>Ga0247837_1002730_pt1 | contig 32521 bp, 28 predicted proteins | sample LaCtaG_2_FD_187115 | JGI IMG/M metagenome (GOLD analysis project Ga0247837, IMG submission 187115) | Freshwater microbial communities from meromictic Lake La Cruz, Castile-La Mancha, Spain - LaCruzMarch2015_14.5m | ecosystem: Environmental > Aquatic > Freshwater > Lake | place: Spain: Castile-La...
GGCGGGCAGCATGTTGCCGAACGGGATCGGCAGGATCAGGATCACCGACAGCAACAGCGCCACCAGCCCGATCAGCCGTTCGGCCTTTTCATGCACCAGCCAGTTCAGCCGCGGTTTCAGGAACCGTTCCGACCAGGCCAGCCACGGCTCCATCCGGTCGATCAGGGCGGCAAAGTCGCGCCGGGCCAGCGAGCGGTCGGCGATGAATTTCGGCAGCCACGGCAGGCGGCCCAGCATCATCTGCGAGGTCAGGTAAATCAGCGGCAGCCCGAGGATGCCGGAGGTTCCCGGCAGGCTTGGCAGCACGTTGGGCAGCGCAAAGATCAGCAGCAGCGCCCCCATCGCGCGGGCATCCATCGAGGCCAGCAGATCGCCGATCGAAACCCGCTCGCGGCTTTCATCGGCGGCAATCGCGGCCAGCATGTCTGACAGCCGGGTTCGGGTCTTGTCGCCGCGCCCTGCAGCTTCGGTCGGCGGCGCTGCCGGTTGCGGCGCATCGGGGTCGGGCCGGGACGGGGCGGTGTCAGGCATCGGCATAGCGGTCCCATGTTTTGGCGAAAGGTAGGCAGCCGGGCGAGAGCCTGCCAGTGCGCTGCGGTTGCACCGGCAGGTTTGCGCCTGTAGTCAGCGGCCAGCAAGGGGAGTTTCATGCGGCGGGCGTTGATAACCGGGGCGGGGGCGGGGGATGGCATCGGCATGGCCTGCGCGCGGGTGCTGGGGCAGGCGGGCCTTGCACTTGCGATCACGGCGACCACGGACCGGATTTTCGCGCGGGCGGCGGAACTGACCGCCGAGGGGTATCGTGTCACCGCGCATCAGGCCGACCTGACCGAAGGGGCCGATGTCGACCGCCTGCTGGCCGAGGTCGGTCCGGTCGATGTGCTGGTCAACAACGCCGGGATGGGCTCGCTCGCGGCTCCGGCGCAGTCGGTGCCGTTCCTGCAGATGACCCCGGCCCTCTGGCAGCGTGCGATGGATGTCAGCCTGACCACCGCCGTTCTGGTGACGCGGGCGTTTCTGCCCGCCATGGTCGGTGCCGGTTGGGGGCGGGTGGTGATGATGGCCTCGGTGACCGGACCGCATGTGTCGAACCCCGGCGAGGCGGGCTATTCGGCGGCCAAGGCGGCGATGGTCGGGCTGACCCATGCGCTGGCGCTGGAGGTCGGGGCCTTCGGGGTCACGGTCAATGCCGTCGCACCGGGCTGGATCGCCACCGGGGCCACCACGGCGGACGAGGCGCGCGCCGCCCGCGCCACGCCGCCCGGTCGCGCCGGAACCCCGGCGGAAGTCGCGGCGGTGGTCGGTTTCCTCGCCTCGGCGGCCGCATCCTACGTCAACGGCGCGGTGATCGTGGTCGATGGCGGCAACATCCTGCAAGAGCGCAAGGCATGACCCCGGCAGCCCGCCTTTCCTCGGCCATCGAGGTGCTGGACCGGGTGCTGGACGGCCACAGCGCCGAGGCTGCCCTGACCGCCTGGGCGCGCGGCCACCGCTTTGCCGGGTCGGGTGACCGCGCCGCCCTACGCGATCTGGTGTTCGACGCCCTGCGCTGCAGGCGCAGCTTCGCGGCGCAAGGGGGCGGGATGACCGGGCGCGGGCTGATCCTGGGCGGGCTGCGCGCGGCGGGGGGCGATGTTGGCGCGCTGTTCACCGGCGAAGGCCACGCCCCGGCCCCGGTCGGCCCGGCAGATGCCGCGCGCAACCCTGAACCGCTGGAGGCTCTGGATTGCCCGGACTGGCTGGCAGGCCCGTTGCAGGCGGCTCTGGGGGCGGATTTCGCGCAGGTGATGCAGGCGATGCGGCGGCGGGCACCGGTGTTTCTGCGGGTCAACCGGCGCAAGGCGACCGTGGCGCAGGCCCTGGCGGCGGAGGGGATCGTGACCCGGTCGCATCCACTTGCCAGCTTCGCTCTGGAAGTCACGGAAAATGCCCGCAAAATCCAGGTTGCGCGCGCCTATTCCGAAGGGCTGGTCGAACTGCAGGACGCCGCTTCGCAGGCGGTGGTCGAGGCGCTGCCGCTGTGCGACGGGATGCGGGTGCTGGACCAATGTGCCGGGGGCGGCGGCAAGACGCTTGCCATGGCGGTGCGGGCCGATCTGCACCTGTGGGCGCATGATGCCAACCCGCGCCGCATGGGCGACCTGACCGCGCGGGCGGCGCGGGCCGGGGTTGCGGTGACGCTTACGGAAAACCCGAGTATCGCCGCACCTTACGACCTGATCCTCACAGATGTTCCCTGTTCGGGGTCAGGCAGTTGGCGGCGTGATCCGCAGGGCAAATGGGCGCTGACGCCGGGTCGGCTGGCCGAGTTGACCGACCTGCAGGCCGCAATACTCGACCGCGCGGCCACCATGCTCGCCCCGCAGGGAACGCTGGCCTATGCAACCTGCTCGCTGCTGGAGGCCGAGAACGCCGCGCAGATCGCGGGCTTTCTGCAGCGCCATCCGCAATGGCACCAGACCGCGCGGCACCGATTCACCCCGATCGACGGCGGCGACGGGTTTTTCCTCGCCTTGTTGACCCGGAACCCCGCGCCCGATACACAACCCCAAGTGGAACCTTGCAAATAGTGGGTCGCAGTTAAACCCGGATTAACGATTTCCCTGCCGTATGGACCAGCAAGCGAATCCCAAGGGGGGCAAGGTGGCCAGATCGGTGTCAGGCTTGAAAGTCGTTCTTGGCACGGCGCAGGACAGCAAGGCCCGGCTTTGGCTGCTGATCGGGGCCGCCGGGGCGTGCTTTGCGCTCGGCGGGTTGACCGTGTTGCGGGAAATCCAGATTGCTGCCGTGGTGGCCGGCGGGACATTCGTCTGCCTCGTGCTGGCCGTGCGGGGGATGGCGCTGTTCACCCGCTGGTCTGCGGCGCGGCAGGCGGCCCAGTTCGGGGTGCTGGTTGCCCATGACGCGGCACCGTGTTTCGTGGCCGATGCCGTCGGTCAGGTCCAGTCGCAGAACGAGTCCGCCCGCGCACGTTTCGGCGACCGCGACGGGGCCACGCTGGTGGCGGCGCTCGGCGATCATTTCGCCTCGCCCTCGGCCGTTCTTTACCGCCTGCAAAACCGGGCCGAACATCAGGGGGCCGCGCGCGAGGATGTGGTGACCCGCCGCGGCCATACCCGCCTGTCGGTGCATCACTTGACCGATGACCGGTTCCTGTGGCGGCTGGAGGAGTTTCTGGATCGCGCCGGGTCTGGCCGGGGGGCGGAAACCCTGTCACTGCCGATGCTGACCGCGAACAAGGCGGGGGTGGTGCTGTTCACCAACGAGGCGATGCGGCGGCTTCTGGGCGGGCGACCGAAACGGCTGGACCGGATTTTCACCCAGGCCGTGCTTCGCTCGGGCGAAGAGGTCGAGGTGTCGGCGGCCAGCGGTCCGGTGCGCGCAGTTCTGGCCGAAATCGGCGGCGGCGGCGAACGGCGCGAGATTTATCTGTTGCCGGTGCAGTCGCGCCCCGACAGTGACGGCGTTCTGGCCGATTTCGAACATGTGCCGGTCGCCCTCGTGAAGTTCGCGCTGGACGGCACGCTGGTCTCGGCCAACCGCGGCGCGCGCGAGGTTCTGCATCTGACGGCCGAAACCGGAGCGATGTTCCACGACCTGTTCGAAGGGTTGGGACGCCCTGTGTCGGACTGGCTGGCCGATGTCGGGGCGGAACGGGTGCCCGGCGGGGCCGAAGTGCTGCGATTGCGTGCGGCGGGCGAGACCTTTCTGCAGATCACCCTGCGCCGCATCGTCGAAGCCGGGCGGCCCGGATTGCTCGCGGTGCTGCAGGATGCCACAGCCCTGAAAACGCTGGAGGCGCAGTTCGTGCAAAGCCAGAAGATGCAGGCGATCGGCCAGCTTGCAGGCGGCGTCGCGCATGATTTCAACAATCTTTTGACGGCAATTTCCGGGCACTGCGATCTGCTGATGCTGCGGCACGACCGCGAGGACCCGAATTATGCCGACCTGGTGCAGATCCACCAGAACGCCAACCGGGCCGCCAGCCTGGTTGGCCAACTGCTGGCCTTCTCGCGCAAGCAGACGCTGAAACCCGAGCGGATCGAAGTTCATGAGGTGCTGTCCGATCTGGCGCATCTGCTGAACCGGCTGGTGGGCGAGCGGATACACCTGAAACTGGTCCACGCGCCGGGCCTGGGGGCGATCCGGGCCGACAAGCGGCAACTGGAACAGGTGCTGATGAACCTGGTGGTGAATGCCCGCGATGCGATGCCCGCAGGCGGGGTCATCCGCATCGAATCGGCGGCGCTAACCCTGCGCGAGGAGTTTCGTCGCGATCGCGCGGTGGTGCCCCCCGGCGACTATGCGGTGATCCGGGTCGCCGATACCGGGGTGGGCATCCCCGAGGACCGGCTGAGCAAGATCTTCGAGCCGTTCTACACCACCAAGAAGGTCGGCGAGGGCACCGGTCTGGGCCTGTCGACGGCCTACGGCATCGTCAAGCAATCCGGCGGTTTCATCTTTGTCGATTCCGTCCCCGGCGAAGGGTCGGTGTTTCAGGTCTACTTCCCGATCCATGATGCACCGACCGAAGATCTGTCGGCGGTGCCGCAGCGTATCGTGATGAAACAGGGTGAGGGCGTGGTGCTGCTGGTCGAGGACGAAGCCCCGGTGCGGGCCTTTGCCAGCCGTGCCCTGCGGATGCGCGGCTATACGGTGCTGGAGGCGGAGAACGCGGAAGAGGCGCTGCGAACCCTGGAAGATCCGGGGCTCGAAATCGATGTCTTCGTGACCGACGTGGTGATGCCCGGCATGGACGGACCGTCCTGGGTCCGGCAGGCGCTGGAAACCCGGCCGAATGTGCGGGTCATCTTCGTGTCGGGTTACGCCGAGGATTACCTGTCGGAAACCCAGGCGCGCATCCCGAATTCCGTCTTTCTGGCCAAGCCGTTCTCGCTGACCGATCTGACCGCGACCGTGCAGGGGCAGTTGCACTGACCGGCGTCAGCGCGCGCTAAGGCCCGCGTAGATCTCGAAATCGCGGGCACAGAAACTGCACAGCAGCGCCTCGGTCGCGGCGGGCAGCGCGGTTTCCCCCGGCGGCGAGACGTTGACCCGCGGCAAGGTGATCGCGCAGTCCAGCCGGTCCTCCAGAAAGGCAACGAACCGGTCGATCTCTTCATACCGAAAGATGTGATCGACCGGAGCCTTGCCGTTCGGGGCGAGAAAATTGGCCTGATTGCCGACATTGGCGAATTCGGGGCGATCGTCGCGGCAATAGGCCTGCACGAAGGCATCGAAGCTGAGGTGGCTCGTGGACTTCTCGGCGACCTCCTCCTTGCGCTGCCGATAGCGATACCACGACCCGAGCCAGTCGCGCGGCTCCCGCATCAGCGCGCACAGCTCGAAGTCGTGCCCCGACGCCGAGGCGAGGTAGGGGCTCAGGAACCGGCGAAACCGATGCGCATTGGTGTGCTTCAGAACCGGGGGCCGCAGCACCACCATCGCGGCAAGCGGCTCCAGCGCCTGCTCGATCGCGGTCGAGGCTGTCTTGGGGGTGGCCAGAAACACCAGCCGCTCGCGCCAGAATATCAGCATCACACGACCTTCCTTGCAAAACCGCCGCAGCAGCGCCCCGAGATGCCGTGCGATGCCATTTGGTTAGCTCTTCCTTAACCTTCCTGAGAAAAAACTGGAACTGCAAGAAATTGGTTGAAATGTTCCTGTTTTGATCGCATATCATGCAAACAAAGCAGGAACGTATGCGCAATTGCCGCTGGTCTGCGGCTGTGGAATAAAGGGACAGGGATATGGCGGTAGCGAACCTGCTGGACTTGAAGGACAAGCGCGACATGGACAAGGCAAAGGCGCTTGAAAGCGCGTTGGCGCAGATCGAACGGCAGTTCGGCAAGGGCTCGATCATGAAACTGGGCGCCAACAGCCCGGCGATGGACATCGAGGCGACCTCGACCGGCTCGCTTGGGCTCGACATCGCCCTGGGGATCGGCGGGCTGCCACAGGGCCGGATCATCGAGATCTATGGCCCGGAAAGCTCGGGGAAGACCACGCTGACCCTGCATGTGGTGGCCGAGGCGCAGAAGAAGGGCGGCGTCTGCGCCTTCGTCGACGCCGAACACGCGCTCGACCCGCAATACGCCAAGAAACTGGGCGTCGATCTGGACGAATTGCTGATCAGTCAGCCCGACACCGGCGAGCAGGCGCTGGAGATCGTCGACACGCTGGTGCGCTCAGGCGCGGTCAGCCTGATCGTGGTCGATTCGGTGGCGGCCCTAGTGCCGAAATCGGAGATTGAAGGCGACATGGGCGACATGCAGATGGGAAGCCAGGCCCGCCTGATGAGCCAGGCGATGCGCAAGCTGACCGCCAGCATCGGGCGGTCCAACACGATGGTGATCTTCATCAACCAGATCCGCATGAAGATCGGCGTGATGTTCGGCTCGCCCGAAACCACCACCGGGGGCAACGCATTGAAGTTCTATGCCTCCGTCCGTCTCGACATCCGGCGCACTGGGGCGATCAAGGAAAAGGACGACGTGGTCGGCAATGAGACCCGGGTGAAGGTGGTGAAGAACAAGGTCGCTCCACCGTTCAAGGAAGTGGAGTTCGACATCATGTATGGCGAAGGGATTTCCAAGACCGGCGAACTGGTCGATCTGGGCGTCAAGGCCGGAGTGGTCGAGAAATCGGGCTCGTGGTATTCCTATGGCGACGAACGGATCGGGCAGGGACGCGGGAATGCCAAGACCTTCCTGCGCTCCAATCCGGCGATGGCACAGGAGATCGAGGACAAGATCCGTGCCGCGCACGGGCTTGATTTCTCGATCCGCTCGACGGACATCGACAAGCTGACCGACGACTGAGCGCAGGGCGGGCCGGTTCAAACGCCTGTGGACAGGCCCGCGCCCCGGGGCTAAACGAAAACGGTTGTTTTCCTTGCAGATAGGGCCGCCGTCATGCCGTCGCTGAACGATATCCGCGCCACTTTCCTCGACTTTTTCGCCAGGAATGGCCACAAGGTGGTGGACAGCTCGCCCCTGGTTCCGCGCAACGACCCGACGCTGATGTTCGCCAATTCCGGCATGGTGCAGTTCAAGAACTGTTTCACCGGGGTGGAGACGCGGGACTACAAGCGCGCGACCACGGCCCAGAAATGTGTGCGCGCGGGCGGCAAGCACAACGACCTCGACAATGTGGGCTACACCGCGCGGCACCATACCTTCTTCGAGATGCTGGGCAATTTCAGCTTCGGCGATTATTTCAAGGAACAGGCGATCGGATTTGCCTGGGAATTGCTGACACGCGACTTCGCGCTCGACCCGGAAAAGCTCTGTGTCACCGTCTATCACACAGACGACGAGGCGGCGGCGATCTGGAAAAAAGTAACCGGATTTGCCGATCACAAGATCATCCGGATCGACAATGACGACAACTTCTGGCGGATGGGGCCGACCGGGCCGTGCGGGCCCTGCACCGAGATCTTCTATGACCACGGCGATCATATCTGGGGCGGCCCGCCCGGCAGCGCCGATCAGGACGGCGACCGGTTCATCGAGATCTGGAACAACGTGTTCATGCAGAACGAGCAGTTCGCCGATGGTCGCCTGATCCCGCTGCAGATGCAAAGCATCGACACCGGCATGGGGCTGGAGCGGATCGGGGCCCTGCTGCAGGGCAAGCACGACAACTATGACACCGACCTGATGCGCAGCCTGATCGAGGCCTCGGCCCATGCCACCTCCAGCGACCCCGACGGGCCCGGAAAAATCCACCACCGGGTGATTGCCGACCATCTGCGCAGCACCTCGTTCCTGATCGCCGACGGGGTGATGCCCGGCAACGAAGGGCGCGGTTACGTGCTGCGCCGGATCATGCGGCGGGCGATGCGGCATGCGCATATGCTGGGGGCAGAGGACCCGGTGATGCACCGGCTGGTGTCGGCGCTGGTGCGCGGCATGGGGTCGGCCTATCCGGAACTCGGTCGGGCGCAGGCGCTCATCACCGAGACGTTGCGCAGCGAGGAAACCCGGTTCAAGCAGACGCTGGACCGCGGGTTGCGGCTGCTGGACGACGAGTTGGCCCGGCTGCCGGAAGGCGCGGCGCTGCCGGGGGCGGCGGCGTTCAAGCTGTATGACACTTACGGCTTTCCGCTCGACCTGACGCAGGATGCGCTGCGCGAGAAGGGCCGGGCGGTCGATGTGGCCGGGTTCGACGCCGCGATGGAGGAACAGCGCACCAAGGCGCGGGCGTCGTGGATCGGCGCCGGGGGCGCTGCCGATGCCGCGATCTGGTTCGGGCTGGCAGAGGCGCATGGCGTGACGGAATTCCTCGGCTACGACACCGAAACCGCCGAGGGGCAGATCGCGGCCCTGGTGCGCGACGGCGCGCTGATCGAGCGGGCAGAGGCGGGCAGCCCGGTGCAGATCGTGGTGAACCAGACGCCGTTCTATGCCGAAAGCGGCGGTCAGGTCGGCGATGCGGGCTGGCTGCGCACCCCGACCGGCGTGGCCGAGGTGACCGACACCCGAAAGATCGCGGGCGTTTTCCTGCATGTGGCGACCGTGGCCGAAGGTCATATCCTGCCCGCACAGCCCGCCAAGCTGGAGGTGGACCATGCCCGCCGCGCGGCGATCCGGGCGAATCACTCCGCGACCCATCTGCTGCACGAGGCGCTGCGGCGCGCCCTGGGGGATCACGTCGCGCAGCGCGGCAGCCTGAACGCGGTGGACCGGCTGCGCTTTGACTTCAGCCATGGCGTGGCGATGACGGCGGAGGAACTGGCGCAGGTGGAGGCGGAGGTGAACGCCTTCATCCGGCAGAACGGCCCGGTGGAAACCCGGATCATGACGCCGGACGATGCGCGGGCGATCGGGGCGCAGGCGCTGTTCGGCGAGAAATACGGCGACGAGGTGCGGGTGGTGTCGATGGGCGGGCTGCTCGGGTCGGGCAAGGGGGTGGATGGCGCGACCTATTCGCTGGAACTGTGCGGCGGCACCCATGTGCGGCGGACCGGCGACATCGGGGCCTTCGTGGCGCTTGGGGAAAGTGCCTCGTCCTCGGGGGTGCGGCGGTTCGAGGCGCTGACGGGGCAGGCGGCGCTGGACCATCTGCGGGCCCAAGACGCGCGGCTGGCCGAGGTGGCGGCCGTGCTGAAGGCAGCGCCCGCCGATGCGGTGGACCGGGTGCGCGTGCTGGTGGAGGAACGCCGCGCCTTGCAGAACGAGGTGGCGACGCTGCGGCGCGAACTGGCGATGGGGGGCGGGGCTGCGGCCCCTGCGGACCGACGGCCCGATCTGGTGGTCAACGGGGTCCCGGTGGAAATCAAGGTGTTCAAGGGCGTCAGCGGCAAGGAGCTTCCGGCGATGCTGGACGAGTTGAAGGCGCGCAACGGGTCGGGCGCCTACATCGTGCTGGGGGGGGAGGGCGACAAGACATCGGTCGCGATCGGCGTGACCCCCGAACATGTGGCGGCCTTTTCGGCGAAAGACGCGATTTCGGTGGTGCTGGCGGCGCTTGGCGGCAAGGGCGGTGGTGGCCGCCCGGATCTGGCTCAGGGTGGCGCGCCCTTGGCGCTGTCGGAGGTGACTGGCGAGCAGATCGCGGCGAGGATCGCCGCCGCCTTCGGGGTTGAAGTCTGAGATGCCGACCGCCCTGTGGATCGCCCATGTCGAAGTGACCGACGCCGAAGCCTATGGCCGCTATGCGGCCCTGGCAGGTCCCGCGATTGCCGCGCATGGCGGCGTGTTTCTGGCTCGCGGTGGCCGGTATGTGCAGCTTGAGGGGCGCGACCGGCCGCGCAATGTGGTCGCGCGGTTTCCCAGCCTGGAGGCGGCGGTGGAATGTTACAACTCGCCGGATTATCAGGCGGCGCTTGCCCATGCCAAGGGGGCGAGTGTCCGCGATCTGATGGTGGTGGAAGAGGTCGACTGACAAAGGCCGCCCCGGAAGGCGGCCTTTTGCATCACCCGGCGCGCGACTGCCGCTTGCGGTCGTTCGGGTCGAGGAAGCGTTTGCGCATCCGAACCGACTTCGGCGTGACCTCGACCAGTTCATCATCGTCGATATAGGCGATGCACTGCTCGAGGCTCAGCTTGACCGGCGTGGTCAGCCGCACCGCCTCGTCGGTGCCGGAGGCCCGCACGTTGGTCAACTGTTTGCCCTTCAGCGGGTTCACTTCCAGGTCGTTGTCGCGGTTGTGCTCGCCGATGATCATGCCGGTATAGACCGGCTCCTGCACCCCGATGAAGAAGTGCCCGCGATCTTCGAGCTTCCACATCGCGTAGGCCACCGAGATCCCCGATTCCATCGAGATCAGCACGCCCTGACGCCGCCCCTCGATCACGCCCTTGTAAGGCGCCCAGGCGTGGAACACCCGGTTCAGCACGCCGGTGCCGCGCGTGTCGGTCATGAACTGACCGTGATAGCCGATCAGCCCGCGCGATGGCACATGGGCGATGATCCGGGTCTTGCCGACGCCGGCCGGTTTCATCTCGATCAGGTCGCCTTTGCGCGGGCCGGTCAGCTTCTCGATCACCGGGCCGGTGTATTCATCATCGACGTCGATCGTGACTTCTTCCAGCGGTTCGTGCTTGACCCCGTCGATGTCGCGAAACAGCACGCGCGGGCGCGAGATGCTCAGCTCGAACCCTTCGCGGCGCATGTTCTCGATCAGCACGCCCATCTGCAATTCGCCGCGACCCGCGACTTCGAACGCATCGCCGCCGGGCGTGTCGGTGACCTTGATCGCCACGTTGATCTCGGCTTCCTTCATCAGGCGTTCGCGGATGACACGGGATTGCACCTTGGTGCCTTCCTTGCCGGCCAGCGGGCTGTCGTTGATCCCGAAAGTGATCGAGATCGTCGGCGGGTCGATCGGCTGCGCGGGCAGGGCGGTGTCGAGCTCCAGCGCGCAGAGCGTATCGGCGACCGTCGCCTTCGACATGCCGGCCAGTGTCACGATATCGCCCGCCTCGGCCGCGTCGATCGGGGTCATCACCAGACCGCGATAGGCCAGCACCTTGGACACGCGGAACTGCTCCAGCTTCTCGCCATCGCGGCTCAACGCCTTGATCGTCTCGCCCGCCCGCAGCGTGCCCGATTCGACCCGCCCGGTCAGGATGCGCCCGATGAACGGGTCGGCCGACAGGGTGGTGGCCAGCATCTGGAACGGCTCTGCCCGGCGCGCGATCTGGGCCGGGGCCGGAACATGTTTCAGCACCAGGTCATAAAGCGCGCTCAGGTCCTTGCGCGGGCCGTCCAGCTCGGTATCCGCCCAGCCATTGCGCCCCGAGGCATAGAGCACCGGGAAATCGAGCTGGTGGTCGTCGGCGCCGAGGTTGGCGAACAGATCGAACACCTCGTTCAGCGCCCGGTCCGGTTCCGCGTCCGACTTGTCGACCTTGTTCAGCACCACGATCGGCCGCAGCCCGAGCGCCAGCGCCTTTGACGTCACGAACTTGGTCTGCGGCATCGGCCCTTCGGCGGCATCCACCAGCAGCACCACCCCGTCGACCATCGACAGGATCCGCTCCACCTCGCCGCCGAAATCGGCGTGGCCGGGGGTATCGACGATGTTGATGCGAGCCCCCGCCCATTCGAGCGAGGTGCATTTCGCCAGAATGGTGATGCCGCGCTCGCGTTCGATGTCGTTGCTGTCCATCGCCCGTTCCGCGACGGCCTGATTGTCGCGGAACGACCCCGACTGTTTCAGCAGTTCGTCGACCAGCGTGGTCTTGCCATGGTCGACGTGCGCGATGATGGCGATGTTGCGAAGCTCCATCGGGAGGGGGTCACTTTCATTTGTGGTGTTGGCGCGGCGATACCTCAGGCGGGCCGGAAAGGCCAGAGGAACCTTTGTGCGATTGCAGCATCGGTGGCGGCCTCAGGTGGCGATGTAGCGGTCCCGCCGATGATTGATCGCGATGATCATGTTCAAGACGACCGCACCCAGCAGGGACCACAACACCACCGCGGTCGGAAACAGGAAGAACGCCACCGCAAAGATCACCGAATCGGCGATGAGTTGCACATATCCCGCGCGAAACCCGGTGCTGTCCTGCACCATCAGGGCGACCACGCCCAAGCCGCCCAGACTGCCGCCATGCCGGAACATCGCCAGAAGTCCCAGCCCGGTCAGACTGCCGAAGATCACCGCACCCAGGGCAGGGTGCAGATATCCGATCTCGAACCCCTGCGGCAGCAAGGTGGTGGTGATCGACAACAGCGTGACGGAAATCAGCGATTTGACGGTGAACATCAGCCCCAGACGGCGATAGGCCAGCACATAGAACGGGATGTTGATCGCAAAGAACACGATCCCGAACGACCATCCCGACAGGTATGACAGGATCGCCGCGATCCCGGCGGTTTGCCCGGTGATCAGGCCCAGATGGGTCAGGATGTGGATCGCCAGGCTGCACAAGAAGATGCCCAGGCCGAGGCCCTGGATATCTTCGATCACGCTATGGCTGGTCGGCGGGCTCATGCGGCGATTTTAGGACAGGAACGCTGACCTGTCTAGGGTTGCCGGACAAAAAAGGGGCCGACGGTTGCCAGCCCCTCTCCACGATCGATCCGCAGGCTGTTCGGCACAGGGCAGGGGCTCCGCCCCCACCCACGGTCTCCGAACCCGCCGTCAGCCGACCAGCGCCTTGTTCAGATACTCATCGACCTTTTCCAGATAGCCGATCGTGGTCAGCCACTTCTGATCGGGGCCGACCAGCAGCGCCAGGTCCTTGGTCATCCAGCCATCCTCGACCGTTTCGACCGTCACCCGTTCCAGCGTGGTGGCAAAGCGCATCAGTTGCTCGTTGCCGTCCAGTTTCGCGCGGTGCTTCAGCCCGCCGGTCCAGGCGTAAATCGACGCCACCGAGTTGGTCGACGTGGCCTTGCCCTTCTGATGCTCGCGGAAGTGCCGGGTAACGGTGCCATGCGCCGCTTCCGCCTCGACCACCTTGCCATCGGGCGTCATCAGCACGCTCGTCATCAGGCCGAGCGAGCCGAACCCCTGCGCCACGGTGTCGGACTGCACATCGCCGTCATAGTTCTTGCAGGCCCAGACATAGCCGCCCGACCATTTCATCGCGGATGCCACCATGTCGTCGATCAGGCGGTGTTCGTAGTGGATGCCCTTTTTCTTGAATTCGGCTTCGAACTCTTCCTCGTAGATCGTCTGGAACAGTTCCTTGAAGCGGCCATCGTAGTATTTCAGGATGGTGTTCTTGGTGGACAGATACACCGGCCAGCCAAGGTTCAACCCGTAGTTCAGCGACGCGCGGGCGAAGTCGGCGATGGAGTCGTCAAGGTTATACATCCCCATGTAGACCCCGGCCGAGGGCGCGTCGTAGACGTCCCGCTCGATCGTCACGCCATCCTTGCCGACGAATTTCATCGTCAGTTTGCCCGCACCGGGGAAGTGGAAGTCGGTCGCGCGATACTGGTCACCAAAAGCGTGACGGCCGACCACGATCGGCTTGGTCCAGCCCGGCACCAGACGCGGCACGTTCTTGCAGATGATCGGCTGGCGAAAGATCACGCCGCCCAGGATGTTGCGGATCGTGCCGTTGGGCGACTTCCACATCTGTTTCAGGCCGAATTCCGCGACCCGGCCTTCATCCGCGGTGATCGTGGCGCATTTCACCCCGACGCCGTATTGCTTGATCGCATGGGCGCTGTCGATGGTGATCTGGTCGTTGGTCTCGTCGCGGACCTGGATCGACAGATCGTAGTATTTCAGGTCGATATCCAGATAGGGCAGGATCAGCTTTTGCTTGATGAAGTCCCAGATGATCCGGGTCATCTCGTCGCCGTCGAGTTCGACGACGGGGTTGGCTACCTTGATCTTGGTCATGTCCGGCCTTTTGTGATGGATTCGCTCCGTCGGTCATAGCGGAAATCCCGGGGGCGCGGAAGATAGTATGCGAAGGTATACCGACCGGCGGCTACGAAAAGAAGGTCTCGCACCGCGCCCTCAGCCACACCCACAGCCGGGGGGCGCCCCGCGCGATCTTCGACCCCACCCGCGCGTCCAACTGCTCGGCGGTCACCTGATAGGTGTTCCACGTCCCGCCGCCCGACATCAGGTTGGCCATCACCGGCTGCACCCGGTCCAGGCTTTTGGCAAACACCGCATCCGGGGTTTGCGCCGCCTCGAATTCGTCCCACAGGGCGCGAAACGGCCCAGCCAGATCGGGGGGCAGCAGGCCGAAAATCCGCTCGGCCGCCGCAGCCTCGGCGGCCTGCGTCGCCATCGACCCGTGCGCCTGACCGTTTGCCGAATGGATCGGCACGTCGCCCACGTCGATCTCCACCAGATCGTGCAGGATCAGCATCCGGACCACCCGGCCGATATCCACCCCCGGCCCGGCATGATCGGCCAAGACCATTGCGTAAAGCGCCAGATGCCAACTGTGCTCGCCCGAATTCTCGGGCCGCGACCCGTCGACCAGCGTGGTGGCGCGCAGCACCGATTTCAGCCGGTCCGCCTCGTTCAGAAAGGCGAACTGTGCCTCCAGCCGCGCCGTCTCAGACATCGGCCGTCAATGCCCGCTGCCTTCCAGGTGGACATGCGGGCCGGTCCGGCCCTCGCGCTTGGCCTTCAGGGCGGCATCGATGAAGGCGCGCCCCCGCCGTTCGGCCATCCGCACCCGGTAGGCGGTCATGAACGCCTCCTGCATGGTGGGCGAGGCGTCGAGCAGGATTTTCGAGATCTTGTCATAGAACCGCTCGTCCCCCAGCTCTTCCATTGCAGCGATCACGTCGCGCGCCAGGGCATCGCCCATATCCTCGATCACGCTCACCGGGACACCTCCGACAGCCGCCGCTTCACATAGCTTGAGACCGTGTCGATCATCGGCTTCATATGCGCCTCGTCATCCTTGAAGAAGTGATCGGCACCCTCGATCAGCGTGTGGGTGATCGTGATGCCCTTCTGCTCGTGCAGCTTGTTCACCAGATTGCTGGTGTCCTTCGGCGGGGCCACCTTGTCGGCCGTGCCGTTGATGATCAGGCCGGACGACGGACAGGGGGCGAGAAAGCTGAAATCATAGAGATTGGCCGGGGGGGACACCGAGATGAACCCGGTGATCTCGGGTCTGCGCATCAGCAACTGCATCCCGATCCAGGCCCCGAAGGAAAACCCCGCGACCCAGCAGTGCTTGGCGTTGGGGTTCATCGACTGCAGGTAATCCAGCGCGGAAGCCGCATCCGACAACTCGCCAATCCCCATGTCATACTCGCCCTGACTGCGCCCCACACCGCGGAAATTGAAGCGCATCACGGTGAAACCGAGGTTGTAGAACGCGTAATGCAGGTTATACACCACCTTGTTGTTCATCGTGCCGCCATATTGCGGGTGCGGATGCAGGATGATGGCAATCGGCGCGTCGCGTTCTTTCTGCGGATGGTAGCGGGCTTCGATACGGCCTTCGGGGCCGGCGAAAATAACTTCGGGCATGCGTTGCGCCTGTCTTTCCTGCCAAGCGGTTTGTTGACGAATTCGCTTGGCTAAACTAGAACCATTCTAAGAGGCAGGAGCCTCCCCGAGGACTGGCTTGTGAGTTAAGCGGTGGGGGCCGTTGCGTCAATGGATATGGCAGGAATGAGCGCATGAAACTGTCCACCAAGGGGCGTTACGCGATGGTGGCGCTGGCGGACCTCGCCCTGACCTATGGCGATGACCTCAAATCGCTGGCCGATGTGGCCCGCCGTCAGGACATCAGCCTGCCCTATCTGGAGCAGTTGTTCGTAAAGCTGCGCCGGGCCGGGCTGGTCGAGGCGGTGCGCGGGCCGGGTGGCGGTTACCGCCTGGCGCGCAGCCCGGATGCGATCCGCATTTCCGAAGTGATGGAGGCGGTCGAGGAAACCGTCGACGCGCTGCACACCGGGGCGGGGGCGAGCGGCGGCGTGTCGGGCACCCGCGCGCAGTCGCTGACCAACCGGCTGTGGGAGGGGTTGAGCGCGCAGGTCTATGTGTTCCTGCACCAGACCCGGCTTTCGGATGTGGTCCGCAACGAGATGCACCCCTGCCCGGCGGTGCCCGCGCTGTTCCGGGTGGTGGACGAGGAATGACGCCGCGCGCGCGACCCGAAGGCCGGGGGGCTCTGCCCCCCTGTCCCCCCCGGGATATTTGGGCCAGTTGGAAAGGCTGAGGGATGGAACGGGTCTATCTCGACTGGAATGCCACCGCCCCGCTGCGCCCCGAGGCGCGGGCGGCGATGGCGGCGGCGATGGACCTGGTCGGCAACCCGTCTTCGGTGCATGCCGAGGGCCGGGCGGCGAAAGCCCTGATCGAGCGGGCGCGCGGCCAGGTGGCGCAGGCCCTGGGGGCGGACGGGGCGGATGTGGTGTTCACCTCGGGCGCGACCGAAGCGGCGGCGCTGGCTTGTGCCGGGCGCGGTCTGGCCTGTGCGCCGGTGGAGCACGAGGCGGTGCTGGCGTGGTGCGATGCGCGCCTGGCGGTGGACGCGTGGGGGGTGGTGACGGTCGTCGACCCCGGCCGCAGCGCGCTGCAACTGGCCAATTCGGAGACCGGGGTGGTGCAAAGGCTGCCTGCCGGGCTGGCGGTCAGCGACCTGACGCAGGCGTTCGGCAAATTGCCGATCGCGTTCAACTGGTTGGGATGCGACATCGGTCTGGTGTCCGCCCACAAGCTCGGCGGGTCCAAGGGGGTGGGCGCGCTGGTGGCAAGGCCGGGCATCGACATCGCGGCGCAGTTGCGCGGCGGCGGGCAGGAAATGGGGCGGCGGGCGGGCACCGAAAACCTGATCGGCATCGCGGGGTTCGGGGCGGCGGCGGCGGCGGCGGCGCGCGATCTGGCGGAGGGCGTCTGGGACGAGGTGGCGCAAGTTAGAAATATTCTAGAATCCGCATTGTCGTCTTTTGAATTTGAGACTATTTCTGTCGGGAATGAGTCACCGCGCCTGCCGAACACCCTGTGCGTCATCGCGCCGGGCTGGAAAGGCGAAAGCCAAGTGATGCAGATGGACCTGGCGGGCTATGCCATCTCGGCGGGGTCGGCATGTTCCAGCGGCAAGGTCCGCGCGAGCCTTGTGCTGCGCGCCATGGGCCTTGATGCGGTTCTGGCGGGACAGGCGATCCGCCTGTCGCTGGGGCCGGGGGTGACGGAAGTTCAGGTGCTGCGGTTCGCCGACACCTGGGCGCGGGAGTATCGGCGGATCCGTTCGCGGGTTGCGTAGGGAAAGGGTCGGGACATGGACGTGGTGGATCTGGAAGTGCGCGACGGCGTCGATCGCGAGACGATCGAGACGGTCAACGCCATGTCGGGCAGCTATAAATACGGCTGGAACACTGACATCGAGATGGACTATGCGCCCAAGGGCCTGTCCGAAGAGATCGTCCGGCTGATCTCGGCCAAGAACGACGAGCCGGACTGGATGCTGGAGTGGCGGCTGGCGGCCTATCGCCGTTGGGTCAAGCTGGTGGAGCCGACCTGGGCGATGGTGACCTATCCGGCGATCGACTATCAGGACCAGTATTACTACGCCAAACCGAAAAGCATGTCCGTCAAGCCCAAGGATCTGTCCGAGGTCGACCCCAAGCTGCTGGCCACTTACGAAAAACTCGGCATCCCGCTGAAGGAGCAGATGCTGCTGGCGGGGGTCGAAGCTCCGGAGGGCGAGCGGCGCGTGGCCGTGGATGCGGTGTTCGACAGCGTCTCGGTGGGCACCACGTTCAAGGCGGAACTGGCGAAGGCGGGGGTCATCTTCTGTTCGATCTCGGAGGCCATCCGCGAACATCCCGATCTGGTGCGCCAATACATCGGCACTGTCGTTCCGCCCTCCGACAATTTCTTTGCCACGCTGAACTGCGCGGTGTTCACCGACGGCTCCTTCGTCTACATCCCCCCCGGTGTGCGCTGCCCGATGGAGCTGTCGACCTATTTCCGGATCAATGCCGAAAACACCGGGCAATTCGAACGCACCCTGATCATCGCCGACCGGGGAGCTTACGTCAGCTATCTGGAGGGCTGCACCGCGCCCAAGCGCGACACCCACCAGTTGCATGCGGCGGTGGTGGAACTGGTGCTGCTCGACGATGCCGAGATCAAGTATTCCACCGTGCAGAACTGGTATCCGGGCGACGAGAACGGCGTGGGCGGCATCTACAACTTTGTCACCAAGCGGGCCGATTGCCGGGGGGCGCGGTCCAAGGTGATGTGGACGCAAGTGGAAACCGGGTCGGCGATCACCTGGAAGTACCCGTCCTGCATCCTGCGCGGCGATGACAGCCAGGGCGAGTTCTACTCGATCGCCATCGCCAACAACGCCCAGCAGGCCGACACCGGCACCAAGATGGTGCACCTGGGCAAACGGACCAAGAGCCGGATCGTGTCCAAGGGGATCAGCGCGGGCCGAGCGCAGAACACCTATCGCGGTTTGGTCAGCATGCACCCCAAGGCGCTGAATTCGCGCAACTATACCCAATGCGACAGTCTGCTGATCGGCGAGAACTGCGGCGCGCATACCGTTCCCTACATCGAGGTGCGCAACACATCGAGCCGCGTCGAACACGAGGCGACCACATCGAAGGTCGACGAGGATCAGTTGTTCTACTGCCGCAGCCGCGGCATGTCGGAAGAAGAGGCCGTGGCCCTCGTGGTCAACGGGTTCTGCCGCGAGGTGTTGCAGGCCCTGCCGATGGAATTCGCGATGGAGGCGCAGAGCCTGGTCGCCATCTCGCTGGAAGGATCGGTCGGTTGAACCAGACCCTTGCCCTTCCGCCGTCCGGTCCGGTTGGCGTGCTGATCGCGGGGCTGCCGTTGGCGCGTCGCACCCGGATTGTCGATGTCGGGGCGAACCCACTGCTTGATGCGGCACCCTATGCCCGGCTGCTGCGCATGGGGGCTTGCGACGTGGTGGGGTTCGAGCCGCAGCCGGAAGCCTTCGCGGCGCTGGAAAAGCTGAAATCGGACCGGGAAACCTATTTGCCGTTTGCAGTGGGCGATGGCAGCCCGAAAGAGCTGAAAGTCTACAAGTCGCAGGGCCATACCTCGGTCCTGGACCCCTATGTTCCCGGCTTTCGCTTTATCGGCGGGGAAAAATGGTCGCAGGTTCGCCAAAGGATCGCCTTTGACACCGTTGCCCTTGATGCGTCCGACCAGATCGGTGACGTTGATCTGCTGAAGATCGACATCCAGGGCGGCGAATGCGACGTGTTTCGGGGGGCAGAGACGACGCTGAAACGCGCGATGGTCGTGATCGTGGAGTTGCGCTATTACCCGCTTTATCAGGACGAACCGATGCTGGGCGGCGTCGATACCGAACTGCGCAGGCAGGGGTTTTTCCTGCACAAACACCTGACCGGCAACACCAAGCCGGTCAAGAATTCGCAGATGGCGCGGTTGAACAAACGGCGGGTGCGCGATCAACTGGTTGATGGAGACGCGGTTTATCTGCGTGATCTGGCCCGGATTTCCAGCTACTCCGACGATCAGTTGATGCACCTGTGCATCACGGCGGCCGAGGTGTTTCACAGTCACAGCCTGGCGCTGCATGTGCTGGACGAACTCGTGCTGCGCGGGCGGGCGTCGCCCGATCTTCCGGGGGCTTACGTTGATGCGATGCCCGACGGCCTGAGGAATGATCCGGCGTGAACGAGATACCCACCACAGACACACGCGTGCCCCGGCCCATCCTGACCATGCCACCGGCAGAGGCCGAGGTGTTGACCGAGGTTTTCACCCGGTCTGCAGCCATCCTCGAATACGGCTCTGGCGGATCGACCATTCTGGCGGCCGAAATGCCGGACAAGCGGATTTCTTCTGTCGAAAGCGACGGCGCGTGGATCGCCAAGATGCGCCAGTGGTTTCTGGAGAATCCCCCGGTCTCGGCCCCGCTTCTGCACTATGGCAATATCGGGCCGACGCGGAGTTGGGGCTATCCGGCGACCAATGCCTCGTTCCGCCGCTGGCCGGGCTATGCGCAGTCGATCTGGGACCACCCCGAATTTTCGGCCCCCGATGCGGTCCTGATCGACGGGCGGTTCCGGCTGGCCTGCCTGCTGACCGTGGCGCAGCGGACGCAGAAACCGGTCACGGTGCTGGTCGATGACTATGTTGACCGTCCGCCCTATCACGAAGCCGAACCCCTGCTGGGCAAACCTGTGATGATCGGGCGGATGGCCCGGTTCGACCTGAGCCCCGGGATGATCCCGATCGACCGGCTGCGGCTGGTCATCGAAAGCCATTTGCGCCCGTTGTAAGGGGCCGGAGAGAACCATGCTGAACATCCAGAACCTGCACGTCAAACTAGAAGCCGAAGACAAGGAAATCCTGCGCGGCGTCGATCTGGCCATCGGGCCGGGCGAGGTCCACGCGATCATGGGGCCGAACGGGTCGGGCAAATCGACGCTGTCCTACGTTCTGGCGGGGCGTGACGGCTATACGGTGACCGAAGGCACGGCCGCGCTGGAAGGCGTCGATCTGCTGGGCATGGACCCGGAAGAACGCGCGGCGGCGGGGCTGTTTCTGGCGTTTCAGTATCCGGTCGAAATCCCCGGTGTCGGCAACATGACCTTCCTGCGCACCGCGTTGAATTCACAGCGCAAACTGCGCGGCGAGCCCGAGGTTTCGGCGGGCGATTTCCTGAAACTGGTGCGCGAGAAGGCCAAGACGCTGAAGATCGACGCCGACATGCTCAAGCGCCCGGTGAACGTGGGCTTTTCCGGCGGGGAAAAGAAACGTAACGAAATCCTGCAGATGGCGATGCTGGAACCCCGGATGTGCATCCTGGACGAGACCGACTCGGGGCTGGACGTCGACGCGATGAAACTGGTGGCCGAGGGGGTGAACGCGCTGCGCGGGGAAGGGCGGTCGTTTCTGGTCATCACGCATTATCAACGGCTTCTGGACCATATCGCACCTGACGTCGTGCATATCATGGCGGCCGGTCGGATCGTGCGGACGGGCGGGCCCGAGCTTGCGCTGGAAGTCGAGCACAACGGCTATGCCGACCTGCTGGCCGGGGCCGCGTGATGTCGGTGGCCTTGCGCAAACACGACGCGCTTGCGGCGCGCCTTGCCGGGTTGGACCTGCCTTCGGGGTTCGGCGTCGCCCGGGCCGAGGCTTTGGCGCGGCTTACTGCCATGGGTCTGCCGGGGCGGCGGGACGAGTATTGGCGCTATACCGATCCGTCCGACCTGATTGCGCCGTCCCCACCTCTCGCGACGGTGTTCAACCCGGGTGACGAGGCAGAGGCGTTCGACGGTATAGACCGGCTGAAGATCGTGTTTGTCGACGGGGTGTTCGATCCGGCGGCGTCGGACGATCTGGCGCTGGCGGGGGTCGAGATCTCGCGGCTGGCCGGGGCGGACGCCGGTCATTGGGCGCGCGATCTCTATGGCGTGCTGGAGGCGCGTGGGCAGCATCCGGTGGCGCGGCCGCTGGCGGCTCTGAACTCCGCCTTTGCGACCGACGGGGTCCTGATCCGGGTGACCGGGCAGGCGGCAAGGCCCGTGGCACTGATTTACATCCATGAGTCAGACACTTCCGATGCGATGCTGCATCATTGCATCAAGCTGGAGAGCAACGCCGAACTGACCCTGCTGGAAAGCGGCCCGGCGGCGGCGCGGTTCTGCAAGGTGATGGAAGTGGACGCAGGGCCCGGCGCGCGATTCCACCACATCCGCACTCAGGGCCGCGATCATGACCGGCGCGCGGTGACCCATATCTTCGCGCGTCTGGCGGCGGGGGCGTTGTTCAAGAGCTTCACGCTGACCGCCAACGGCATCCTGACCCGCAACGAGGCGGTGATCGATCTGGTCGGCGACGATGCCGTGGCGCATCTTGCCGGGGCGGCGCTTGGGGACGGCGCGTTCCACCATGACGACACGGTGTTCGTCACGCATCAGGGCCGGGCCTGCGAAAGCCGGCAGGTGTTCAAGAAGGTGCTGAAAAACGGCGCGGTCGGAGTGTTCCAGGGCAAGATCCTGGTGAAACCCGGCGCGCAGAAAACCGATGGCTATCAGATCAGCCAATCGCTGCTGCTGGACGACGACAGCCAGTTTCTGGCGAAACCCGAGCTGGAAATCTACGCCGACGATGTGAAATGCAGCCATGGGTCGACGTCGGGCGCGATCGACGACACCGCGCTGTTCTATCTGCGCTCGCGCGGGGTGGCGCTGCAGGCGGCGCAGGGGCTGTTGGTGCTGGCGTTTCTGGCCGAGGCGATTGCCGAGATCGCCGACGAAGCGATCGCCGAAGACATCCGCAGCCGCCTCGAAGGCTGGCTTGCCCGGCATGGCACCTGAGGCGCGCGGATGGGAATCCTTCCCGATATCGCCCGCGGCTGGCGCGATCCGGCCGGTTTGGCCCGCGCCAAGCTGGGGCAGCGCGAAGGGGCGGCGCTGGCGGTGCTGATGGGGGCCTGCGGGCTGATCTTCGTGGCGCAATGGCCGAGGCTGGCGCGCGAGGCGCATCTGAACCCGGAGGTGCCGCTGGAGGCGCGGCTGGGGGCGGCGCTGCTGGGGTTGGTCTTCGTGCTGCCGCTCTTCCTCTATGGCCTTGCGGCGGTCAGCCGGATCGTCGCGCGCGGCTTTGGTCATCGGATCAGCGGCTTTGGCGCGCGGGTTGCGCTGTTCTGGGCGATGCTGTGCCTGACACCGCTGCTGCTGCTGCACGGGCTCGCGGTCGGATTTCTGGGGCAGGGTGCCGCAGTCGGCGCTCTGGGGCTGTTGGTGCTGGTCGGGTTCGGCTATCTGTGGGTGCGGATGCTGGCAGGGGTGCGGGAATGATCGACGGAAGCCTGTCAGGGCTGTTGCAGGCGGCGCGGTTCAGCGTGCAGGACCCGCGTGCCGGGGCCCGCGCCCTGCTGGCGATGGGAATTCCGATGTCGGCGCGCTGGCTCGCCTTCGGCTTCGTCGTGGCCGGGTCGAGTGCGCTGACCGTGGTGGCGGTGCGGCTGTCCCCCGCAGGCAGCGACCCGATGGTGCAGACCCTGCTGGCGAGCCCGATCACCCTGGCGCTGTTGCAGGGCGTGGTGATGCTGGTGTTTGCGCAACTGACGTTCCGGGTCGGGCAGTTGGCGGGCGGCAAAGGCGGCTTTGCCGACGCGCTGCTGCTGCTGACCTGGGTGCAGGTGATCCTGATGCTGGTCCAGGTGGTGCAACTGGTGCTGGAACTGGTTCTGCCGCCGGCGGCCGATCTGCTCGGGTTGGCCGGGCTGATCCTGATGCTGTGGCTGATCACCCATTTCGTCGCCGAGCTGCACGGGTTCACCTCGCTCGGGGCGGTGTTTGCCGGGATCATCGGCACCGTGCTGGCGGCGGGGTTCGCGGTCAGCCTGCTGCTGGTCCTGATCGCGGGAGGATGAGCGATGTTTGATGTAACAGCCGTGCGGGCCGACTTTCCGATCCTGCAGCGCCGCGTCCATGGCAAGCCGCTGGTCTACCTCGACAACGGGGCCTCGGCGCAAAAGCCGCAGGTGGTGATCGACGCGATGAGCCAAGCCTATTCGATGGAATATGCCAATGTTCATCGGGGCCTGCACTATCTTTCCAACCTTGCGACCGAACAGTACGAGGCGGTGCGCGGCAAGATCGCCCGGTTTCTGGGCGCGGCGGAACATGAGATCGTCTTTACCACCGGCACGACCGAGGCGATCAACCTGATCTCCTACGCCTGGGCCGCCCCGCGGTTTGAGCCCGGCGACGAGATCGTTCTGAGCATCCTCGAGCATCACGCCAATATCGTGCCGTGGCATTTCTTGCGCGAACGACAGGGCGTTGTCCTGAAATGGGTGGACTGCGATGCCAAGGGCGATCTGGACCCGCAGGCGGTGATCGACGCCATCGGGCCACGGACCCGGCTGGTCGCAATCACCCATATGTCCAACGTGTTGGGCACCGTGGTGGATGTTGCGGCGATCTGCGACGGCGCGCGGGCCAAGGGTGTGCCGGTGCTGGTCGATGGCAGTCAGGCGGCGGTGCACATGGCGGTGGATGTGGCGGCATTGGGCTGCGACTTTTACGCGATCACCGGGCATAAGTTATACGGGCCAAGCGGTTCCGGCGCGATCTTCATCAAGTCCGAGAGGATGGCCGAGATGCGGCCCTTCCTCGGCGGCGGCGACATGATCCGCGACGTAACGCGTGACAGCGTTACCTGGAACGACCCGCCGATGAAGTTCGAGGCGGGCACACCCGGCATCGTGCAACAGATCGGCCTGGGCGTGGCGCTCGACTACATGACCGGTCTCGGGATGGATGCCATCGCGGCGCATGAGCGCAGCCTGCGCGATTATGCCCAGGCCCGGCTGGCGGGGTTGAACTGGCTGCAGGTGCAAGGCCAGTCGGCGGGCAAGGGCGCGATCTTCAGTTTCACGCTGGACGGCCCGGCCCATGCGCATGACATCTCGACCATCCTCGATCAGCGCGGCATCGCGGTTCGGGCGGGCAGCCATTGCGCCATGCCCCTGATGCAGCACCTGGGCCTTGCCGCCACGGCGCGGGCGTCGTTCGGCCTTTACAACACCAAGGACGAAGTTGACGCGCTGATTTCGGGGCTGGAGTTGTGCCACGATCTGCTCGGCTAGCTGTTGCGGCCCGCGCGGTTCCTTGCTAGAGACAGACCGCAGGCACCCATAGCTCAGCTGGATAGAGCGTTGCCCTCCGAAGGCAAAGGCCGCACGTTCGAATCGTGCTGGGTGCACCAAAAAAATCAGTCACTTAAGCCTGTTTGTCAGATCAGACCCGGAAGGGGGAGCCCGCGTTTCGCCCACGTTTGGGACTCTCGCGTCGGTTTCCGCGCCGAAGCGTCGCAATCGCCCGGTTGTGGCCGCCTTCTGGGGCTGCGGGTTTTCGTTTAACCACCCGTCATTGTTGACCTCAGTGACGACGTCGTCTGTAGCGGGTGCTCATCCGACAAGAGGTTTGACGGGCATTGAACGGCGTCGCCGGTGGTCCGATGCGCAGAAGCGGTCGATCCAGGCGGAGGTGGGTGCGAACGGCGCACGGGTTGGTTGGTCTCGGGCTGGGGCGGTATCTGCCCTTCGCTCAGTCCGGCGGGCAGTTGCTGTTCCACCTCATCAGCCGCTTCTACGAGCGCACCTCGATCATCGTCACCACAAACCTCGCCTTCGGCGAATGGCCCACCGTCTTCGGGGACGCGAAGATTAGCACAGCGCTCCTCGACCGGCTCACCCACCTTACCGCAGCCACCCGAGGCCTCAAGTGCGCGAAGCAAGCCGAGGTCGTGTTCGTCCGGGATGTCCGAAAGGAGCATCGCGCGATCTCCCGATCCCCGCGCACCCGCTCAGAAGCCGACCACCTTGAACCCGACCTCGATACCGAAATCTGCGACCCGATCGTTGCCGATCCCGATACTGGGCTTGACGAAGAAGCTTTCGTTCCCGGCGATGCCCAGATCGACCGACCGGCCATAGGTCACCGCCAGCGCCCCGAACAGCTTGTCGGTCTCCCAGTCATAGTTGATCGCCGGATCGAGGGTCATGTAGGCCTGCGGGTTGGCAAGCCTCGGCACATAGTAGAGATCGAGAGTGGTCAGGCTTACCTTCGATCGACCGGAGTCCGGGTCGCCCATCGACATCGAATGCTGCAGCGACGGAGCAAAGATCGCCCCGTTGCCGAGAAAGATCGCATAGACGCCGGACAGCTTCAGCACATCCACCCCCGCTCCACGGTCCGGGGCGTCCGCGGTGTCGAACACGGTTTCGGCGCTGATTACGATGCCATAGGTCGGGGTGACCGCCGCAACCCGCGTCAGCTTTACCGAAAGGTCACTCACACCGAAACCGCTTTCGCCGAAGCTGGTCGAAACGAACGGAAGCTTCAGGTTCAATCCCGTCCGTCCGTCTGCGCTGATCGGCGTGCCGTATTTCAGGAACACCGTTCGCAGGTCGCCACTGGTTGGCAGGTCGACGCCTTCATAGGACACGGAAAAGCTTGTGCTCAGCCGGGTCGGGTCTGTGCCGTCATCGGCCTTCTGGTCTTGCGCCAGGGCGACACCGGCCAGATGAGCGGCAAACGCCGCTGAAAGGCCAAGTCTGGCAAAAACGGTCATGGTCATTTCCTCGCAGGAGTGTCGCAGGGCCGCAGTCTGGGGGCAGCCCTGCCGGAAGTTGCGGCACCGTTTGCCGGGTCAGTTCAGCGACGTCCTGAACGCCCCTTCGGAACCGATGACCGACGCAAGGAACCCGGCCACGCAGGCCCCGGAGTGCATCTGCGCCAGCCCGTGCCCGCCGGTCACCGGGATGCCCTTGCCTGGCCTCATCGCACCGCTTTCATAGCGAAATGCGGCATAGCGAAGGAAATCGGCCATCGGATCCGCGCCGTCCGGGCGCGGGCGATAATCCAGCCGCCCCTCTTTTTGGGGGGCGGAATAAATTGTCACGCCCTCCTTCAGGGTTTGCGCAACCGTCAACTGGTCCAGGGTCTCGGGATCGACGGCGGTCGGGTCGTCCGACAGGATGACGAGGTCGGCCAGTTTGCCCACTTCGATCGAGCCTTTGGTGGTTTCCTCGAAGTTCTGCCAGGCCGGCCAGATCGTCATCGCCTTCAGCGCGGTCATCACGTCGACCCGATGCTCTGGCCCGATGATGTCGCCCGACCGCGACCGGCGCGTGACCGTGGCGTCCAGCACCCGCATCGAATCGGGGAAAGCAACCGGCGCGTCGTGGTGCGAGGAGAACCGCATCCCCCGCTCCACCGCCCAGCCGGTGGGCGAGATGTCGTCTGCCAGTTCCGGCCCGACCGTATGATCCCGGTGCCAGTCGCCCCAATAGAAGGTGTGCATCGGGAACAGGGACGGCGAAATCGACAGCCTGTTCATCGACTCCATCTGGTCCTCGCGCATGAACTGGCCGTGGATCAGGGTCGGGCGGCGTTCGGGATCGACGCCATGTTTGTCGGTCGCGGCCTGCACGGCGGCAATCAGCACGTCGGACGCGCCCTCACCATTCGCATGAGTGATGATGTGGATGCCTGCGGTGAAAGCGTCGTCGATGGCCTTGGTCACGAGATCGGTCGAGGCGGCGGCATAGCCAAGATAGCCCGGCGGGTAATTGCCCACAGGGTCGTAATAGGGCCGGTCGCGCAGCGCGGTGAAGCCCTGGGGTGAGCCGTCGATGGTCAGCTTCGCCCCCGCAACCCGGAAACGGTTCGTGTAGGTCGGGCTGTAGGCGTCCTTTATGTAATCGATTCCGGTGATCAGGATGTCGGGATAGGTCAGCACGTCGATCTTGAAGCGCCCTTCTTCGCCCGCAATGCGCAGCGCATCGACCTGCACCGGGGTCGAACGGCCCTCGATGGCCGTGGTATAGCCGTATCTGGCCCAAAGTTCCGACCCGGCCTGGGCGATGGTCTTCATCGACTCGAGGTCGAGATCGGCTAAAAGCTTCATCGCCGATCCGATGAAGGCGTTCTCTTCCAGGATGCCGGTCGGGTTGCCGTCGGCGTCTTTGAGGATGACTCCGCCGGGCGGGTTCGGGGTGTCGCGGGTGATCCCTACCTTGGCCAGCGCCAGACTGTTCAGCGCCCCAAGGTGCGACGACTGGTGGATCAGAAGGACCGGGTATTCGGTCGAGATCGCGTCAAGCTCGGCCAGCGTCGGGTCACGCTGTTCTGCCAGCGTCGATTTGTCCCAACCGAAGCCCATGATGATACCGGTCGCCTTCACCGTCTCCTGGTTTTCGGCGACCCAGTCGCGGATGGTTTTCTGCAAGGACGGGATGTCCTTCACCTCGCCGTCCGGCGGGGCCAGGATGTTTGCCGTCAGCGCCTGCACACCGCCAATGAACACATGGCCGTGCGCGTCAAAGAAACCGGGCAGCAGGGCGCGGCCCTGAAGGTCGATCACCTCGGTGCCTTCCCCCTTGAAGGCCTCGATCTCTGCGGCGGTGCCGACGGCGATGATGATGCCGTCCCTGATCGCCACCGCCTCGGCGCGGGGCTGGGCATCGTTCATCGTCAGGACAGGGCCGCCGATGAAGATGCGGTCGGCCACATCCTGAGACCATGAAGCGGATGCCGTCAAGGCCACAAGCCCGACAGAAAGTGCAATCCCACGAACCGACATGTAGCCCCCTTGTTTTTCAACAGACCAAGCCAAGACAGCTTGGGCGCTGCGTCATTTGCTTCCTTGCACAAACTAACAGTTGAACGCAGAGGAATTGTGGAAAATGCTACAATCTTCCTCGAAGTTCTCTTGTTTTTTTGTCGTGGCAGGGCCCTATGCCCCGAGCGTCCAGAAGGGGGAGGGCTTATGGAAGAGAAATCGGCGCAGGTGCAATTGCGGGGCAAGGGCTGGCTGGCAAACATGGCAGACCCCTTGCAGACCGAATTTCTGTCCAGCGGTCGACTTCGCGAGTTCCGGGCGGGCGACTACGCTTACCATATCGGGGATTCCCCCGGTGGAATGTTCGGCATTGTGGCGGGCTGTTTCGGTGTTGTCCTGACCTCTGGGGACGAGACCGTCATGTGCCATCTTCTGCGGCCGGGAACTTGGTTCGGCTCGGGGCCCGTATTGTCGCCGGGTCCGCGCATTCTGACCTTTCAAGCGGTCGAACCAAGTCAGGCGCTTGTCGTCGACCTGGCCGACCTCAACGCGCTCGGTGCGCGTTTTCCGGAACTGTATCGTTTGATCGGCGCGCTGAGTGCGCGCAACACCGAGGTCACTGCCGCACGAATCATCGGCGACCTTCTCATTCCTTCGGGGCGAGGTCGCCTGGCCGCAGTTCTTCTTCGATTGTGCGGGGTCTGGGAGGGCCTGCCGCCTGCGCCGATTCCCATGTCCCAGCAAGCGATCGGCCAGATCAGCAATCTGTCCCGTGAGCGTGTGAACGGGTTCCTTCGGGAGCTGGAAATGGCCGGATGCATTGAACTGCGGTACGGATCAGTCGTCGTTACCGACCCCAAGGCGCTGGAACCCACATCGCCGCACAGTTTCGATTCGGCGTCGCGAGGACGCAGGAGCGCGTCACGAAGCTGAAGCAACATGTTGACCTGGCAGAGCCGGGTTTGCAGGCGCAGCCCTAGAACTACCGGGGCATCCTTGCCGGCCATGGTCAGTTGGACCCATCGTCAAACGGCGATCAGCGCCGACCGCCCGGGCGCAGATTTCTGAAACCAGATGGTCACTTTGGAAACAGGAACGTCACCGTCAGGCGATAGGCAGTGCCCTCCGGCCCCCCTTCCGGGCTATCCGCCCAGTGACGGATGCCTGCTGCAAGACTGATCGGCCGCTGCCCGACCGTCAGCAGCTTGGGGAGATGGCGAACCTGTCGCGCTACCATGTCGGGCGAAAGCTGGCATCCTTCGAAGCGGCCGGCTGGATCGCCTGCGGCTACAATCGTGTCCGCCTGCTGGACGCAGACGGGATTGCGGCCTTCGCCTATGGGGACGACCACACCTGATGTTGTGGCCCCCCTTCGCGACCCGGTCTGTCCGGGGCCGAAACAATCGCGGCACCGGACAGATGGCAGAACGGCGTTCAGTGCGGCACGTCGGGCGACATGAACTTGAACAGCTCCATCGGCTGGAAGTTCGCCGACTGGTCGCCTGCAAGATCGGGATTGCCGTCCATTGTGAGCCGGCGCGGGCCCGAGCCTTCGCTGAAGTCCAGCTTGGCCAGGTTGACCCACAGGATGCTGGGGCTGTTGGTGTCCTGATAGTAGTAGACCTTGTTCTTCTGGTCGCTGACCGTCAGCCACAGCGTATCGGCGATGTTCGGCTGGCCCGGAATCTTGATGCCCAGAGGCACGCTGACGTTGCGCATCACGCTGAACACGGTGGCGATGGCACGGCGCGTGTCGGCCGTCTGGGTCGCCTCGTTGATGTAGTAGGACGCGCGGACAAAGCGGTCACTCGCGCGGTTGGTGCCCGGCAGCATCACCGACCCGCCGACCTTCTCCCAGTAGGCATCCAGCGCAAGCTGTTGGTCGAAGGTCGGCGAGTTGGTCATGATCTGGTAGTCGCGGCTGTGGTAGACCACCAGCTTTCCGCCAATGTATTGGAAGATCGCGGAATCACCCGAGGCATCCGAGATCGACAGGTGCACCGTGCCCGGCTCGCCCGTGGGGGCGGCGACAGTCACCATGCGGAACTCTTCCTTTTCCAGCGCCGCGACGGCCTCGGCCACGGTGGCGTAGTTGTCGAGAACGTATTGCACCCAAGCGGTGATCGGCAGCGTGGGGCGGGTGTCGCCTTCGACGACCGGCGGATATTCGGATTCGGCGAGGTAGAGCATGTTCGCAGCGAGGCCCGCTTCGTTCAACCCGTCCGCCGAGACGCCTTCGTAGACCGTGGTCACGACGCTGCCGTATTTCGACGTCCAGACCAGCGGGGCGGCCGTATTGCTGTTGCGCTCCAGCCCGCGGGGGGTGAGCCACATGTTGGTGTCCATGTCCGAAATGAACCAGTCCATCGTGCGGCCCGTGACGGTCTGGCCCTCCAGGCCGAAATAGACGGCGCGGGTGCAGGCATTGGCCACGGGGGCGGCCAGGGCCAGCGACAGCACTGCGCCCAGTCCAAGTTTCAAGGTCCGTTTCATGGGTCATCCTCCGGTTGGTCTTCGACGCCATCTGAACCAGGCTTGTCTGCCAGATGTTGCGCGATGTATCTTTCTGGGCAGAGTTGACGTTGCCACAGAAGAAAGAGTGCAGGCATGGACCAGCGCCGCATCCGACAGACTGACCCAGAGGCGGTGTTCGCGGCCAGGGGGTGGTTGTCCGACCATCCGGCCGCATTCCGGTCCCGTCTGATCAACGAGGGGGTGCCGATCAAGGCCGCCACAGGAACCTTCGTATTCCGCCGCGACGACGACTCGAACGGGCTTTACGGCATCCTCTCGGGTGCCATCGGTGTCGAGGGCGGGCACCGCCGCCAGTCGCCGATGCTGGGCCATGTCTTTCGGAACGGCGAGTGGTTCGGGATCAAGGCGGTTCTGCATGGTGGCCCGCGGGAACTGACCTATCGGGCGCTGGAACCGGCGCGGCTGCTTTTCGTGGCGCGGTCGCGGCTGGTGCCGCTGATGCAGACCGATCCGGATATTGCGATACGGGTAGGTCAATTGGCAGAGATCGGGAACCGTCTGGGCAGTTGGATCGCGCGCGATCTGCTGACGCCGGATGCCGGTCGGCGACTGGCTTCGGTGCTCCTCCGGGTTCTGGGGTCCGGAGAGGTCATGCCGGACGATCCCGAGGGGTTTCGGCTGACGCACCAGCAGCTTGGGGAGATGGCGAACCTGTCGCGCCACCATGTCGGGCGAAAGCTGGCATCCTTCGAAGCGGCCGGCTGGATCGCCTGCGGCTACAATCGTGTCCGCCTGCTGGACGCAGACGGGATTGCGGCCTTCGCCTATGGGGACGACCACGCCTGATGTTGAGGCCCCCCTTCGCGACCCGGTTGCTGTGTTCGACACAGTGCCTGTCGTTGATGGTGCAGCACAACATCATGCGCTGGTGACGGGACACAGCATATCGGCTGCCGCTGCTGTCAAGACAAATCCGGTTGAATGTCATCACAAAAACCGTGCAGGTGACGCCGCCGAACGCCACGCATTGGAGCCGCACGATGATGGCGGAAGCGGTGGGCATATCGCCCTCGAGCGTCGGGCGCATCTGGGCCGAGGCGAGGAACAAGCCGCATATTGCGAAGGGTTCAAGGTCTCGAACGACCCGATGTTCGAGGAGAAGGTCGCCGAGATCGTCGGCCCCTGGCGCTTGACATCGGCTGAGGCGAGTCTCCCCCGGTTCGGGGTGGTCACCTATCCGGAAGGTGCAAAGCCTATTCTTTCGTGCGCGCGGCTCGTCCGTCTGCGCTGCGGCGGCGTCGGCAACAATGCGTCATAAGGCTCGCAATAGCTCCCGCCGCGTCCGAAATCTCCGCGGACTGACTGCCTGTTGCCGCCCCTGACGGGTGGTAACCGGCGGCCAGCCCTAAACCCAATGACCCGCCCTCTGGTGAGGCCCCTCCGGCCCTGACGTCATGTCGGGAGTGGCCCCCGCAGCTTCGAACTGGAACCTAGAATGATACTTGACCTGACCCAACTCGGCATTGCCCAATCCTACGACGGCACTGTCACCTTTCTTGGCGAAACCGCCGGTTTCCAGAACGTGCTTGGAATCTACCGGATCGACGCCGAGGGCGTTATTCACGATGTCGAAATCATCTTTGCCAATGCGTCCTCCTCAGGCCTTGGCGGCGACCTGACGCCAGGCACCTCGATGAGCCCGATCACACTGCAGACTGCGGATTCCATCGGATTTTTCATTGTGCCCAACGGTTGGAGCCAGACCACCGGCAAATTGCTGGTCGAAACCGCGGGACACTTCGAGTTCCGCACCGCAACTGGCGCGGAAGCGACCATCAGTGATCTGGCCAGCCCCATCTTGTACTACGTTAATGAGGCAGGAGTGGCGACGGCGATCAAGTCGCAATACGGCACCACCACCTTCCATTCTGCCGCCGGCGCAGATACGAACTTCGCCTTGAACGGCGACGGCCTCAACCATGTCCGGTTCTCGGTGGAGGTGAAGGACGGCAAGGTGCTGTTGTCGATGACCTTCGAAGACTTGTTGTCCGTCGTCGAATG
>Ga0247837_1002735_pt1 | contig 32496 bp, 27 predicted proteins | sample LaCtaG_2_FD_187115 | JGI IMG/M metagenome (GOLD analysis project Ga0247837, IMG submission 187115) | Freshwater microbial communities from meromictic Lake La Cruz, Castile-La Mancha, Spain - LaCruzMarch2015_14.5m | ecosystem: Environmental > Aquatic > Freshwater > Lake | place: Spain: Castile-La...
CCTTCTCTTAGTTCTAGGCTAATAGCTGACCCCAAACCCATTGGCTTTGCAATCCAGCTTGAGTGAAATCACAGTCTATTTGCGGAAATGAGAATATGCTAAATTCCTACCCAGAAATCGTGCTTATAGAGAAATGGGTAGAACTTTCCACTGCTCTGCATTCCCAAGGAAGGGAAGAAACAGCTCAAGTCGACGGAAGTACTGTAGGCATTAAGAGTTATGTCCAGCCTACATATTTGCAGCGGCCCAAGGCTCCTTCGTGGTATTCTACGACCTGAAGACTGGGACAAGGCGCCAACAGTGGTCTCAGGGAGCGGGCTGGGTCTGTGCGCCTCTCTACATCTTATGGCGACTTCCTTTACACTGTCCAGAAAGGAGCTGTCACGCTAGAACCACTTAAACGCTATCGTTAGCTCACAGCCTTGGTTCTTTCTATAAAAATGGGCTGCTGCGTATCAAAGTCCAGTCCTCAACCACCACAAAAACCTAAACCTCTGCTCCAAGGCAATAATTTCCAGCCGATTCCCAATGAAGGACGAATAATTTCCTTTCAAACTGAGTCAAGCATCAGTCTCGCTCTTTCTAAAGAGCTTGTAAGCAGCGAGGCCCTGGAGCTGGCTGAACCAAACGCAAGAAACCGAGGACAGTTTTTGGCATACTTGGAGAACAGTCAAGTGGCTTGCTTTTCGCTGAAGGATCGACGTAATGTGGTCAAATTGGAGTGCAAGGTACTGAAAAACGGTGATCATGTGAGAGTAGGAGATGGTCCAGAGGTGCCAGCCCACTCTGCTACTCGGCAGTACATTAACTACGCTGCCACTACCACCTATCCACCCGGAACTCCTGTGTTTTGCGGGGCCAACGTAGTGGGAATCCACCAAGGAGAAGGCCGAGCTCTGAACATGCTGTGGGTCTGCAGTGAAGCTGAGCACAATTTCCATGAAGAGCTGGCTCCCCTGCTCGACAAAGTAATCAACCGGGACTTAGCGCAAGACCAAGCGCACAAGTCTCGACTCTATCGCATCAGCGGACACCAACTACTGAGTTACTATCAAGTCAGGAATGAACATCTCATGCACAGCTCTAAGCTTCCAGAGCACGCTCAATTCTGCATCATTTCGAGCGGACTCTTCATAGCAGGCGGACTGAGGGACGGACACGCTGTGGACGAGACGTATATCTTCGACACAGGCTTGGGAAGACTGGGTCTACGGCAGAAGATGATGACACCCCGCTCAGCGCACTGCCTTGGTTCTCTACGCAAAGAAGTGTATTGTATAGGCGGACGCAACACAATCTCGCCTACCCACTGCGAACTCTGTTCTCTTCGGACAAACGTACCTAAGCAAGGACCAGACCTCCCAAGTGGTCGGGTGGGAGCAGGAGCAGTGGTGTTCAAAGAAAGGCTCTATGTGATCGGCGGTAGTCTTGATGGTTCTCAAGCAGTTATCAAGGAAATAGTCCGACTGACAGAGTCAGGGTGGGAGGAGGTGCCTCACTCCCTGCCGCCGTTCACTACCCACGTCCTATCAGCTGCTAGCGAAGAGGGTCTGTGGATACTGTGCAATGAGTTGTGCAGATGGGACCCGGAAACCACTAATTCGAAGCATGAAGTGAGCCAGTGTACAGAACCCCGCAGTTTGCATGTCAGCAACTCCTCTCTCTTCATCTTCACAGACCAACGGGTGCAGGAAGTCCAAGTCAGGCCTGAGCCTTGGGTATGGAGAGCCAGCAGCCTGCTCGAACGAATTAAGTAAGAACCATCTTTACTCCCACTCTGCTTAGATAACTATGAACCCCGACTCACCCCTTCCACTCACCTCCAGTCCCTCCTTCCGCCCGCCTGGCCAAGGCCAGCTCTGGTCCGGACTCGAACCCTCCCTAGACCCGCTTTACCAGGTCTCTCGCCTGCATGCTGCTTCCGTCCCTCTACTCCTCTGCCACTATCAACACATGGACCTCGCTGACCCTGAAGCGGCTCTGCAGCGCCTTGACACCCAGTGTCTCTTCGCCAGCCAAATCTCCTCGCATGAGAACCAGACCTCCGAATTCGACCAAGACTCGGACTTCTCACTGTCTCAGCTGTCAGAAATTCCGAAGCAGGAAGAGACCTGGTACAAGCGTCGTACAGCTTCCTTGCTGAGGGGAGCTTCCTTTGCCTCATCAGAGCGAGGCAGTTTGGAGCCCACAATGCTGTCCTTTGTGGAGAGTGTGATGGAGGTCGAGGAAGAGGGTCTGATGGCTTCCAACATGAGAGTGTTTTTGGACGGCACTGCCTCTCATCAGCGATTTGCTTTGGATCCTGTGAGACTGGTGAAGCTGCAGCCCAAGGAACTGCCGCCACTCACGACCCCGCACCTGTCTATTAGCTTCGTGGAGACAGACAGCTACGACAAGTCCCCTTTACTTCGCAAGCTAATGCTGTGTTCACAGCACCCCGCCCATGCCCAACTCCACTACTCCCTGCTCTGTTCGGGCCACCGACTCTCCCTGCCACTTGAATTCTCAACTGGCCACAGTCGTGCAGTGGTCCATCACACAGAATCTCAGCCCTTTGACGCATTTCTGAACGCGGTTTGTCTGAGACCTTTGATGCAGCACAAAGTAGTAACTCTGTGCTGCGGCGCAGAGCACGGCTTGGCAGTGACAGTGAGTGGACAAGTGCTGACCTGGGGAAGTGGACAAGCGGGCTGTCTAGGCCACGGAGACCACATCAGTCGGGTGAGTCCCACATTGGTGGATGGTCTGAATAGTGTGTGTGTGGTCAGTGCGGACTGCGGTGCTTACCACTCCACTGCGGTGACCTTGGATGGAGGTCTGTGGACCTGGGGAAGAGGCGACGCAGGGCAGCTCGGCCTGGCACCTGCTCGACTGGATAGAGACTCAGTGGGTTGCTTTTGCTTGTCCCCAGCGCCTGTCACCTATTTCACTAGGCGAAACTCACATGTCAGGGCGGTTGCATGTGGTGAAGCCCACACTCTGGTCCTGGACCGAATAGGCGTTGTCTATTCCTGTGGCTGGAACGAGGACGGCCAAACCGCTCAATCCTCTTCAATCAGCAATTTAGCTCCTGCATTCACTCCAGAAGACCCTGTGGCCAAGGTGAGCGCCGGCAGTCTCCACTCCTGTGCATTGACTCAATCAGGCCGACTGTACATCTGGGGCAGTGGAGTCCAGGGCCAGCTAGGACTGGGCAGTCAGATGCAGGGCACTCGCAGTCCACTGCAAGTTCTGAGCACTGCAAAGGTACTAGATGTGGTGTGTGGTCACAGTTCTGTGCTATGCTTGACTGGGGACTTGCAGGTGTATGGCTGGGGCAGGGGAGTCGCAGGACAACTGGAGGACAGCTTTCCTCCTGGGTCGGAAGTGGTGTGCTTTCAGCCCAAATTGCTGGGAGAAGTCGACCCAGTGCATCGGCTACTATGCCCTTTGGAGTCACTGTAGGCATTTCTTACTAGTAATTCCGTGCTTCACATTGCAGCTTTTTCATTAGTCGTTTTAAGTTTATACAAGAATTATGGGGTGCTGTTGTCTGAGTCGCGATGAAAAGCTACGCCCAGATGGCTTCTCCAAGTCTCCTAAGCCCCAGCCCAAGCCAATACGTCCCAAGAGTCCCGCCCCCTCTGCCAAAGTGCGGCCTGTTCCTCCCCAGCCTGCTCCCCAAGGCCGCTTCGTAGGCCCTTCCCAGCCTTCCAGGTCTGCAGAGACTCCTCCGCAAAGAGGCACACAGCCTCGCATCAAGGACACTGTCTCTGGGCCTCGGCGTCAAGAACGACCCGAGCCCTCTACACAGACGTCAGTCTCTGTGTTTGATGGCAGGCAGCCAGTGGGTCTCGAGAACTTGGGGAATTCTTGCTATATGAACTCGATTTTGCAGTGCTTGGCGCGGGCGCCAGAGTTCCTCGAGACTTTACAGACTGCTACCGATCCTCTCCTCGTTTCCCTTGCCCAGCTACTTTCCACTATGCGGCAGCAGGCCAAAGTCGTTGACAGTCTCCGTGCTTTCCGCAAGGTACTGGGCACTCATCTTCCCAAGTTCAAGTCCACGAAGCAAGAAGATGCGAAGGACCTTCTGCTGGAATTGCTGACCTACACTGAAAGAACGCACCGTCCTGCAGCTGAACTGTTCTATGGCAAACGTGCAGACAAGGTCACCTGCACTAACTGCGGCAACCAAACGCCTGCAGAGGCAGAGCTGTTCCTCGTACCAATCGAGCGCCGGATGGACTCCACGGATATATCCAGCTACCTGCAAAGAGCCCAAAATGACGAATTCCAACTAACAGGAGATAACCGACTCAAGTGCAGTCGCTGCCAGTCTCAGTCTGACGCCAGTGTCGTGTCAAAAATCGTCAAATCGCCCAAACTCCTTGTGGTGTATATTGAGCCATTCGACCTGGCGGGGAGCAGAATACGCCACTCTATTAGCGTGACAGAGCAAGTGACGTTACTGAGTCGCAAGTACGCTCTGTACGGGGTGGTATATCACCACGGATCCAGCATTCATTCCGGCCACTTCACTGCAGCTGTGAGGTATTACGAAGTGTGGTACCGGTGCGATGACAACAGTGTCCGGGAGGTGGAGTCCCCAAGTAGTGCCGAGGCCTACTTCCTCTTCTACGAAGCTCTGGACTGATATGGTAGTAGCTTAGGACTGGCTTCAATGGCGAAGGTGGGCATCTCTGTGGAGGACTGGAAGTCTCTGCTCGAGCCAAAGCCTCCTCCCCGCTATAACCGACTCACTGAGTCTCGCCATCGTCTCCCTACTCCTGCAACCACTCCCATCGATACTCTCAAGCGAGACACATTGGAAATGCTGCTTTACCCGCACTTCAAAGATAGACTTCTCCATCGAAGACGTGCACTTGACCACACCCAGCGCATTCAAGCCCTCTCCCGGCCAAAAGAGAAGCCCAAGCCTCCCTCTCCCACGCCCAAATGGAGTTGGGCGGACCTTCCTGATGAAGTGGGTCCTGGAGCCTATGATATCCAGACTCCTCTGGGCGCTAAAAGCCTGCTGTCCACCTCACCTACTTCACCTTTTGCTTACTTCCCTAAGTCTGGACGTGCGCAAGGGAAGAAGGCAGAGACTAGCCCTGCTCCAGGACAATACAACCCCAACTTGGAGGCAGTGGCACCACGTACAAGGGTAGCGTTCTTTCCCAGCAGTCCCAAGTGCAGAACGCTCACCCCTATAGCAGGGCAGAAAAGCTCGCTTGGACTTAAGTCGCTTTCCCCGACTCCCAGTGTCAAGCAGTGCACTTTCCCTAGAGCCAAGCGCTACATTGACATCAGGACTTGGAGAGACCGCTGAGCCCTAAACTGTGCATTCAAACTCTCGATGGCTTCACTATAATAGCAATGGTGCAGGGGCTCGAGGCCTACTGTCTCAGCGTATTTCAACTGTTCGCAGTGGGGTTTGTGTTGCTGGCGCTGCTGGGACTCACGCTGATGGAGGCGGGCTACAGTCGGCAGCGCAGCTTCCAAGCAGTTCTGGTGAAGAACTTCTACCAGTTGGGTGTGGGTATAGTGGTGTTCTGGCTGCTGGGCTACGGCTTTTCCAGTGGCGGTGTGAACCAAGAGTTCCTTGGAGACCACCTATTCGCAGGGCAGGACTGGGAGAACTCCCTGCACTACCTGAGAGGTGCCCTGTACGGCTTCCTAGGCATGATAGTGGTCTTTTCAGTGAACAACCCGATTACCGAGCGAGTGCAGCTGCCTGTCTACCTGCTCTTCACCCTGCTAATCATGATGTTTATCTTCCCTGTCATAATGGCCTGGTCCTGGAGCGGCGGCTGGCTGAGCGCCACAGCCTTTCCCCTGCTGGACTACGGCGGCACAGGCACAATTCACCTACTCGCAGGGTCCATTTCCCTATCAGCACTGATCATGGTGGGGCCCAGGACAGGCAGAGTGGAAAGAGGACCCGCAGACCCTGAGTTCTTCGCAGCAGATTACTCCTTAGTGACAGTGGGTGTGTTGCTCTTTTCCATTGGTCTCTTCGTGGTGAATAGTTTCCAGGCCACTTCACTGGTGGCTGTGGGCAGGGGACTCTTTAACTCCTGGCTGTCGGGGGGAGCCTGTGCCATCGTTACCACTATCATTGGCACTTTCAACATGCAGCAACTCAGACTACACCTCGACACGTCTCTACAAGGCTTCCTAGCTGGAGTGATTGCTATTGGAGCAGTGGGTCAGTCCACTGACGGCTGGGACGCTCTCTGCATCGGCAGCTTTGTAGGCGTCTTCACAGCTCTAACAATCCGCTACCTGCGAACCAGCTTCCTAGACGACGTCACTGGCACTATTGCCTGGCAACTCGTCCCTGGAGCCTTGGGCTTGATTCTGGCCGGCTTCTTCGACAATGAGAAAGGTGCGTTTCACAAGGGAAATGGGGAGCAAGTGGGGTACCAGTGTTTGGGAGTGGCAGTCATCTTTGCTTGGGGGGCACTCTTCTCAGCGGTCTTCTTCGGAGGCATGTGGAAGCTGGGAGTGCTGAGAGTCAGCGAAGAACTGGAGCTGGAGGGACTCTCTGCAGCAGACGTGGACTTCCCAGGCTTCACCATTCCCAAGACTCCGGGAGAGGAGGAAGTAAGCGAATAATAACCCTCCATACACCTCCCTCTTTGTTTTTCTAAGGCCCCGTTCCTTTCCCGCTGCTTTCTGTACACTTTCCTCTGTGCTACACCTCTCTGACTTCAGCGAAATGAGGTGTCGGTAAATGCAAGCTATGGCTGTCCCCTGACCCAAGGAGATACAGCTGAAAAGTCCCAGAGTGGGTGTTAAAGTCCTCAGTTAACCAGTGGGCTAAGAAATTGTTAGAAACCAGGCTCGCCCAAACCCGTAATAGCTAAAAACTTGACCTGTAGACTTATTGTCTTCGCATATCATGCAAATAATGGACCAAGCTGCCGACGAGAAGCGCCAGATCCAAGAGAACCAGCCCCCCGACCTGTTCCGAAGAGAAAAGACTCTCTTCCTGGTGAGTGCTGCTTGGTGGAAGGCCTGGACTGCCTATGTCTGCTACGACGATCAAGCCTCTCCCTCGCCCCGTCCCGGCCCTGTCGACAACTCGCCTCTGCTGACACAGCCCTGGACCAGTTCAGGCTGGCTGTCCACTTCACTCCGCTCGGACTTGCAGGAGCACCGCGACTTCGAGTACCTCACGAACATTGCATGGAGGAAGCTGATTCACTGGTACTTTGGCGACCCTGCTGTGGAGGTATTTGTGGTGAACGGAGAGGCGGATTTGAGTCCTAGGACGATGCTGGTGTGGGCGATCGAGACGAAAGGCGACTATGACAAGCCGAAAGAGACAGTGCTGGTGTCAGAGAAAATAACAGTGGGACAGGCTCACAGGTACCTGTGTGACCGTCTTTCCCTGTCCTACTACAAATACTCCTTCAGTCTGGACTGCGTCTCCAACCCTGACAAGAATGCAATTCTGTCGGACCTCTCCACCAACTCCCCGCTGCGTGTCTACATCTTCATGAAGTCCGTGCAGTTCCCTATGATCAGTCTCCCTGTGCAGTCAGTCCCTGAGGTCCGCAAGTCTCTGTCCAGCCACGGAGACACCCAAGACGACAGCGACTTAGACATGGACAGTCTCAGACCCATGCAAAGGAGCGACCGCGAGGAAGTAGCAGCTCGCATAGCAGCCAAGAAGCGAGAAGTGCGCCTCACAGTGCAAGACATTGGAGTGACGGAGAAGAGCTTGAGGCTTCTGTGGATGCTGCAGGAGAAGTAGGTAATGCTAGTGTGGAGAGGTCTACTGGAGGTATTGGCAGTGCAGGCTAGCAGGACCCCAGAAGGAATTATCTAGGATAGGGCTGGCCGTAGCCTTGCGGAGGTGGATAGCCCTGCGGAGGAGGATATCCAGGAGCAGCTTGGGGCGGGTAACCTGGGTAGCCCTGTGGAGGAGGATATCCAGGAACAGCTTGGGGCGGGTAGGCCGGGTAGCCCTGCGGAGGATAGCCAGGAGCAGCTTGCGGTGGATAAGCCGGGTAGCCCTGCGGAGGATAGCCTGCAGGAGGAGCTGGGTACCCTGCCTGCGCTCCAGGATAAGGCGCTGCATACCCAGCAGGCGGATAAGCCATAGGAGGTGGATACGCCCCAGGAGGCGGGTAGCCTGGATAGGCTGCTTGCTGTGGGGGATAGCCGGGATACGCAGGATAGCCCGCTGGAGGAGCAGCACTAGGAGCCTTAGCCGCAGACTCCTCCACCATGATCTGAATCCCAATGCGGATTTCCCCAGCTGCTCTTCCCTTGAAAGTGAGCGGCAGCCAGTCCTCAAAGTGCGTTTGCCCGCCTAGCCTCGACACTGGGAAAGTCGCTTCTCCCACCATGTCATCAGCACTAGCGTTGTCTTGGTCATACACAAGGATCTGGAGCAAGTCTTCGCCGGTCCTTCTGAACATGAATTGTTCGTTCCAGTTGGGGAACTTCCCTGCGTCGGTGGCGGTGTGGGTGCGCTGGTGCTGGGCTCCGAAGTTGACGACGCAGTAGGGGTCCATCTGACCAAAGGTGTCAGTGTCGTGGGTCAGCTTGGCACAAATGGGCCTCACAATGAGGCTGGACGGAGGCGTGGCGGCCATTAATTTCAGAGTTAAAGACCATAAGTTTAAACCAGCCGACCATATCCCTTCCTCACCCTCGCCAGTCCCTCCTTCCTCTCCCTCTTCCTGCCTTCCTCCTTCATCTTCACATACCCACAGGGTTCACACAGGTCGGGAAACTCAGCGTAGAAGGCTGCGTACCCACCCTTCAACACGTAGAGATGGGGAAAGCTGAGTCGAGGGAAGTTCTCAGCGTTGGCCTTGCGGTCTTCGTTGCGGAGCCAGCGACATAAGGCGGGAGCCCTGCACTCTGAAAACTCACAGTGGAAGACTAGCAGTGTTGTGTCTGGCAAAGAGAGAGTAAGACGGTGCAGATCTTCAGCAGCCGGGGCATTGACTGCTCCTCGGATATGTCCTCCGTCGTACTCGTACCCAAACCTCGCATCCACCACGAACACAGGAAGGTCGCTAGCCCTCAGCACAGTGGCCAGCGTCCCTGCTGCAATCACTCGCAAGTCAGGCCTGCAGTCCTCCTCCAGCCGCAGCTCACAACCCTCCATATATATTCAAATCCACCCTATGTGGAACCGCTTCGCCCCAGGAGTTCGACGCCAACTCTTCGTAACGACACTGATGATGCTGTTAGTGCCAGTGGTGACTCTATATGTGGTGAAGTGTGAGGACTAGACAGACCTGACGGAGAGCTTGGGAGGACGCTGGCAGGTGATAGTGAGCGGTCTGGCAGCAGTGGCGGCTGTGCATGTGGTGATTGCAGTGTTCATGTGGAAAGTGTACAGGGAGGAAATAGTGAAGGAGGACTAGATAGCCAGGATTTAACACTTTCGTACCATTTCAGCCTTGTACGAACCGATAATCTGCCTTTTTCAGGTTGGTACGGATTTCCTCATATATTGCTAACGCTTCCAGCTGTTTCTGCACTCTTTCTGACAGGGAAACGGAGGTGTTTGGACTCTGCGGCTTTTTGGATTGGGGCCTGACCTTCACTTTTCTGGATGGGACTGCTGAATAGTGCTGTTTCAGGCCTTATACCCTAACTCTATAATCAGATATTAAATAGACTCAAACATCTATCGTTTTTAACCATTGTTCCTACGTAAGGACCACTGCCCGATACTGCTTGCTGTACAATTTAGTGTTTTCTAAGGGAAGTTTAGCTCCTAGCGGTAATGGCTTGAATGCGTGTCCTGTACCAGTCCCTCTCCCTCACAAAGCCCTCCGCCGGCACTTTATCGCAAATATCCGCCAAAAGCTGATATCTTTCCACGATGTTAAAGCCTAAACAGCGGTGTAACTTGAGCAAACACACAGGACAAAGGTGAGCCGGGCGACTGAACGCCTCCCCTGCATGCATAGACCCGTTGAGAGCGCATTGGTAGTAGATGCAGTGCTTGAGTCCAAACATATGAGCGATTTCATGAGTCATGACTTTCACACTGCGGAAAATCACTTCTTCCCTATCTGCTCCTTCCAAGTATCTACAGAAGCTGAAGACTCCGGTGTTACTCCTTGCCAGTCCATACACAAAGTTCCAAGTATCCCTGGGGTATAGGTCCTCCATGGTAATGCCCACTAGGCAGAAGGCATCTCTCGGCAGTCTGGATTTCAGCCTTTCGATGATCTCTCCTGCGTGGTATTGTCTGCACCCGTTCATCCTTGAAGCCACTCTCAACTCTGTGAGTTCGAGTGCAGGAAGGACGGCGATAGTGGCTGGGTGGAAGAAAGCAGCAGCGAAGGCTTGCAGGAAGTCTAGCATTTCCGAGTCTAATTGTGAGTCGAGAGGTTGGATATAGACTTTCCCTTGGCTCCTGGTAGGACACCGAGCCCCTCTCTCGAAGTCTGGTACCGTTTGTCCGGGCTCATTTTGACTGGCCAGCCAGTCGTGTGGTCCAGGCTTGGACAAGGGACTAAAGAAGTCTTCAAGACGACTAAAGGCGAATTCCAGGTTGGCCGGAATCGGCCTCAAAGCCTGCATTCGACATTGGTTCGAAACGTACTCGGAAGCCATTATATCTACAATGCCAAGTAGGAAATGTCCATATCCTCAACTAGCTAATCCTGATTAAGCTGTTCTTTTCCTAGCTCTAGGGCCTTCTTGTAGCAGGCTTTGTTTTTGAACTGCTGCGTGGGAGCGGCTAATATCTTCCACATGTCTGTATTCAGCAGAGCCTGGCGCAGTAAAGCATTCTCAATGCGCAAACGCTTGGTCTCTATGTTGTAGTAGCAGAAACGCATGAGACAGAGTTGCTGCACTACTCCGTTTTCATAGAAATCCTCTGTCGACATCTCGACTTCTGCATCCTCCAACATGATGTGTGACAGGAAGTACGCCAGAGCGCGGAGTTCTATCAGTTCCATCTTTTGGATGTGCATGATGCTCGCTGAGTTCGGCACTTCTGGCATGCCTTGTTTTGAGAGCTGGGTGTTTAAGGTGGCCGTCATTCTGCTGACGTAGTCCTGACAGACTTGACTCACTTTGCCCCCCTCCTCTACCTCTTGCAGGATCTGCCCTGTGAGCTCCTGAGTGCCCTTAGTCGTCTTCCAAATGATTTCCTTGTCACTTTCACTCATTGTCATTTTGCGGCTTTGGATAAAGTCCCCCACTTCCTTCTTCGTGAGTTCGAATACCTGCGCAAGGAGGAACTTGTCCGGGTTATCCACAATCAATTTAAAGGGCTCCGAGACTAAAACAGTGCTTTCCAACACACAGTGGAAATGCTCCTGCGACTTCAGCAAGGCTTTCAAGAAGTAGGTAAGGAAGTACAAGCCCGCCTGGTCGATACATGCACTCTGCACAGACTCCATCACTACTAGGAAAGGCAGCAAGGAGGGGTCGAGGGCCATCAGTTCCTTGCCCAGGGCATTCGCGATATTGACAATCAGGGGCGCCAGGAGTTCGCCGGGACCCTCTTCCCGGCCTGAAGTCATGATGGCCAGGGCAATGATTTGGAAGGAGAGACTGGGAGTGCAGTGCCTTACCACCGCTGTCAACTCCTGCTCCGATATGCCGCTTATCCGTAGCGGCAGTTTGGCCTCCACTAGCCTTTTGTTGCTGCTTTTGAGGAACTCCTGAAGGAGCAATTGTCGCGACTCCGCACCTTGTTTTGCTTCGTATTCGTCCTCAGGCACCGGCAAAGGCTCCTCCAGCTTCCACAGCAGCTGCTTGATAGTATTGAGTAGGACTTCTTTGTAGGCCACTTGCATGCGGGGAGTGAGGGCCTCTTCCTCTAAGCGGACTAGGAAGTCGGTCACAGCTGCGAGTGATGTCGTCACTGGATGGATTACTTCCTTGTTAGCCTTGGCAGGAGCCTCGGCTTTGCCTTCTTCGGGCCGTTCCTGCGGCTGCAGCGGGATGTATAAGTGGAAGTTGCTGAGAGGCGGAGTCCGATAGGCCTGTGAACACATCTGCAGGAGCGTGGACTTGCCAGTGCCATGGGGCCCTGTAAGCACCAACGTCTTCTGCGTAGGCGGGGTGGAGTGCAGGTACCAACTCACACTCAGCTGTTCCTTGCGGATTTGCTGGGCCAGACCCCTGGCGAGAGTCCTCAGCATATAATTATCTACTGATTTAGGCTTGATTTGTACTGTGTATATCGCTGGCGGAAGGTGTGCAGCTGCAGGGGAGTCGAGGACTTGGGCGTGGAGACGAGATCTGCACACTGCACAGGTCTGAGCTCGAGGGAAAAGGAGTCGTCTGCACATATAAAGCGGCCTACGTCTCCTGTGGAATGCGCCACTAAGGGTCTGGCGGTGTTCAGTGCCTCTGAGGGCGACTGGGAGCGGTTGAGGAGTTTCCCAGGACTTCGAAATGCGCCGTTATTCAGTGCACTTAGTTTTTTTGACAGACTTTTATGGGAATTATTCGTTTTTTGGCTGTCGGAAGCGGCTCTTTTCCGTCTAGGCGAGGAACTCGTAGTCGTCCTATTTGAATAGTCCGACTTGTTCCCCCCAGTCCTGCCCCTGCCGCCTACCCAGCACCGCTGATCCCAGTCAAATCGGTCGTCACATACTATACCATTCGCACTGGAGTAGTCTCGAAATAGCCCTTTCAGGTACTCGTATTTCGGCTCCACTGCGAAATCCAGCGTTTTTACATATGCGAAAGCAGCGATCAGGACAGGGATCGCATCCACACATATTTGAGTAATGCTCAAAGCGTTACGCCTTTCTAAGACAGTCCCCTTGCTGCAGCCACTGTTATCAGTGGGGCTGTACCAAGGCAAGTTGCCCTTGCTGAAGTAGAGCAGTATATAGAGTAAGGACTCTAAGTCGTCCCTGCGACTGGCAGTTACTCCGCGAAGGACGTTCGAACTGGTCCAATAGCAGTTCCCTTGGAACCGCATTTCTCCCTCGCACGGCAAATGTTTCCCTTTTCGGCGGTACTTCCTTGCAAGTCCGAAGTCAATCAGATATAATTCTGAACATTCGCCGATGCAGATATTATCTGGCTTGATATCGCGGTGGATGTAGCCTTTGGAGTGGAGCGATTCCAGGGCGGAGAGGAGGTGAATAGCCAACATGCAGATCGTCTTATCGGAAAAGAATTGGTCGCATTCGTAGAAAAGGTCGAGAAGGCAGGGTCCGAGGAGCTGCAAAACCTGAGTTTCGCTGCACTCATAATGACCACTCCACAAGACTTCTGGGAAATCTGAGTAGCAGTCACATTTGCCCTTTAGTCTCGACTTTAGCAGCTTGCACTCCATCCTTACTTGATTCACACCGTCTCCAGAAGTCACTTTTATCGCCACATCAGAATTCGTAGTCACGTCCAGTCCTGCCTAACGGACACCTTTATAGACCTTGCTGTAGGCACCTTTGCCAAGCACTTGGTCTCGCTGCAGTTTAAAGCGACCTGCAATCATATATTATAAGTTCGACATGCAGACTGAAGGAATGTCAACAATGTGGCTCGAAAAAGGCTATGTGATTAAGTTGCCAAGGCAGAGGGCAGGAAGCTGGGAAATAACTAAGCTGAGCAGGGGCATGTAGGGTGCAAAATCAGGTCGATTTGCTATAGTGTATTTCATCCCTTCCTAAATTACCTATTGTTTATCTGAAACTCGGACTCCGGTCGATACCTCTTTTATTAGTTCCTTAACTAGCGAGCAGACTGTCTTTGAGTCGGTCCAGCGACCGGTCCTTGGAGCTATGTATCTCCTGCACACTGCTTCTAGAGGCAAATAGGTAGTTTTCGCCTATTCGGTCCGGCACCCCCCCATGTGCAAAGTCCTCCTTCGTGAGTGCAAACCTGTCCAAAGCAGGCAAAGCGCCAAAGACCGAGCCTCCCGTCCACACCAGCAAGTTCCTACTGAACTCCGTCTCCACCACATTGATATGCGCCTTCAGCGGCCTCAAACTCGCATACTGCTCCAAGTCCAGCAGCCTCGCCATTTCCTCTGTCAGGCGTTCCAGTAGGCCGGGCAGCATGCAGAGGCCGCCCGAGACTACTAAAGTGCTGATTAGCACTCTGCGGAGGACCATTTCGCAGCGCAGAATTGAGTTGAGAACTGTGGCTGCGATGTTGTCTTCGTCTGCTTCGACGTCTCCGAACAGGACCTTGGCTGGGGAAATGCGGTGGAGGAAGGAAAGCTGCACGTCAGTGGAGCTACCAAGCGGCCTGCAGCGGTATTTCTTCCTCTGCAGGACTTCTAACTGGGCAGGGTCTGCACACTCTACTGCCAGTTCGCCATAGGGGATGAGTGCCAGTCTGGCTACTAGGTCTTCTAGGGCGGGCAGGGCTAGAGTCCCTCCCAAGTCTTGGGCTAAAGCCTGGAGCACACTGTGGCCGCTAGCGGACTCGGAGAAGGAAGCTGCGAGCATGATTGGCACTCCTTCGCAGATCTACGTAGAGCTCACTGGCAGCACTGAGGTGCGCTGGAAGCCTAAGTCCACACAGAGACCTGTGAACCCTCCTGTCACGTACAACGGCAGCGATTCCTCCAGGGCGAAGTACACAATCGGAACTTGGAGATAGTCGAACAGAACCGTGGCAATGGCTTCGATGAGTTCTCGAGGTGCCAGGAGCTTCTCAATGAGCACAGTAGCGCCTTCCTTCGGCTTGGCCTGGACTTTGCTGTGTGGACTTCACTGGAAGTAGATGAGGTGCAGGAAGTCCTGCAGCTCAGGGATGTAGTCCTCTTTGTGCAGACCTGGCTCGGAGAGACGTCTGGGAGTAGGCAGGATGTGTCTGGGGATGAACTCGCCTGCGTACCCACACTTGGTCCAGCGGGAACCCAGCTCTAGCACTACAGCGTCCTGCTCTAGGCCAAAAGACCTCAGCTTATCCATCTTTGCTACTCAGTCTGCTTGTGAGACTTGCGTGTCTTGAGGACCTGTCCTTCCAGCGGGATGACCAAGGCACTGCCCAGCATATCCCCCATCTCCAAGTCCTTCCTGATGGCCACCCGGATATGTCTCGGCACAATGCGGCGGGTTTTCTCCTCCGCACACACCGCTCCAGAGATAGTGAGCAGCTCAGCTGTCATGTACTCCAGCACTGTTGCCATCACTACTCCGGCCTTCACAGACACTCGATCCGCCAACTTCAATTCCCGCATGTAGCGTGTGATACGAGTCACAGGGAAGCACAGGTCGAGCTTGGTCTCGAGCCGGGTGTTTTGCTCGGCGGAGAGGGTGGCTGGGACTGAGGAAGCCTGTGTGTATCCTGTACTGCGGGTGCCTACCATATTACTACCTGAGCGGGAAGATCGCCTCTGACTGGTAGCTGGGGGGAGGAGGGAACAGCTGGTCGGGGTCGAAGTCACTCACCTGCTCCCAGGAGGCGTCTAGACTGGACTCAGAGCCGCTAGAGCGCTTGAAAGGCAGTTGTCTGGGCTTAGGAAGCGGTATCTTTGCCTTGGAAGGAGTGAAGATAAGTTTCCTCTTCGGTCTGCTGGTCGAGCCACTGCCATGCGAGGACGTCGTAGAGCCTCTCTGAGGGGTCCTAAAGGGCAGAAAGTCCGTTTCCAGGTCTGCAAATGCGGATTTCTGCTTAGAAGGAGTGAAATAGACTGCACTCGGCTTGGATTTCCCAGGAGTCACAGGCTGCAAGTCACTTTGCCCGTCTTGGGGAGTGTACAGGTCCTTGAGCCTGCCCTCTAGTGATGTCAGTCTCAGTCTCTCGTACCAAAAGGCCTCCATATCAGTTCTCTCTATAGCTAGCGGTAATATGGGGGCCTGCAACTGCACCGAACATCGACCGGAGCGGGAGGCTGCTACTCTGGACCAGTCCTTTAAGCACCACTCCGCAGCTTTCCAGGGAGAAGGCAAGCGGGAAGAAGCCAAAGAAGCAGTCTTTGACTTCCTCACAGAGGCGGAAAAGAGCATGAAGAGCAGCCTGGTGTCGGCCACTTCCACCACCATGAGTCCCGTGGCCCTGCCAATCAGCGAAATCACGCCTATGCCCGTAGAGCCGCACCTAAAAGTCGCTCTAATCCCTGCGGAAAAGTCGCAAACGGACCCTGATACTGCCTTTCCGCAGGCAGAAAGCAGGGAGGTGCCGGACTACCAGGACTACATCCTTTCCAAGTTGACGATTCAAGCCCGAAACGTATATGAGCAGTTGGGGGTCTGCCTGTACCTCAGCCAAGCCGCACAAAAAGCCTTGTTTCCACTCAATAACGGCGGATTTTACATAGGGGATGTGGATAAGGCTCAGCTGCCACATGGCTTTGGAGCCAGGGTAGGGGTGGATTTGACGCTGTTGGAAGGGAAATGGCAGTTGGGAGTGCTGCACGGAGCGGGGCTGCACCTCTACCCTAGCGGCGACTACTACCAGGGCAACTTTGAAGGCGGCGAAGTGCAGGGCTTGGGGCGATTTGTGCGAATTGCAGGCGCTTCCTACGAGGGCGAGTGGAGGGACTCCAGACAGTGGGGCAAAGGAGTGGAGACCTGGGCGGACGGGTCTGTGTATAACGGCTGCTTTAGGGACGGGAAGAAGGAGGGCGTGGGGAAGTTCAGATGGGCGGATGGGTCGATGTATGAAGGAGAGTTTCGGGGAAATCGCTTGGAAGGGAAGGGGAAGTATGTATGGAGTGATGGACGAGTATATGAGGGACAGTGGCGCAACAGTAAGATGCACGGCACAGGACATTTCTCCTGGCCAGATGGAAAGACCTACGAAGGCGAATACATCGCAGACCAAAAGTGCGGCTGCGGAACCCTCCGCTGGCCCAACGGAAAGCTCTACGAAGGCAGCTGGCAAGACAACCGAATGCACGGAAACGGAACCATGTCCGACCCCAAAGGCAGACGCACTGCAGGGGTGTGGGTAAACGGCATGCTCAAGCCTTCCGAGTAGTAAATCCTCATAATCGCCATATGTTCCACTTCGAGAGTGGGGAAACGCCGTGGGTGCACTACCTCTGTGCATGCGGCCAATCCAGTCCGATAGAGGAGCTCTACCTGTGCTTCCAGTGCCATGCAGTGCGCTGTCGCCTATGCACAGCTGAGGAAATCGAATCATACTACTGCCGAGCCTGTCTGGAAAACATGCCCACTACCGAGGCTATGACCTTCCGAAACCGCTGCATGCGCTGCTATATGTGTCCTATCTGCCAGACCACTCTGCAGATCATCATCGGCCTGGTGCGTGGTCAGAAGCAGTACCACCTCTGCTGTCAACACTGCTCCTGGGACTCCAGCATGGTGGCGATGTCTGGAGGCAGTGTGGATGAAATGTACAGCTCCACTACTTACTACTTGAAGGAAGACCCGAGGCAGAGTCTGTTCCTGGGCATTGTGGAGAAGTACAAAAAGAACATCTTGCAGTTGCAGAAGCAACAGCGGAAGTCACTGTATCCCATTGAACACCGTTCTCTCGAACGACTGTCTCTCTCCAGCTTGGAGCGAAGGCCGGGGGACCCTTCTCCCTTCGCCTCGCCCAAACAACGCCCTGTGAAGCCCTCTACTTCCCTCAGTGACCTGCTAGAAGACCCCACTCCCTACGACGAATTCACCACCCTCGACCAGCGCTTCTGCAACTTACCTGAGCAAACCCGCCTCGTCACTGACTTGCGAGGCCTGCCTATGCCGCTGCTCACCAAGCGCTCTAGAAGGTGTCGCTTTTGCAAGAAGTACGTCGTGAAGACGGAAGGCATGCCCACGTCTTCCAGTCCTTTCAAGATGGAAAACCTCGCTGTGCACTTCCTGCCGAGAATGCTGATCAGAGAGTGGACTCCGAGTTACCTTTTGTTGCTCCTTAGCAACCCTTCGACCAGCACTACGTCCACCTTTAGGGTCAATTACGATGGAAACGCTGACAACTCGGGACTGGAGCAGGACATCAGCATCGACGCCAACGACCCGCTAGCCGAGTCGCAGAGTGAAATGGACGTTTCCAACCCTGCACTAGTGGAAAGAGAGCGGAACACCTTAGTCCTGCGCATCAACCACTCTGGCCAGACTGACTTCCCCTTCGGAATGGTGTGGAGGTTCACTCGAGGAGCGGAGGAAAAAGAGCTTTCCTTGGAAGTGCGAGTTAGGTATAGATAGGCAATATGGACGAAACTAAGGCCTGGGCAAGCAAGCATTTGAGTGACTTCCTGAGGGAAATCGGGGACCAGACCATTATCAAGCCCATGATAGAGTTTGTGCTGAGTGTGGAGGACAAGTTGACGGCCAGGACGGAGCTGGATTCGATGTTGGGACTGAGTGAGGAGTCAGACCTCACCAAGACTTCTTTACTTGTTCGCCAGCGCAAATTAGACTTCATCGACGAGTACGTGGCTCGCAGGTGGCCCGAGGCCAAGTCCGCTCCCAAGAAGCGTAAAGGCATAAAGATACAATACAGCAAAGAAGCAATGCTCGAACTGCACAAAGACCTCACAGGCCCCGCCTTCGTCGGCAAACAGCTCTGTTACTGCATGGGCGCCGACCACGACCTAGTGGGCAACTGCCTCGCCTGCGGGAAAGTTGTCTGCGCCCTTGAAGGCAAAGGCGCCTGCTTGTTTTGCGGCCACGCAGTCACTGCAAAGGGAGAAAAGCCTCTCACTTTGCCTGATCAAGCGGCCTATGCACAGGCAGTCCAGCACAAAGACAAACTGATCGAGTACAATGATACGTCTGAGGAGAGACAGCAGGTTATTGACGACAGCACGGACTGGTTCGAAGTCGCTTCAAACCCGTGGATTTCCGAGCAGGACCGGAAGACTGCAGCTGAAAAGGCGGCGGAGCAGGTGAAAAGGCTGGAGGAGGCGAGGAACAGGATGGTGGTCAGTGTGGATTTGGAGACTGGCGCGGTTACTACAGAGAGTGCGAGTAATGTGGAAATCGCGCATATAGCCGCTACGGAGTCGCAGGCGGCCAGTAAGCTCCTTTCTGAAGCGTCGATTAGGAGGGGGAAAATGATCTGTGCGCTGGACCTGGACAACCACATGCAAAGTATATACGACAGAGTGATGGCCAAGCTAAAGGCGGAGAGAGAAGCGCCTGCCAGCATTCAGCCCAAACGTGCCTCTCGCCTGCAGCACGAAGACCCCTTTTTGGAGCTGAAGCCCGCAGGTCCGGGTGCGAAAGCGAAGAAGTTCGAGGCAATGGTGTACAAAGACAGCGAAGACAGTAGACAGTGCCTGTCCATGCACCAGCCCTGGGCCTCCCTCCTAGTGCTCGGCTTCAAACGAGTGGAAGGCAGGCAGTGGAACACAGACCACCGAGGGCCTCTATGGATCCACGCAGCCTCCAGACGTCCCACTACCGAGGAAATCGCTGCAGTGGAGGACAAATACCGCCGCCTCTATGGAGAAGTCGAAGACATGCCAGCCTTCCCAGAGCGCTACCCCACCGGAGTCTTGCTGGGCAGAGTGGAACTAGTGAACATCGAGGACAGGAAAAGCTACTGGGACCGCACTCCCGAGCCCTTGCGGGAAGAAGGCGACAGTGCCTACGTTTTCATCATCAAAAACCCGCTTCGACTGCTGGTTCCCATCAGAATGCCGGGGGGAAAGAACATCTTCACGTTGGATCGAGGGATGTGGGAGGGGGCCAAGCAGGGACTGCGCAGAGTGTACACGCTGTGGTGGGCTCCGCAGGCTGAGGAGGAGGAAAAGCAGCCCAGAGACGTGGACTTGTACGTCTAAAGGAGACAATGGTAGCTAAGTTTAGATATTAGGTGCGAAAAGCTTCATTTTCCCTCTTTTCCGTCCAAATTACTGCAAAAGTCGCATTTCCCAGAAATCCATCGATAAATTCAGTCCTTTTGGTCCGAAAAGGCGAATTTCTAGCTGTTCTCGTCCTTTCTCTGATAATTATGGCTGCCCCTGCAGACCACAGCGGCAACAAGTCCTCCTCCTCCGACGACGACACCGCCGCCAACTTCCTGCAAGTAAAGCCCACCTAGATCGGCGACATAGTCTTTATCTGCAAAGAACAGTGGGTTTCCGGGGCCATTCCCCCCTCTCCCTTGAAGAAAAAGGGACATAAGAAGGTGCACCCCACAGACCCTACGAAGACATTGGTGAGGTATACGCTGAATGCGGAGGGGATTGCGGATAATAAGGTGGTGGGCATTATTGCGGATGAGTATATGCAGAACTCGAAGTTGTGCTTGTTTCGCATTGAAACGCCGTCGGTGGGGAGTGATGCGGGGGAAACTAAGCTGGAGAAGAAGGCGAATAAGGTGAGTTTTCTGAAAAGTCAGGGCGCCACGCTGAAGTATGGACAGGAAGTGATGCTCAGACATGTGCACAGCAACCGCTTTCTCAGCCTAGACCTGCTTCTAGCCTCCCAAACCCCAGGTGCCTGGAGCGTGACAGTGAACGACCCCAAAGAAAGCCTGTGTCGGCAGATCTCCCTCCAGCCCTTCAACCGCTCCCACAACATCGGCGACCCCATCAAGTTCCGCGACCCTGTGAGCATTGTGTTCCCCACCGAAAACCTCAAGTACTTCCTCCAATCTGAAGTCCTCAAAGTCACAATGATGGACGTCAATGCGACTCACAAGCCCGCTGGCTGGCGCTTTTTCCTGTTCGAAGGACATGATGCTTCTCCGGAAGTACTGAAATTCGGGGAAACGGTGACGATAAAGTACACGAAAATGGGGATGATGATGGCTTTGCAGAAGGAAAAGCCGCCCACGCACAGAGCCAGGGAAAGGAACATGAGCAACTCCGCCCTTCTGCAGGCCGCCCAGAGGAAGATGCCGGGGGACTTGAGGGACGAGCACTCGAGGATGCCCGTTGTGACGAAGGCGGAGGTGGAGGACTTCAGTCACTACTGGATTGTGCAGAATGATAATGCGATGATGGGCGGGGCGGTTTCGTGGAAGTCCAGGTTCTTCATCAAAAACGCACTCACAGGACAGGTACTGGGACCCAACCTGACCATGCAGACCAACCCCGACCCCAGCTACGCCTTCTTCTTCCCTAAGCCCGACAGCTTCAAAGAAGACTCCCTCATCCCCAACCGCTACCCTCTGCTCCTCAAAACCAAGGACGAAAAAGTGCTGGCCCCCGACAGCAAGAAAAGCTCAGAAGAGGCTTTGGACCACTTGGTGCCCATTGTAGGCAATGAAAGTCAGTGGGAAAGCGGGGAAGTAGGACTGACTTTGGAAGTGTTGGGACAGGACCAGAGGGAAAGTCTGTTTGAGTTCGACTATGTGTCGGAGCGGGAAAGCATCTTTTTCAACTTGATCAATTCGCTGTACCCGAAGTTCGTCGAACTCAAGGAAAAGCTGGAGAAGTTCCAACTTCCGCCCGAGAAAGTCGCGATGTCGGCCTGGGAAGCGACCGAATTGCTCGAAAAAACACTCAAAACGATGCTAAACGCCCTTGAAAACGTCTCAAAGCACATTAGAAGCGCCCAAGGAGACGAGCAAGAAACGCTCCAAAAGATATTCGCAGGACTGGGCTTCCACGCTATATTGATAGAAATCGCTTCTATACTGCATGTACTGTTTGACCCTGCGAAAACGCTGGAAATTGCGAATGAGTTTATTTTGAGGACTGCTACGAAGGACTTGGAGGCGATTTGGATGCTGCTGAATGATGTGGCGCTGGAGAATGAAACTGCGGCGAGGAAGATTTCGGAGCATCAGGCGTTTTTATGTGAACTGCTAAAATACGACACCGAGCGAATCGGCTCCTTACTAAACGAAGTCTTCCGCCTGGTCGACCCTGAAATAAAGGACCCCAAGCAGTTCTACCACCAGTGGTGCTGCCGTCTCGAGAACCTGACCTCCCACAACATCGAAGAACAGACAATTTTCATGCGAATTATCCGGAATTTATGTGAAATTGGAGATGTGGGGATGTTGGAGTACCAGACTGAAATCACCCGCCACCTTTTCGACTCTGAAATTGCTATAGATTTGGTGGTTTTCGGGAGTTGGCAGGGGGACGTTTCGGTCCGATTCGGGGCGAAAAGAGGGACTTTGAGGACTTCCGCAGACTTCAAATGTGCGAATTCCAGGCTGGAAGCAGCCCTAAAGGAGGACTTGGACGGCAATTGCATCGTTTTACTGCGGGATTTAAATGCCTTTGAGGAGTACGTGGAGTACGTCCAAACTGCCCTAATGCTCTACCACTCTATCTGCAAAGGCCGTTGCGAGCTAGCCAGAGGCTTCGTAAAGGACAAATTGGGCATTTCCATCGAAACTGCAATAGACGTGTCTCAAAGTATGAGTGTTCATATAGACATTAGGAGGTCGTTTATATTCATGTTGGAGGCGCTGTGTATTACGGTGGCTCCTTTTGAGCAGTATAATGAGCAGGATACGTCCTTTTCCTTTGCGGATATTAAGATTTTGGAGGCGAATCCGCCCTCGAGACAGCCGATTTTCAATAGTTCGACCAATAATGAACATGTGCTGCAGTGCTTGAAGATTGTTTTCGAGTTTTGGATGGTTAAGAGAATGCCCAATGCCATTGCAAGACAGCAGCGAAGTGGACAACTGCACTACCTAATGGCAATGCTGAGACTGACTTTAGCAGTGGTTGATTTCAAGCACTGTGCAGAGATGTACGCCTTGCTGGTCTTGCGAACTGTCCAGTACCTGCTGGTGGGCTTCACAGGCGCTGCGGAAATGTATCGCTCGCATTGGGCTGCGGAGATTATACTGATGTCAGTGAAGGAAGGCGCAAAGGACCGGAAAATCAAACTGATCGTTAATGAATTACTAGGTGCAGTGCTAAGCACTATCCTGGCTATCAAGAAATCAGGCCGCAGACTGGTCCTTATGCAGGTGTTGGCCAAATTCATCAATGACTCCAAAAACTACTCCAACCCTTTATTCAGCACAGGGCTGCTCCAGCAGAAGGACTTCTCCAGATTGACGGCCGAGTTAAGAGAATGCGTGGAAAGCGATAGAGACGAAAAGCTGATAAACGACTTTCTGAGACGAATCGACCGCTCCTGCAGCAGAACTACAAGAGCCACTACCAGCGCTACTCCACTACTCGCCAGAGCCACCACTATGGCAACTGATGACTACCTGAGCAAATTCGAGTTCAAAGACATAGTCGCAAACGCGCCTCCTCTGAAGGAAATGTTCATCAGGGTGATGCTGGAGTGGAGCAGCTTCAGCAACTACTTGAAAAACAAAATGATCGATGTGATGAATGAGCTGTTCCAGGAAAGAAGACTCTTCGACCAGTTTTTGAAGACTTCTGACGTCATATCGCTGGGGCCGGTTTCTGTCGTTTCCAATCGATTGCGCTGGTTAAAGGAAAACTCTGAACTCAGCTCTTTATTCGTAAGGGCGAAATATGAGTCTTTGATCAGTGGACAGTCGAAATCGCTGGCGCGCATAGTGTGCACTTTGGAGTACCTTATAAACTTCATGCATCCGCGGAATGGCACGACGGATTTCGTGATAAGGAAGACGCAGAATATTGTCAGGCAGTTGGGACTGTTTAAGGATGTTATGATGATGTGGAATTTGGTCCATTATTTGAATAAAATGGGGAAAAAGTTAGATACGCCCACTATTCGCCTGAAAAGCGCTCTGGTGACCTTTCTGCTCTACTTCGTGCGCAGAAACACCAGCAACTCTCGAGAACTTTCGAAGTACCTCGAGCCCAGCCACTACGTGATGACGGTCATGCAGTACCCGTCCTTCCTGCGGCAGCTCAATAACTTCAGTCATCTCGCAATTCGCGACGTGACTCGCCTCCTAGTGCACATCCTCAACCTCGTCCACCAGTCCGACTCCCACCTCCTCTCCATGTGCTTTTTCGAGCGGCTAATGATCGACAAAAACGGCACCTTGAAGCGAACCACGCAAAACATCGCCAGCACACTTCTATCAGAAAAGCTGTCAGAGTCACTGGGGAAGGTGAAGGACCGGCCGCTCTATATTGCTGCTTTACTAGAGAATTTGGCGCTTTCTGCGGAGGACAATACGCCTGTGATTACCCAGTGCAGGCACTTGCTGTCCTTTTCGCACCTGCAGGAGATGATGCAGACTGAGACGAACTTGACGCTGATGAGTGCTTTGTGTTACTACCTCTATGCAGTTTATGTAAAAAAGGTGGTTATTGCGGGCAGGGGAGTGCAGACGCTTGAAACCGTCGAAGACATTGCGGAAATCATAGAAAACCTCATCGATATTGCATGCGAAAAGATGAAAAATCCGATAGATATCCTGAAACTGGCCAAAGACGGGTCCTACTCCCTGGTCTATTTCACCCGAAATCCCGCATACACAGACCTGCAAATCAACCTCTCCCAGCCAAGTCCCGAACTAGTGAATTGGACTTTTCTCTGCAAAGACTCAGACGGCCGGCAAAGCGGAGTGCTGAAATACATACTCGATATACTGGAAATAGTGGAAATCGACGAAACCACCAGAGAGCCAATGTGCAGACTATACAGAGGAGTATCGCAGTGCATAGGGAAACTCGAAGCTATTCGTCTCCAAACTGTGGATTTACTGTGCCTCAGTCCCCTGCTGCAGGTGTTCGAGACCACCAGGGCTCGACTAAGGGCGTTGCTAGAGAAAGTCGGGGAGGAGGAACTGCTGTTTGAGCCTATAGAACGCACCCAGTACCCTGTTAGTCCTTTTCAACTGCAAGACTTAAAGTCCGCCCTCAGTGGTTCTATCGACTATTCAGTGGATGCAGGCGAAAGTGACGCTTTGGACGTGGACATTTTAATGTCGAAAGTCCTGAAAAACGGCTATTTGCAGTTCGTGAAGATCTTCGACATGGGCACCGAGGACGACTACATCGCTTCCATCGTGCAACTGATCGACTCGCGGCTATTTTCCGGCAGCAAACTGACCAAAAAGGAAGTAAAAGACCTCATTTTGGCGCTTCGGTCGAAAATCCGTCCCCTTCAAAAGCTATTCACCACCTCTTCCCAACGCACTCTCTTTTTTAAGATCCTCAAAGGCATCGTCCCCAGCGAAGACATGGCCGCCTTCAAGATCCTCCTCAACCCCCTGTTCCTCGACATCGACATAGTGGGCAACGCACTGACTGCCATACTGCGACATGAGAGCAATGACGAGGTGTTGGCGGCTTTGTCGCTGCTGAGGAAGCTGTTCATACTGCAAAGCAGGGAGTTCATGGACACTTTCCGCGTTAGTTTGAATGAAAACGCGTGGGCGTACCCCTTGTTCATGAAGATACAAAATGAACTGATTCGTGCGAAAGCCTACATCTTTGAACAAGTGACGCTCAGCAAAACCCCCGCTTTGCGCAATTCCACTGAACAAGTGGCCGACAAACTCTCGAAAGCGAAACAATTGGACGAGTTGGAAGGCGAAAAAACGCATAAAATTGTGATTCGTATGCTGAAGTTTATTCAAATTTGCTGTGATAACTGCAATGAGCCGTTTCAGATGTTTTGCCACTCGCAGATGAATATGGAGGGGAAGGCGGATGTGGACATGGTCACTGCAGTGGCCAATTTCCTTATTGACATTAGGGCTGCGGGGGAGACTTTATACACAAATTCCGCTATTTACAAGATGTTGAACTCCTCTCTAGAAGTCCTCGTAGACTTCGTGACAGGCCCCTGCCTGACCAACCAAATGATCCTCGGCAACAACGTGCGCATTTACCTCGTAATGAACTCCCTAATCGCCCAATCCCAGGGCAAATGCGAAGAATCCTATATAGACGTCCACTCCAATTGCATAAATTTCCTTTGTACGCTGTTAGAAGGACATCCAAACCCTACAGTACCGGAAACAATGAGTAAATTCCTGAATGTTGCGATGTTAAGGAAGGGGTGTGAGGACGTGTATGTGCAGTATATCAAGGGAAGTGAGGATGCACTGTCACTAGAACTGGATTCTTTAGGGGAATTGCGTATTTCAGTGGTGGAAAACGCGATTCAGCAGGCGATTTTGCTGATAAAAATGAAACTTGCGGGAGTAGTGCATGAGGAAATCACGAAATTCGAAGCTAACGAGAAAGACCCCAGATTTTCATACGGATTTTACCAGAAATACATAGGCTATGTGGAAGTGGACCGAAACGGGCTGCTGGAAAGCCACTTCTTCCGCATTCCTTGGAAGTGCAAGTACCTGACTTCTAGTACTCGGAATCATGTGCTAGTGAGTGTCAATCGAGCTTCTCACCAGGAGAAAATAAAGGACTTTCTGGGGAAAATGCCCCTGTGCAAGCTGGAAATGCAGCACCAGCAGAGATTATGGTGCTCCAAGACCTTCAAAACCTTCTCTGTGCGCTGGGCGGCCTTCGGCAGGTACTCCTACTATATAGCCCTGTGGATTAATGTCGTGCTGCTCTGCAGTATTGAGAAGTCTGACTTTTCGGACTTGAAAGGGAACTTCTGGGCGTTCACTGCAGTGGCAGTTATGGGCATCATTCAAATCGGCTGCTACATGGCCAGTTTCTTCTTCAACCTAGTCGAGTACTACCCGCAGGCACTGGCGGCTTCCATGCCCAAGCCCAAGGAGTTCGAAATGGAGGACTTTCCCAGGGTGGTACACAGTGACTCGCAAATGATGTTAGGCCTGCATGCCACTCTGACCACCAATAATAAGCCGGACTACGCCACTGCATTGCAGCTAAAACTGAAGCAAACCCTCTTCAACTTCGAGCTCTACTACACCTACACCTACTTCCTCATCTCCATCATCGCAGTGTACGAGCCAGTGTTCTACTCCTTTCTCCTGCTAGACATGATCAAGCAGACTCCCGAGCTTATTAATGTCCTGCGCTCCGTCACTCAGAACTTCAGACAGCTGGTGTTGACGATGTGGCTGGGCGTGATTCTGATTTACCTCTTCACTATAGGCGCTTTTGTCTATTTCAGCGGGTACTACAGTGAAGATGACGGCTTGTTTTGTCGGAGTCTGTGGGAGTGCTTTTGGACGACGCTGAATCGGGGGATTCGCGATACTGGCGACTTCTTGGAGAAGCCGGATCAGGACCAGTATTGGAGCAGAATGATGTTTGATATGATGTTTTACCTGATTATTATCATTATTCTCCTCAATATCATCTTTGGCATCATTATTGACACGTTTGCGGAGCTGAGGGATCAGAGGACGCAGGTGTTGGAGGATATCCACAACAAATGCTACATCTGCGGCAAAGACCGCAGCGTCATCGAGTTAAAAAGCACCTCCGCAGGCGGCTGGAGCTACCACTTCATGCGCGAGCACTCCCTCTTCGCCTACCTCAGCTTCCTCATCTACCTCGATGAGAAGAAAATCTACGACTGCAGCGGGTTGGAAAAGCACTGCAAAGAGTGCTTTATAAAGAAAGACACGACTTTTATGCCGACTACCAGTCTGCAGATGGAAAAAGGGGGGGATGATGACGAGATAAAGGCCACGGAGGATGACTAAGTAGGTAAAATGGCCCTGCAGTCCACTGCGAGGCTGGTGGGACATGCGGCGCGGGTGTGGCAGGTGGACTGGCACCCTGCAGGTCTGGTGCTGGCCTCTTGTTCTGAAGACAAGACACTGCGACTATGGAAAGTGGTGGAGGGCGAGTGGAGCTGCTTCGTAAGGACCACAACAGACCACGCTTCGAGAGAAACACACGAAATCCATCAGGTCTGTGGCTTGGTCGAAGTCAGGCCTGTTCCTCGCCTCTGCCAGCTTTGACGGCACTGTGATCATTTGGGCGTACCGGACGCCTCTCCTGGAAGGCGTCCTCACCTTGGAAGGACACGAAAGCGAGGTGAAGTCTGTCGCTTGGAGTCTGAACGACCAATATCTCGCGACTTGTGGCCGGGACAAGACAGTGTGGGTGTGGGAAACGGATGTGGACATGGAGTACAGCACAGTGGCGGTGCTGGCGAAGCACACTCAAGACGTGAAAATGGTGGCTTGGCACTCCAGCGCGTTCCTCCTCGCCTCCACCTCCTACGACAACACAGTGATTGTCTGGGAAAAGACCCAGGCCGAGGACTGGGTCTCCAGAGACGTGCTCACAGGCCACGAGTCCACAGTCTGGGGTGAGGGCTAGATAGGTGTGGATTGGGTCGCAAACGACCTAATAACCTGCTCAGCAGACCTGACTTTGCGCTTATGGACGGAAGCGAACGGCCGCTACAGTCTTTCGAAGACTGTGTCTGGAGTGCATGCGCATCCTATCTACTTCTGCACGTATCTCCCCTGTCCTGAGCCTACAATTGTGACGGTAGTGGCTAGACAGTGTGGCGGAGACGACCAAATTGCTCTGTACCGAGCGCAGGCTGGGAATTGGGTGGTGACGGAGAGACTGCCGGCTGCACATAAGGCGGATATCAACTGTGTGCGGGCACATGGGAGACTATTAGCGTCCTGCAGTGACGACGCCACTATTTCTCTATGGGTCATAAGCTAGCCGCTTCTCAGGACTTCATCCACCAGTCTCAGCTTCGCCTCACAGTCCGCCAACTGTATGTCCAGCTCAATTATCTGGTACAGCACTCCCATCACAGGCGTGTCTTTCACTGGAATCCTCGACAGCATAAAGGTGTTCAGGTCGTCCTGCCCCATGTTCATCAGTTCCTCTGACTCGACTTTGGTTTTCAGGAAAGCCATCATGTCTTCATATGTGCTTTCCCCGATTTTCGCTATGGCTTCTGAGCGCTTTTGAGCGATTTCCCGCTGTAAATTGGTTCTTGCTTTGAGGACCATATTGCGATGCTTTTCTGAAATTTCCTCACTTGAAAGAGACCCCACAGTATCGATTTCGTCACTTTCGTCACTATTTGCACTGCGACGGTAGTTTACCTTGAAGCTGTTTTTCTCCACTGAGTCGCTTTGATAGGTTGGGATGTCCTCCGGCCTGAGAGTCCCTGCGATGTTCCAGTCGCAGTAAATCAGCCCGGCTTCAGGACTCTATATAGGACTTACTTCCGTCCCATCGACCGACTCCTCTTCACTGCTGCTCTCCAACACAGCGACTGGAGGCCGAGTAGGAACCGGAAGTGCAGAAACCGGCCTGGCAATAGGCGGCCTCCAAGGGTCTGTTTTGATAGGTGGCGCAGGGCTGGCTTTAACGGGCGGAGCTGCTTCTAGGGCTGGTTTGGGCAGCGGTATTTCGCGGAGGTCGTGGACATTGGGCTTTTTGGGCAGTTCCTCCACTCGCTTGATTTCCTCCATCTCTTCCCTGCTGCCTGCTTAGGACTTACGCTGCACGGCAGAGGCCGGGCGAGCCACCCCCTTCCCAGCCGCATTGGGCTATATGAGAGGTACTCTAGGTATAGGCTGCCGAGGCTGAGGCGCAGGGACCTTAATCACCTTTTGGGGAGAAGCAACGATTTTCCCTGCAGCAGCCACTGGCTGTGGTGCATTGGGCTTCGGAACAACAGGTCTGGGGGAAGCCACCGGCTTAATCCCCCTTTCATTCGACTTCGGAAGCTGCCGCTTCGCCTGCTCAGCACCCAGTTTGATATCCACCACCGCCAAGGGAACATAGGGCGCGGGCACTGGAGCAGGCTTGGGCTTCGGAAACTCCCGCACATAGGCAGGCGTCACGACCACAGGCTGCTTAGGCCGCCTTTCCTCTGCGATAGGCGGCCTTTTGGCAGCCTTTTCTTCCTCTATGATGACTGGGAGTGCGCCTCTGGCGGCTGCGAAGGGCTCTGATGGCAGGGGAGGGGCGGCGGGCATTTGGATTCCCACTGAACTTAGGGCGGAATCGGGGGGGATTGCGATGTTTAGGCCCATTGCTCGGTCTCGCATTCCTGGAGTCCGCAATATCTCATCACAACTCGGCCTTTTCCGGTAATCCCTCATCAAGCAATTCGCCACAAAGCGTCTTAATTCAGGCGAATAAGCCTCCGAAGGCGCCGCATACTGCGCCCTAATGATCTTCATAAACAACGCCGCCTGATTATTGGCCTCAAACGGATGCTTCAGCGTGCAAAGCTCATACAGCACACACCCCAGCGCCCATATATCGCTTTTAATGTTATACGGCTTGTCCTCACACAGTTCTGGACTAAGATAGTACGGAGTCCCCACAATTGTATGCGCAAAGGCAGCTGTATTTATCAGTCTTTTCGCCACTCCCAGGTCTCCTATGCGCAAAGACTCATCTTTAGCGAGAAATACGTTTAAAGTCTTTATATCTCTGTGCAGGATTTTCTTTGAGTGGATGTATTCCAGGCCGAGACACATTTGGATGAAGTACTTCCAGATGCGAGGCTCTGGCAGGGGTTTGCCGCGCTGGGTTGTGACGATTTGGCTCAAGTCGCCCTTTTCGCAGTATTCCATGACGATGTGCAGGGTTTGGTTCTCCACGAAGGAGTTGTAGTACCGGACTACATAAGGGTGGCTGAGGGAAGCCAGGATATTCACCTCGTTCTGCGCTTCTTGCTGGCCTCGGTAGCCTAATTGCCTTATGGAGATCAGTTTCATCACCAACACTTCCTGCGTAGACCTCCTTCTAACCTTATGCACGGTGCCGAAGCTGCCCTTGCCCAGCTGCTGCATCATCTCAAAGTCCCGTAGCGACACAGTCGCCATGTCTACTAGGCTATTGGAATAGATATATGGCGGAGGTTCCACGGGGCGTCTACCAGGGACCCACCCCTCCAGGCCTGCGCCACAGAGATTTTCGCTAGGAACCAGGCGTACTGCTGTGCGCTTGGGCCGAGTTGAAGCACAGCTAAGGCCTAGAGGTAATAATGAGTCTCGGACTGGCTGCTCTGCTGGTGTTGTTAGGGGAGGGGTGGACTGCGGAGTACGACTGCATCTTCGAGGCGCCTGATGGGATTATGTATGATCTATCAGCAATGAAGCACTCCTCCCCTCCCGACTACACGGAAAAAAGCGCCTCAGACCCCTACGAATACCGCTGCAATGTCTGTCACTCCACAGTGCAGTCCTGTGCAGGGGACTTCACAGGCCTGGCGACGCAGTGGAATGCGGGCGGCAGCTGCATTGCTGTGCTGGGCAGGCAAAACCCTGTCTTTGGGGGCGTTAATCGCCCGACTTTGGAGTATTTGGATGAGGAGAAGCCGGAGGAGGGAGTCAGTTTGGTGTATTATAATGGGGATTTGTGCTATACTGTGGTCTCTTATGAGCGAGAAATACGGTACAACATCCACTGCGACAAGTCCACAAAGGCGGAATTAGTCTCCATTTCCGAGCCCCGCGCCTGCCAGTACGTCTTTGAGTTCAAAAGCAAGGCTGGGTGTCTCTTCGAAAGCCAGGACAGCAAGGCCAAACGAGCTGCCAAAAAGGCCTTTTCCCCCCAAAAGTACCTAATTTGGACGGGACTGCTATTGGCGCTTTATTGCGTCTTGGGCGCTTGTTATAAGCGGAGACTGCAGGGAACTGACTGGACTTCCAGTGTGCCGAATAAGGAGTTTTGGCTGGATTTGCCTGCTTTGGTGAGTGACGGAGTGTCCTTTTCCCTCACGAAAGTGCGCACTTTGGGGTCCTCTCAAGCCCATCCACCCATCTAACCTGTAGAAACCTCAATTAGCCTTATTGACTGACGGTCTCTTGAACGCCACCCACTTCACCTTGGGAGTTTCCGCGTTATCAGGCGTAAGAGGGAACTCAATGCGTGGAGAGAGGGCCGGGACACATCGGGCTTTGCTTTCCTCGTCGTAGCTCCCTGCCTCAGTGCCTAATTCCGCATGCAGTCGCTTCAGTTCGCAGTTCAGGTTCGCGATTCGCTTGAGGATTTCTTGGGTTCGGTCGGGTGTGCGGCAGGCTTCGATGCTGGGCGGCTTAATAGTGCGAGTTCGGCTGAGAGGAATGCCTTTAGAGATTCGTCTCGGGGAGGGGGTCGGGGAATGCGGATGTCTTCTTTCCGTTTTAAACTGACTGTAAGCGCGCGCCCTGGGAGTGGGCGAGTCCGGCCGAGTGTCCAGCGAAGACTGAGTATCAGAGAACAGGCGAGAGTCGAGTCGGGCAGTGAAGCAGGGGGACTGGTAGCGAGAGGGGGACTCCATTTTGCTAGGGATGGGACTGGGCAGGACGGAAGACCGTTAGGAGGGAGGAGGGGCTTAGAGGGGGTTTGATGGGTTTGAGGCGAAATTGGCGAGGAGATGTATATTAAAGGTATAGATAGTTCCTGACAGAATAGGTGAAAAGTTACTTTTTAGTCTCGATTTCGGCTCTATTTTGAGTTTTTGGCTCTTTCGAAGTGGAGATAAGCGCGAAATTTGCCTTTTGCTTGCATGCAGTTTTCTATTTTTGGATAGTAACCTGTTAGTTGGAATTTTGAAGGTGAATTGACTTTCGCAGTGAAATTCAACCTTTTCTCTATATTGCATAGAGAATGCGACAGAAATATGCGACTAGGAGTCAAATCACGCAAATAAAAGGCAAAAATAAGCGCAAATTCCACTTATTAGATGCCAAATTCAAACTTTTCGTCTCCTATGTGCAATTTCAAGCTCTGACAAAGTCCAAATCCCGTTTTCCTCCTCATAATTTTAGCCTTATTCATCCAAATGATAGTAAAAATCGCCAAAATCCCTTCGATTCAGTTCTATTCCCCTATGAAAAGCCCTGCATCTCGCATATGTCCTGCGACGATGGACTTGAATTGTTTCCCCA
>Ga0247837_1002738_pt1 | contig 32491 bp, 43 predicted proteins | sample LaCtaG_2_FD_187115 | JGI IMG/M metagenome (GOLD analysis project Ga0247837, IMG submission 187115) | Freshwater microbial communities from meromictic Lake La Cruz, Castile-La Mancha, Spain - LaCruzMarch2015_14.5m | ecosystem: Environmental > Aquatic > Freshwater > Lake | place: Spain: Castile-La...
CAACTTGGCTTCTGCAGGACTGAAAGTCGCTTGAAGTGCTTCTCTCGCAGCACTTAAACCTATCTGCGTTTGCGCTCAAAGAAGAATTGCCTGGAGTTGATGCTTGCTCCAAGCGCCTAAGCCATTGCCAACGCTTGCAACTGCTCGCCAAAAGTGACAACAAAGGGCTGTTGTCCCACAGCCTTCCTCAATTTCTGCAGTCCCTAGCTTCTCCACCTCCCGAGTCCCCTGTGAGATTTGACGTCGTCACTGCATTTTGGCTCTTTAGTGACGTTTTGAGGTACATTTGGAAGTTGCTCTGTGACTATGTTGAGTCTGAGGTTTTTCTCTAAGACAAAGCCGCAGAGTCGCTCGGAACAGAGCTGAAAGTGTGTGAAAAATACAAATCGCACAGAAACAGCCTCCAGGACTGAGACCCGATTAATATACTGCTCTGAACAAGCATTTGTAGAGTTTGCTGCAGTTGAAGTCGCTGGTTTCGGGTGTAGGGACTTAGTGGGTCCAGAGGTGACGGCTGAGGTCGGTTTCGCTATCGAAGGACTGTCCACATATGCCACAATCCATCACTTCTTCTCCGATTTCCTTCACATCAGTCACCTTCATTCATTTATAGGGATGGTGGAGGGCCACCCTCAGCCTATACCCTGGCATCGATTTGCAAACTTATGTTAGTATGGTGTGTGCTCGGACTACTGCTCCTGCATACAGCACTCAATTTCGGTGGCTTCGACGTTGGCACGACGGCACAATATACCCTGTTACGAGGGGGGTTAGGTAGGAGTGCAGAGATTGGAGATGCGGGAGAGGAGGTGCGGGAAGCCAGTGGCTGTGACGTGGACTGCACGGAGATGTGCTGGTACTTGGCAGATGGGAGATGTTTATCAAGTAAGTGAATTGTGTGAGGAACTCATTGAGGAAATCGTCACGGAGAGCGAAAGAACCGGCTAAAAGGTCTGATGAAATCGGTCTCCGTGGTTCAGTCAATCACCACAAGTAAACTTCCCTACTCATAAAGCCTGGAAAACTAGCAGGCAATTGCTGTCTTCCAAGCCTGAACAACTTGAAGCTGAGCCCACAGTTGCATATGATTGCAGCATCGACTATTCTAAGCTCGGCTGTTTCAGACTTCTGTTTTGACAAGTGCTGTGAGCGCTTCTAGAGGGTGGAAGCTGTGGGAGTATCTAGGCATGTGGAGATCGTTGGCTCTGCAGCTGTGGGTGTCTGAAGGCGAAGAAGACTGGATATCTGCAGTAGATAGCTCTCCCCGTTGTGTCCTGCAGCCTTGGAAGCGAGAATTTGAAGCATCATCATTTCCCGCGTAACGTATATAGCTAGTCGTTATTGCCTATTTAATCGGCCCTGTGAGCCTGTTTATAATGACGAAGCTGCTTGCATTGGCTCTGTGTGTGTGCCTGGTGATGAGTATGAGTGTGAAGGAAAGGCTCGAGAAAAGCGAGGCTCTGAAGGAAAGCGCAGAAACCCAGGAAGAAAATAGCAATGGATTTTGCTTTAAAAGAATGATTGGAAACAAGAGCTGCGAGTGGCAATGCAACTATAAGGAGTTCGAATGGGATGGTGGAGATTGTTGCGCGCCGGACAAGATTGGAGACTTAGTATGCGATGACCCATGCAACTTAGAAAAGTTCAACTTCGATGGAGGGGATTGCGGAGTAAATTCTTAGGTTAAATACGCGGACTTGCACTGTAGGTATGCAGCGGATGTAGACCTTGTACATGAATGTCATTGTTTCAGCTCTCTTCACCGCCTATTAGGAGATATCCTTGCAATTCAGAGTACTGCCACATGCTATGTCTTCCAGCAAGGTCTTAGCTAGCAGGAAAGAAGGTTGTGACGTACATCTTCGGAACCCAAAAAAGTGAAGAAAGGCCTAATTCACTCAAAGACAACTGCGGCCCGGGACTAAGAACCGGATTTCGGTACTCAGTACGCTTTCAGAAGCCACTAAGAAAGGTATCCACTCCACATTTACCCCCTCAATTGTCGAAGTACCCTAAGCCAAAGACCAATTTCAGCCCTAAATTCCCACTAACAGCCATACTTAGGCCCAGGCTTGCCCTCTACCCTGTGCAGCCAGTCTTCTAGCGCTCTAGGGCCATCAATCCGCTATAAATGACGAAAGACCTGAAGCGGAAAGGCGGCAAGCGCAGCGGAGGACCCCGGAGGCCGCAGTGCGCTTTCTTCTTCTACATCGCAGACCGGCTCGCCAGTCTCCGCGAGGAGCAGCCGGCCTCAAGGCCATGGATACAGGCAGAGTGTTGGGAGACGAGTGGAACAAACTGAGAGAGGAGGAAAAGTCGCCCTACCAAGAACTCGCTCAGAAGGACAGAGAGATATACAATGAAGAGAATAGGCAGGCGGGGGACTTGGGTAGACAGTCCACATGGGTCGGCCCTTCCTGTGTAGCACTTGGCGCAGCAGTTTGTCCACTCGGGAGGCGGCTTCGCCCCAAGTGCTTAGGTCGCTTTCATGGTAAATGGACCGCCGGTGCAGCAGGGAGGTAGAGGCACGAGCCATTGCTGAACCCGAGGCAGTTTTCCCCACCAGCGACCTTCTGGCAGCGGTAACCTCTCCCCTCTGCGAAATCAGATACACCCCAATAGAAGGCGCCCAAGCGGACTTGATAGGGACTGGCCTTGGCTCCGCGCCTACTTTCGGGACTGGTGGCTTTCACGTAGGAGCGACGCGGCGGCTGGGTCCATATTATAGTTCAGGTAGCCACTATCGAAGCAATTCACTCCCAAAGGTGTGGATGCATGCAGCGGATGTAGGGAAAGCGAGGAACAACTGCCAATATGGACTGTACTAATATTGAAAAGCGAGGTCACAGGTCTCCAGGTGGTTTTGCTACCTGATAGGAGCTAGACAGCCTGGGCAGTTTCTCTGCTGCAGTGCCTATTTGTAAAATTGCAAAAAGCCTGCAGAAGATGAGCGGAAATGTACGGAAACGGACTAGACCTAACTAGCTGGAGGAGCGGGAGGGGCGGGCACTAGTTCCGGGTGTTCCTTCTTGAAAGCGTGGTCTTCCTCCTTGCTGAGTTCCTGCACGAACGGAATAAACTCGATTCCATGCATAAAGGGCTTCAGCACGTCAGGCACCCTGACTCCCTCCGGAGTCTGGTAGTTCTCCAACAGACAGCACAGCGTGCGCTCCGTTGCACACAGAGTTGCATTCAGCATGTGCACGTACAGCTTCTCTGTCTGGTTCTTCTTCTTTATGCCGCACCGCACTTCCGCTGCTCTGGACTGGAAGTCTGTGCAGTTCGAACAAGACACGAGTTCGCGGAAAGTGCCGTAGCTGGGGAACCACCCTTCCAGGTCGTACTTCTTGGCTGCAGCTCCATTCAGTTCTCCGGACACTATAGCCACTGTACGGTAGGGGATTTCCAGAGACCGGTAGAAGTCTTCCGCCACACCTATCATCTCTTCGTGCATTGCCCAGGAAGCCTCTGGAGTCGTAATGCAGAACTGCTCGATCTTCTCGAATTGATGGATGCGGAAGATTCCCCACGTGTCCTTCCCATGCGCTCCCGCTTCCTTTCTAAAGCAGGACGACACACCTGCGTATCTGATCGGCAGGTCCTTAGGGTTCATCCACTCTCCTTGGTGCATTACGGAAATCGGCTGTTCGGAGGTCGCAATCAGGTAAAAGCCTTCGTCGTCTGGCTGGCCAGTCGACACCTTGTAGAGTTGATCGTCGAAGTCTGCTAGTTCCGCAGTAAGCGCCATCATACTTTTCTTCATGAAGAACGGGGCTTGCACGGGAGTGTACTGGCGACTCATAAGGAACTGGATCCCATAGTTGATGAGTGCCTGGTTCAGGAGCACTCCCGGGCCCTTGAGGAAGTAGCCTCGATGTCCCACTACCTTCTGTCCACGTTCTGAGTCGTAGCCGTTGATACGGTAGAGCAGTGCATTGTGCATGTAGTGGCCAGGAGTGTTGTCGATTTCAATTCTCCAGGGCTCACCCCATGTCCGCTCCACCCGGTTGTCAGCCTCGTCTCTACTCACTGGCACAGACGGGTGCACGACGTTTCCCAATAGATTCAGAGTACTGCGGAGCTCCTGGAAGGCCTCCTGCACCTGTTTCTTTCCAGCCTCGATTTCGCCGTCGAGTTCCTTCAAGCGGGCCACTAGTTCTTCGCATGCGTCTTCTTTGTTGGCCTTCTTGCGCTCGCCCACTTGCTTGTTGATTTGCCCGTATTCCTTCTGCTTCTGCTCCAGAGCGAATTGCATTTGGCGCCACTGTTGGTCCTTGGCGACTGTGGTATCCACCAGCCCTACGTCTTTGAATCTTCTCCGCTGAGAGTCGCGAACGGCCTCAGGGTCTCCACCCTTTTCAGCCCGCAGCGCCAAAAGGTCTATTGGCATATTATATGGCTATCAAGGCTCTATGCGCGCTTAGCCTTACATGTGCATATAATGGCACCGGACTGCAGAGCCTCCCTGAACTCCTGAGTTTTGAGCCTCTTGCTGGCTGCTAAGATGCACTGGCAGGATGTAGTGGTGGGGGATAGGGCCGCTCTGACCTTCTTTGCATGCTTACTGGCTTGAGATGATTGGCTGGTTGTTACCATTGGCAAAGGCTGTGCACTCACCCACTCACACTTCCCTCGGAAACTAGCCACTGCTTCTCCCAACATCGCCATTCCTCTCTCGACTACCGCTAGCAGTCCTTTGCGGCCTGCAGTGATTGGCTTCCTTCTGCCTTTGACAGGTTTCGCCTTGGCAGCTCGCAGTATATCCATCGCAGCTGTCAGATCCGTCCTCATCCCTTCCAGGTCTAGTTTCCTCTGGTCACATGGATTGGAGGCAGCCTCAGAGGCGGCTAAGACTAGGGACTCTAGTTCTGAGGGGCGGAAGTGAGGAACTAGTGCAGGGGCAGGGGTGGACCAGGGGGAGAGGAGGGGTAGGTCTGAGTCGGACTCAGGCTGGATATCAGAGGATACGGAGTCTGAATCAAGCGGGAAATATGCCATTTATTGCAGACTTGCCAGGAACAGACCCCATTAGTGCTTTCCACCGTCTAGAATTCAAAGCAGTACTCTCAGGACTAGTCCAGGTACTCTCCATCATCTAATAGCAGTGAATGCATGCGAAAATAAAGGCAATTTCCTTAACTCTCAAAGTGTTGAATAGCCTCTCCCATCGAAGACGCAATATAATGGGCTGCGGCGCTTCCAATCCCAAGGCGAAAGCTAACTCCGCTCTACGTGTGGACTACTCTGCCAAGGACCGAGAGTTCAAAGTCGTGTTACTCGGCAATCCCTCAGTGGGGAAAACGTCCATTGTGAATCGCTACCTCAGCCAGAAGTTCTCAACGGAGTACCAAGTGACCATCGGCAGCACATTCCAGCAGAAACTAGTGACCCTGCCCAGCGGCAGCACTGTGAAACTAGACATCTGGGACACTGGAGGGCAGGAGCGATTTCGCGCTCTCCTCCCTCTATACTACCGCGATGCTTCTGCCGCCCTAATCGTCTTCGACCTAACAGACCGCGAGTCCTTCGAACAGTGTAAATTTTGGGTGAGTGAAGTGCAGCGTGAGCAGCCGAGCTGCAAAATCACTCTGGTAGGCAACAAGATGGACCGCTTGGACGCCATCCAAGTGGAGGAAGGCATGGCCAAGGCCTACGCACACCAGTGCCAAATGACCTATGTGCAGACCTCGGCGAAGAGTGGACTGGGCATAGATGCACTCTTCGAGACAGTGGCGGTGGAAGTTACCAGGACTGGCAAGGGACAGTAATGCGATTAGATTAGTATATGGACGGCGTCCAGGTCGCTGCTTCCGGCTGTGTGCATGGCAGTCTGGACTTCCTCTACAGTGAACTGGCAGTCAAAGAAGCGCAAACAGGCCGGAAGTGTGACTTACTGCTGTGCACAGGCGACTTCCAGGCAATACGCGACCAGATCGACCTGGAGACTTTGAGTTGTCCCGAGAAGTACAGACGAATGGGAGATTTCTGGAAGTACTACGTAGGCATGTGTGAGGCTCCAGTGCTGACAGTGGTCATAGGCGGGAACCACGAGGCAGTGGGCTACATGCGAGAAATGAGTCTCGGAGGCTGGCTGGCGCCCAACATACTCTACCTCGGGGAAGCCGGAGTAGTGACTATTGGCAGTCTCAGAATTGCAGGGTTATCAGGGATTTACCGTCATGAGGACTACTCCCTGCCTGCGTTACAGCCTCCACTTTATGGGAAAAAGCTAAAAGAAGGCTACGCTGTCAAGTCCTACTCCGTCGCTAACCTTATGCAGGTCTCAGGCTCTGTCGACCTATTCCTCACGCATGACTGGCCGCAGCACGTCGCCTACAAGGGGGACACCGATGCCCTACTGCAGCGCAAGCCTTTCCTGCAGCGAGACCTGGGAAAGATGGGCAACCCCTACAGTCAGCAAATCGCAGACAGACTGCAGCCGAAGTACTGGCTGGCCTCACACATGCATGTGCGGTGGAATGCTGAAATCGGCAACATCCACTTTCGAGCCATTGACAAGTGCTTACCCGGCAGAGGCTGTCTGTCCTTCCTTACCCTGCCTGGACACGTAGCCACCCCGCTGATGGATGCTAACTGGGCCAGCATCCTTTCCAACACCTCCATTGAGTCCGACCTGCCCTACCCTTCTTTCGGCATGATCGACCTGTGCAGTCCGCACAGCTACTCGCAGTCTCCCCACCTCCGCTCCAACCCGCAAGCCATGAGTCTACCAGTCTAGCCCTTTACTAGTAACTCGCTGCATGTATGGCCACTGCTGTCCTTGACACTAGGGTCGACTAACTGGGTCTTCAGCAGGAAGGAGTAGATGAGAGTGCTGCAGCGGGCGGCCACGTGCAAAGGCGTTTCCCCGGATTTGTTGACTTTGTCGAGGCGAACTCTGTCTTTTTCCAACATGAACTTCACCAACTCGAAGTTTCCACTACGAATCGCAGGGAAAATCAGGTTTTCATTAGAGTTGTTGACAGCCTCCAAATCGCCTCCAAAGCTTTTCAAGTACTTATACGCGTTCAAATCGCCCTTGGCTACAGCAGGCCACAGGGCGTCTAGGCCGTTGATGTTCCTGCTTTCCAACTGCACGCCGAAGTTGACGTGCAGCAGCTTCACGGCGGCTAGCGCGGAGCGAGAGGGGGAGGCGTAGGAGCAGGCCATGTGGATGGCGGTGTTGCCGAAGCGGTTCTTGGCGCGTGGGTTGGCGCCTGCCCGCAGCAGCGCCATTAGCGTTTCTAAGCGGTCAAAACTGTATATGCACGCGAGCAGGAACGGCGTATTGCAGTCATCATCCATCGAGCACCTCAGCAAGTCTTTCGAGCCCGTTTTCATGAGAATATCGAGCAAAAGCGAGTCATTTCGCGTGATAATCGCTTCTTTCAGCGCTTCCCCTTCCGGAAACTCCCTGAAATTGGCCACCAAAGTGCGTCTTCCAGAGCAGCACTCGTTCCCCATGTATATAAACCACAATGGAGGAGAGCAAACACACAGTCTCCGCCCTGCGCATCAACCAGTGCTCCAACAAGGACAAACGTTCCTGGAGAATCTCAGTCTTCGAGGACACTAAGCGAGTCGCATCAGCCGGAGTGTATCAGACTCCCTCAGGAGACACTGTGGAACTGCCGAGACTGCCGAGGGAAAGCTGGCAGGTGAGTTATAGCGAGTTGCAGAGAGTGGAGAGGAGGTATGAAGGGACTAGGGTGGAAGTGTATGAGGGGGACTGTGTGGAGGCGGGGGTTAGACTGCAGGAACTTGGGTGCAATGTGGTGGTGCTGAACATGGCGAGCTCAGGGAAGCCGGGAGGAGGGGTGAAGAACGGCTCAGGGGCTCAGGAAGAGGGTCTATTCCGCCGCTCCAACTACCACCTCCACCTAGGCAACAGAGACCGCACCAGGTACCCAATAGCCCCTACAGAGGGCATTTACTCGCCTAACGTGGTCTTTTTTCGAGCCTCGGAATCTGACTACTACACGTTTCTCCCAGTGCCTAAAGTGCTTCCTATGGTCGCAGTGCCGGCTTTACGACACCCGAGTTTGGTGAAAAGGGCCGGAAACTACTGGCTAAATGAGGCGGATTTCGACCTTGTGAAGGTGAAAATCCGACTTATGTTCAAGTTGGCTGCAGTTAAAGGACATGATGCGATAGTGCTGAGCGCCTGGGGGTGTGGGGCCTATGCGAACCCGCCCTTGTGCATTGCGACTGCTTTCAAAGCAGTGTTGGAGGAAGAGGAGTTCTCGAATTGCTTGCAAAGAGTCGTTTTCTCGATATTTAACGACCAAAACGCAAGAAAAGCGCATAACCCGGAAGGCAATTTAGTGCCTTTTGCGCAAGTATTCAACACTCCAGTCCTGCGCTCCTTGTCCGACCTAGTCTAACCCTCCATAATGGACGCTTCTAACAACTTCCAGTCCTTTTCCAGTCTCCTGATCTATTTCTGCACCTGCGCCCTCTTCTTCCTGGTGCTCGCATGTGTGTTTTGCATATACAAGAACTACCGTACTCTGCGTAGCACAGTGGTCAGGGCGCACACAGACAGTGTGGCGCTGCCTGCACTGCCGGAAGCGGATTTGTACCTATTGGACTTGGTGAGACATGTGTACGGGTACTCGGACAGGGAACTGAGGCAGGATGTGGGGGTAGAAGGATGGGTGTATGTGAGTTTTCACAGGGATGCAGTGCGAGTCGTGGGGATAATGACTGCTGCGGCCGGGGCTGTACTGCTGCCTACCTACCTCAGTGCAGGCAGTTGGAGGGACATTGGCAGTTACTCACTGCTGAGTATACAGGGGAGAGAGCGTTTGCAGTGGATTCCACTGGGCGCGTTGTTACTCTTCACAGGCGTTTTGGTAATGTTTCTGTTCCAGTTCAGCACCAAGGTGAAGCGAGAACTGCTGAGGGCGGAGGGGGGAGTGGCCGCCAGGACCTTGGAAATAGCCAATTTCCCAGTCCAAACAGACCTCAATGCCTTCGCTAAGGTGATCGAAGAGGCGGTCAGAGTGCAGCTCCGGCCTGCTTTCGACAGTCCAGACGCAGTGGAAGCAGTTGAAGTGGTTCCAGACCTGAACCCGGCCTACGCAGTGCTGCTGCAGCTGAAAAGAGCCCTGCAGTTGCGCAAATACTACCTGGAAACCGAGGAAATCGAGGGAAAAGCCGTTTACCGGGTGTCTCTGTGCTCCTCAGTGCCTGCAGTGCCTCACTTCAGCGCCCTAGTGAAGTCCTTGCAAAGCCAGTATCGAACCGCTGTCTCCCTCCACCACCAAAGTCTAGGAGTGGCCTATGTCACACTTCGCTCGAGACCACTGTTGCTGCACGTTTTGCACAACTTTAAGAGTGAAGCTGTGCAAGCAGAGTACAGTCCTCAACGGTGGAGACTGAGAAAGGCTCCCAACCCCAAGGAAATCCTGTGGGAAAACCTCACCAAGCGGAAAGTCAGTCGTCTGTGGGTGGCCAATGTGCTTTTCCTCGTGCTGTTCTTCGTAGTGCTGACTCCCTTTGCCTTCCAGCACTACATCGAGGTAGTGCTAGGCTTCCTGCACCTCACTTCCGTGCTGCAGAACTACCTGACTCCTGTGCTGATTTACACCTACCAGCAGCTTGTGCTGAAACGCACAGTGCTGGGCCTAGTCAAGCTGGAAAGGCACTCCCGAGCTTCCCAGGCCGCTATCAGTGTGTTCTATAAGTACTATGTGTACTCCTTGGTCTATAGCTTCCTGCTGCCTATGCTGGGTATCCAGACGCTACACATTCTGTATCAGTGGCTTATTGCGGCTGAGCAGAAAGCATGGGAAAGTATAGTAGGCGCCGCTATGAATTCCTCGGGGTTTGTGTTTACTCAAGTAGTGATAAACCACTGCTTCGTGAGCAACGGTCTAGACCTCCTGCAGCACTCCAAATACATCAAAGCCGTGTTCAGAGCTGCCCTGTCCCGACTGCCCCAGGACAAAGTCAGAGCCTTCGAAGCCGAGCCCTTCCCCTTCGGCAGTGCCTACGCCGAAACCACAGGCGTCCTGCTGACTGTGGCTGCCTACGCAGTAGCCTATCCACTCATATTACCCTTCGGACTGCTGTATTTCCTGCTCCGAGTAAGTCACTATGCAGCTCGCTATCCAGAAGTACAATTTGCTATGTTTCTACATAGTGACTTTTGACTCCTATGGCCGGGTGGCGAAGCAGGTCGCGACTTCTGTGGCTGTGGCAGTTTTCTTCATGCAAATAGTCACTTTAGGTGTTTTGATGCTAAACGGAAATGACCTGTTTTACGCACTTTGCAGCGGTCTGGCGCTAGTGGCCTGCGCCCAGCTCCCTCTAACCCTACTAATTGCAAGTATCAGAAACAGAAACGAACGCATATCTACTGGGCTTGAAGTACTGAGGACTGAGCCAGTAGGCAGCTACCTGCACCCCTGTCTCCGCCCTGCTGATCAGCTATCTTAATATAGAAAATGCATATGAAAGGCCGCGCTCTGCTCAGGTCCACGCCCAATCAAGGCGCAGGGGCTCGTAGCTATGCTCTCAGACGCCTGGGCTGTGCAGGCGGAGGGGTGGAGGCTCGAAGGAGGGAAATCGGACTGCATTCTTCTGAGACAGAGTACTACGGAGCCTTATATTTCCCTGACTTATCAGTGGCGGATGAGTATTTCGGGGTGAAATCAGTCCCAAACGCCTCTATTATTCCCCCCAATTCCAAGACTTCTGGCATGTCCCACTCCACCCGTCCCCTCCATCTACAGAAAAGACCCGCCCCCCAGTCCAGACACCGCTCCGGCAGTCCTGTGGCTGTATTCAACGACGGCAGTGCTGCAGTTCTCGAGTCCTGCCTCATCTGCATGGACAATGTCGGGAACCGGACTCTCCTACCCTGCCGCCATACTAGTATGTGTGCAGAATGTGCGGACCGCCTCGCTATCTGTCCCCTGTGTCGCTCCAACATCAGCCTCGTAGTACCTCGCTAGATGTTTATAAGTCTCATATTGGTCAGTTTAATGGGTTCCTGCATCACCAAGCCGACCTATACAGAGAGACTGCCTCCTGAACAGGCTTCTGGCAGGGTGGAAGAGCAGCCGGGGGAGCCCTACCGTGTGTCTGTAGCTGAAGGCGCCAGGGAGCTTTCTGCAAGCTTGGAAGACAGTGAGGACAACTACTCGCTGGACAGCGGACTAAGGGACTCAATGGATATACTGAGAGAAGCGGTGCGTCAGAAAGCCACGCAGACTACAATTGAGGAACTAGGAGAGGAAATGACTCGGCTAAAGGCGGCTATCGCAGACCTGCAAAGCACAGCTCCTCGAGAGGCTTTGTGTATGTTGTGTGAGAGTGCAAGGCCGAGGGTGCTGTTGACACCCTGTCGCCACCTTTGCTGCTGCAGTGCCTGTGCACTGCTGGTCTCTTTCTGCCCGGTCTGCATACAGCGGATAACTGACCGAGAGGAAGTGTTTCTTTCCACGTAACTATGAAGTGGTAAGTCCTATGTCTAATTACAGCACTCGAAACCGACAGTTCCCTTAGGACTCCTTCCCCTTAATTAGATAATTTGCCAATATGTTCCTGAAGCGGCTCTGGACACAGTACCTGCACAGCCTGGACCTACACCCAGTAGTCACGAAGTAATAGTCACCCAGGGCACTGACAGGTATGCTGGTCACTGCCTTCGGGGACCTAATTGCGCAGACAATGCTGGAAAAGTGCTCCAGTGTGAATTTCCAGCGGAACTGTGTTGTGGGCAGTTACGGCTTTCTCGAGTCGGTCCTGGAAGGACACTTCTGGTTCGGTTTGTTGGAGCGGATTTTTGGCCCTAGCATGACGCTGAGGACCTCGCTGCTGAAGATGGCGTGCGACCAAACGCTGTTTTCGCCGCTGGAAGTGAGCAGCTTCCTGGTGTGGACGCATGTGATGGAGAGGAGGAAGGTGCCAACTTTGGGGGAAAAGCTGCGGGCAGACCTCCCGGCCACTCTAATGACCAGCTACCTGTTCTGGATGCCCGCCTCCCTGCTGAACTTCTACATAGTGCCCTTCCACCTCAGAGCCCTCTACACCGGCATAATGTGTGTAGTGTGGGATACCTTCATGTCCTTCGCCTCCCACAACCAACTGCGCGAAAGCCTGAAATCCGGCTCCGTGGTTAACCACTAAGTAGACTACTTGCTAAGGTTGCCTAGTAGACGGAGTATTTCCAGGAACAGCTGGATGATGTCGAGATATAGAATCATCGCTGCGAACACGTAGTCTTCGTGAGTGATTCCGTACCGTCCTCTGCTAAATATGAAGTAGACGTCGAGAATGATGTATAGAGAGTAGATTACCACTCCCAAGGCGCATAAGCCCTACGTGCGAAGTACCACGCTGCCTGCACTGATAGGGAAGAAGATCATCAGAAGTAAGCAGCCGAATACGTTGAAGGCCATTGCCCAGAAGATCATCACTCCGCAGTAGCTACTCTTGGTCGCCTGGAATGCACCCATCACACACCCCATTGTGACTAGGAGAGTGAGCAGTCCCGCCACAATTACCAGCTCAGGAGGGTACACCACACAAGGCAGCGCCACTACTAAGGCGAAGCAGGTAGTCTGGGTAGAACTTACGAACACTGCCAAGTTGATGTAGTTGTGCGGCACTCTCTGCCGCATGGTTTTGGAGCACCAGGGCAAACACATGCTGATCACGCCCAAGACCACGAAAACAATCACCAACCAGACGTTTTCAATCAAGAATTCAGTGATGGTGGGACTGCCCATACAGACTGTACAAATGAAGGCAGTGTAGAACAACTGGGCGGCCACGATGCCGAACACCTTGCGGAAGAAGCCCTTCTGCTGGTCGCTGTCATCTACCTCCATGGGCTGGTAGCCCGTGCCAATGTCAGCTTGGTAGGCCATTATTACAGGAAAAGAACGGGGAAATGGCAACTGAAAGGCTTAGGAACTGCTGAAGTGGCTACTATAATGCATGTAGTTTGTAGGGCTAGTGCTAGGCAGAGTAGGTGTGTTGGAAGACAAAGTGGGAATAGGTGGAGTATTTAGTCGAATTTTAGTACACTTCAGTATCAGAGTATGAATTCCAGGCAGCTTAAATAGAAATGCAGCAGCTGTCCCTTCCATAACTCCTCCCTGTAATTACCAGCAACATGGGACTTTGCGCTTCCAAAGGCAAGGCACGCACTCTGCCTGCTCCCTCCCCTCCCACACGCCCTCCCCAGCACCCCAGAAGCACTGGTGTGAGAGCCAAAGTACCCTACATCCAGCTCAAACCAGCGCACAGCAATCCTCTGTTTCAACACAGAGTAGACAAGTTCAGACAAGGAAGCGGAGTAAGTGAGCGGACTGAGAGTGAGAGGCACAGTAGTGAGTAATATGTTGTAAGGAAGAGGACTTGAGGGTTTAAAAGGGCCAATAGGGTGTATTGGCATACGGTAGGATTAACCCTGCTGCTATTAGCTCGGTTCGACTTGCTCGCTATTCACATGTTAGTGTGCAAGAAGCCACTACGGAATTGGCTTAGAAATCAGAAAGAATTGCACTATTCCAGTCTGCACATTCGCAGTTTAAACAGTTATTAAGCAAATGAGGCTATGCTCTCACTTCAGCCCTCCCACTTCCCAAGTGCTAAGATTCCTTTCAAGCCTTTGTCTCCTACCCTACAGCCACGGCCTTTGCAGTCTTGCCTATTAGCACTGGGAAGTATGCGCAAATAAATAAGCATATGGGGCAGAAGTGCGCTCAGTTCTTCCGACACCACAAGTACTCCCCTCCTGTGCATGACTTCTCCAGTGTAGACAATCCTCCGCCAGAAAACCCCAATGCATCCCCCTACGGCCGCCACAATTCCAACCGCCTGGAAAACGAAGAAGCACGAGGGGGCGTAGTGGAGAAATCCGCCTCGAAGACAGAGGAAGACCACAAGACCATCATCCAAGCTCTGAACAACCACTTCATCTTCACGTCTCTGACTGAGGAAGACAAGGAAATGGTCGTGGAGAACATGCAGCTACTCACCATGGACACAGGCCTCACTGTCTTCGAACAAGACCGACCCAGCAAGTCTTACTTCGTGGTGAGGACTGGCCAGTTGGAGGTGCTGGCGAATGGGAAGAAGGTCAATAAGATCAAGGTGGGGGAGGGCTTTGGGGAGCTGGCGCTACTGCATGACAACCCGAGGTCTGCGACTGTCAGGTGCATGGAGCCCACTTCGCTGTGGTTCATTGACAGGAACACCTTCCGCAGAGTCATTGAGGAAATGAACACCAAGATTTATGAAAAGAACCGCGAGTTTCTGGACAAGGTGAAGCTCCTGGCGACCCTCGACCCCCAGCAAAAGGACCAACTCTCCGCCTCACTAGTCACTATGAAGTTCAACAAGGGCCAAAAGATCATCACCGAAGGCGAAACAGGCCAACACCTCTACATCCTCAAGGAAGGGGTGGTCAGCTGCCAACGCGGAGGCAATGAAATCTTCCGATTCCACCCTGGCGACTACTTCGGGGAGCAGGCTTTACTGTACAACCAGATCAGAACTGCTACTTGCGTTGCTATCGACGACAATGTAAAGTGCGTGGTGCTGAGCAGAGACACTCTCGTAAAGATCCTAGGCAACCAACTCCAGCAAATCATACATAAAAACATGACTCTGCAGGCGATGAACAGCTCCGACACACTGAAGCTGCTCAGCAAAGACCAGAAGGAAATCATCATCAACGAAATGCAGGTGAAGAGTTACAGGGCGGGAGACGTAGTGATATCTGCCAAGACTCAGAAGCAGAGTAAGATCTTCTTTGTGTTGGAAGGCAGTTTGAAGTCAGCGAAGACAGGGACTCCTGTGTGTGATAAGGGCTTCTGTATCGGGGATAAGCATGTGACTGAACTGACAATTGAGGACCCAGAGTATGAGGAGGACTTGATTGCAGGGGCGGATATCAAGGTAGGGGAAATCACGAAGTACCAGTTTGAGGTCTCCATACAGGGCAAGTTCGAGGACGTAGTCAAAGAAAACGCGGCTACGAACATCCTGAAGAACGTGTACCTGTTCCGCACTCTGCCCATCACGACAATGAAGCAGCTCTTCAACATCATCCAGGTCAAGAAGTACAACGACGCCGAATTCATCATTCGCGAAAACGACCCCGGTGAGTGCATTTTCATTGTGAAGCGAGGGAAAGTGGACATTTGCCACCGCGGCGAGTTGATCCGTACAGTAACGAAATACGACTATTTCGGGGAAAGAGCGATCCTACTAGACCACTGCGCTAGTGCTACATGCATAGCAAGGGGCAATGTGACTCTGTGGGTAATTGCGAAGAATGAGTTCGTTGAGATTCTGACCGACCAAATGCGGCAAATGCTGCACGACCGCATCCGCATGCAGGACGAAAAGGTGGAACTGGAAGAACTGCAAGTCATCAAACTGCTTGGGAAGGGCATGTTCGGCAAGGTCATGTTGGTCAGCACTCCCAACAACTACCACTACTACGCACTCAAGGTCGTGTCGCGACGCAAAATCAACAAGTACGCGATTCAGGAGCACATGTTGGTAGGGACTATTTAGCTGGAGAAGCAGATAATGCTGCATGTGGACCATCCCACAATTGTGAAGTTGGTCCGCACGTACAAGGACCCGAAGCGCATTTATTTCCTACTGGAGTATGTGCACGGCCTGGAGCTGAGTGTGATTCTGAAGTATGTGGGTCTGCTCAGTGACACAGACTCCCAGTTCTACATCGCCAGTTTGATATATGTACTGCAATACCTACACGAGAGAGATATCATATACAGGGATCTCAAGCCGGAGAATGTGATGGTGGACAGCTCGGGCTATGTCAAGTTGATAGACTTCGGATCTGCTAAAATCGTGCAGAGTCGCACATATACATTAGTGGGCACGCCCCACTACATGGCTCCAGAGGTCATTGTAGGCAAGGGGTACGGTAAGTTCGCGGATCTGTGGAGTCTCGGCATTTGCCTATATGAGTTTCTCTGCGGAGGCGTTCCTTTCGGGGAAGACGAGGAAGACCCTTACGCTATCTATGAACAGATCCTGGACATGGCGCTAGAGTACGTGAACGTAGACCCCAACAACTTCCCCGCCCGTCCATTCATAGAGCAGCTCCTTAACAAGATCCCAGAGATGCGGTCTGGAGGCAGTTTCGACTCACTGAGGAAACATGAATGGCTGCAGAACTTCGACTGGGAAAACCTGGGCAGTCAGAAACTGACTCCCCCGTACACTCCAGACGTAGGGGACGCACCTGGGGAGTCGGAGGAAGATGAAGAGGAGAGGAGGCCGGGCAAGTGGGATGCACTGCTCTCTCAGCTCAGTGCGGAGTCTGAAGACACTGCGCAAATCGACGACGCTGAGTTGGAAGCCTTCAAGCAGACCATCCCTGCGAACTGGGACGAAGCCTTTTAGTCTGTAAGCCTGATAATGGCCTCCCAGGGTGAAGTCAGGAAGAGACTGCGCGACTCTCCTGCTCTGAAGGACCGGCTGTGGTACCTCGTGCACCAGTGCAGTTCCCAAGACACAGAGGTGACAGCTACGAATGCACAGGGAGAAAAGGTCACAGGCAAGCTGTATGCTCTGGCGAAGGGCGCAGTGAAGCTGCAGAGTGCGCAGGACCTCACTACACTAGAAGGCTTCAGATCTCTCCAATTCACACTGGAAGATACACTCGGTCACAGCCAGCCGTTCAAAAGCGATGCGGAAATAGGGAAAGCCAGAGCTCCAGGACGCAGGGAGCTGCACAAGTACGCCCCCGACACCCCCCTCACCCACGTCCTGGAAGACCACCAGACTACCGAGAAGTTCGACCAGTTCGAAACCAATCAGAAGCTGTTTGGCGTGCAGGCCACTTTCGACGAAGGACTGTACACTACTCCCTTGGTCCGGCCTGAGGAACTCACTCCTGACCAGGTCAGACGCATTGAGAAGGTCATCAAGGCAATTGAGAGAAGCGCGGGAGCGGATGATACTGGGGGAGACTTGGAGGAAGAGGAGAGGTTTGCAGCTGTGAAGGGCACTGGAAGGTTCAGCAAGCCTTTGGAAAGGCAGCGAGCAGCGATTGGAATCGACACAAAGGCGGGTGGACAGGTAGAGGAGAAGACTCTGTCCCCGGGAGACTCCAAGGAGTACCGGAAACTGCGAGGGAACTTGATCAACTGCAAGCGGCTGGACCACGACCACGCCGTCATTGAGGCGCTGCAGTTGGAAGTCGCTCCTTTCCACAATGACGAAGTCGCAGATGACCTGGCAAGGTTCAAGAGGCAGAAGCAGCAGGAACAAGGCGTCCATCTCAAACAAGATCTGCACGAGTTCAAGCAAGAGTTCGAGCACAGAAGTAGTCTGCTCGACCTGTCCAAACCCCACATGCCTGTGGAGTTCCTCGAGGACTACTGCCCTGCAAGTCTACTGGACCTGTATCTCGACTCGGTCACTGCGACTGAACACACCAATCCACATTGGCCCGAACCAGCAGTCCTGTCTCCCCTCAGTGCCCCAGTGAAGCCTCCAGAACTGCCTTCCCTGAACCCAGACGCTCCTGTGTTCGAATTCACCTTGCTTGCTAGTTAAGTTCCGAGTACGGTGTAGTCCCACTAGTGATCCACAATGGCCACTGACTCAGTGACAGCCTGTGTGACGTGCATCTCACAAAGCGACTTGGCGGGTTTGTCTTCCCTCCTGCACTCTGAGTTCGACGTGCTGCGACTCAAGGACTCTCGAGGCTACTCCGCCCTGCACATCGCAGCCCTCAACAGCAACAGTGAAGTGGTGGAACTGCTGCTGGGCCATGTTCGCCGGGTTTTCCCTGAGGACGAGCAGAGCCTGGCGCTGGAGTGGATAAACCGCAAGACAGATGAAGACTTCACAGCACTGCACTTTGCAGCTTTCAGAGGGAACCTCGTACTGCCTACCTAGAAACTGGTCAGTGTGCTGGTCAACCGGGGGGCCGATGTCAGAAGCAAGAACAAGCAAGGACTGGATGTCATGCATATTGCAGCGCAGGGAGACCAGCCTTTGGTTCTTGCATTCTTTTACGACTTGGGCCAGCCAATCGACTCCCTTGACGAGAAGAAAGGGACTCCACTGCACTGGGCGACCTACCTAGGCTGCGAAATGGCCACAGCCGTGCTACTGGCCTGGAGCGCCCCTCTCCACCTTAGAGACGCAGACGGACAGACCCCTTTGCACTTGGGCACAGTTGCAGGGAATTCCCGCATAGTGCGGAACTTGCTGCTGAAAGGCGCAAATCGTGATGAAAAGGACGAGAAAGGCCGCACTGCCATGGACATCGCCCAGGAAAACAAAGCAGACTCACTCATCAAACTACTGCAGCCGCCTGGCTGTCTCTCCGACTTCTCAATTCGCCCGCCTTTGCGACCCTACCGGAAAACATACCTGTCATACTTAACTTATGTGCTGTTCTTCCCTGTGGGAAGTCTCTACTCCGCCTTGTTCACAGACCAAAGTAGAGCCTAGACAGCCCTCAGTGAGTACGGAGAGGTGGTCTACCTCGCAGTCGCAGGCCTTTCCATTGCACTCTTCCTCATCACTTCGCACAAAGACCCCGGCTACCTGCGTGCCCGGCCTGGAGAAACGCTGCTAGTAAGCCCCACCCAGAGCCTGTACATGAAGCATGACCTGGGTCGAGTCTGTCCGGACTGCAAGTTGTTCCGTCCCTTCCGCTCTCGCCATTGCCAGTGCTGTGACCGCTGTGTGGACAAGTTCGACCACCACTGTCCCTGGCTGCTTAACTGTATAGGTGGGAAGAACTTGGGCTTTTTCTACGCGTTCCTGATTGTGACTGAAGTGTCACTGCTGCTTTCTACTTTCTGCAACATAGCTGCAGCGGTGGGCACGTATGACCGGGCAACCCTGGTCGAAGTGTCGGATACAAATGTGAGGGCAGTATCGGCCTTGCTGGGTGCACTCTTCTTCCTGTTTTCCCTGCCACTTGGGTAAGCTCTACTCAGCTTCTTGCTCCTCATTCAGACTCAAAACTTCCTACTGGGCAAAACCACCAACGAGCGCTTTGCCAAGACAGCTAAAGACAGCTCCGAGGAATCGCGCCTTTCTATTGCCTCGTCCACTGTCTCCGAGCTCCCAGCGCACTTCTCCCTACGTCACTGCCTCACCATGTGCTGCAACTCCGACCCTCCAGAGCTAGAAAAGCGACGAGACTCGACCGGTGACCTTGGCATCTCAAGTAAGTCTGTGACGGACACCATCATTTCGGCTCTCGGCAAGGACGCAGACTTGAAGCAACGACTGATTAACTAGAATGTATTAACAGTAGGGGCGGAGTGCTGGCGCTGCAGGGCGGGCTCGGCCTGGGTCAGACGGACCAGCAGGGCGCCGAGCGTTTCGCTCCAGTGCTTGGTCGCGCACACTCCAAAGTCTCCTACCTTCACATGCAGTTGCTCGTCCACATAAATATGAGCGGGGTGGAAATCGAAGCCCGCCAACTGACACTGCTTCGCGAAGGCTGCCGCCTTCATCACTTGCTTGCCCACAAAGGCAACTTCTGCCTTCGTCAGAAACCGACCACTGGCCTCCAAGTCCAGCAGAGACCGCCCGCTGAACAGCTCAATTTGAGCGTACACCTTGACCACGTCACCTTCACTTTCCTCCACCCACGAAGTTATGTACGACAGAAACAGGGGCGACTCTGTCAAAATTCTCCTGCGGAGGGCTTGGAACTGCTCAGCCTTGCCCAGTTCCTGCAGGTTTTCCAGGTGGAGCGCCACTTCTCTTAGCAAGTAGTCTTTTCCCTCGAGGACGTGTCTCCCTGTGAGCAGGCGTTCATTGCCCCGGGCCCAGAGTTGCTGAGTGCCACTGAAGGAGGAAGCCAGCCTTCCGGTTTCAAAGGTAGCGCGAGGCTCGAAATCCTCAGGGAAGAGCACTTTGGGCGTGAGGTCCAACTCCTCAAAGAGGAAGGCTTCGCACTCGTACTTCCTTGCCGGGGACTGGGCTGCAGTGGACGGAGTCGAGACGGAGGAAATCCGCTTGGGACTTTGCTGCATTCCGAGACGGAAGCCGATGCCCAGGGCAAACACTAGCAGAATGCCCGTAAGGACAATTTCCACTGTGTCAAGGACAGGGTTTCTGCGCTCTAAGGGGGCCAGTGTCTCAGTGAAGGAGGCCCCTTGGGAGGAACTCAGCTTCGCTTGCAGCAGCTTTGCGCTGTTGGCGAGACACAAGGGACATAGAGCGAAGATCAGGACTGCTTTCATCTTGGGATTATATGCGCAGCCACACTTATTTCAATGCAATAATGGCAAACATTTGGTACATTTTTACACTAGTTCTGGCTAAAACGAGGCATTGGCCACAGGAACTACACGTCCCACGCTGCGCTTTCGGTGTGATTTGTCCTTGTGACTGCCTGGGGTACTCTCGGGGGGGCGCCGCTGCTCCTGTCCTTTGCTCGCTTTAGACATGCTTCTAGGTGTGAGTTGTGGTCCGTGCGAGAATGTGATAGCCTTCTGTGGGCCTTCAGGGTCTCTCAGGGCGTGGTGGGAAGAACTAGTCGGCAGCCCAGTTCCTATAGGTCGCAGACTGTCCTTGGAGTTGCAGGGCTCTAGGACTCTGCGGGTTATTACGCTTTGGTCTGCAATGCGGAGAGCGCCTTGGAACAGGAAATTGGACAGGTCAGGGCAATGCCAGGTCTCTCTGCTATCGCAGCGACTGGCAGCCAAGAGACTTTCCAACTCTTCAATGCTGCCTGGAAGCCTCTCCTGCGCTTCTCTAATGCCTCGTACCGTTTCAGAAAGCCGCTGCAGTCTAATAATCAGCGAAGTTTTCTCATTTTCCAGGTCCCGACTCTGCCGTGACCAGAGAGCCGAAAGCTCCCGTAGCAGTTCTGTCTTCTTTTGCTGCAAGTCCTGCACTGCCTCGTCGTAGGTCTGTTTCACCAGCTGAGTCTGCGTTTCGTACAGTCCCGCCAGTTTCGTCTCACATTTCTCTACCCACTTCCGCCCTTCTTCCAGGCCGGAAAGGCGCTTTTGCAGAGTTTCTGAGACCTCGTTGGCCTCGGAGCGTGTCTGCAGTGTGAAAGTCTCTAGGGAAGCAACTCGGTGGCCAGAGTCGGAGTGAGAAACGATGCAGTCCGTGCATAGATTCTGACGGTGACTTAGACAGCGGAACTTCAGCTTGTGTCTCGGGTGGAGTGCACACATCAGACAAGGGGGTTTGCCTTTGGGCAAGTTGACCAAAATAGTGTAGCAAGTAGGGAGGTGACTGGGGGAGATGGGGAATTGGGTGTGGTGCACAGGACACACGGTGGAGCTTCTTAGGCCTGGCTTCTGTACGCAGCTTTCGCAGAATACGTGTCCGCAGGGCAGGGACAAGGGACGGTGAATGCGCTCGTCGAACGGTTTCAGACAGAGCTTACATTCGAAGACAGCTGTATCTGCCATATCACTACAAGTGGATTTTCCTACAAAAAACTGCTTGCAGTGGGGGCTTATAGTGCCTATGACACCAATTGTTCGACTTCCGAGTCTAGACACACACTTGGACAGCAATTGCGTAACAATAATTATAGAGTTTCGGGTGGAAATCTAAAGCCAAGTCCAATCCGCACTCGTTGTTAAGCCTGTCGAAGTTAGGGAAAGGGATTGACTTGTTAGTGCTATCAGCTTACAGAGAAGGAAACATTGGAGCGCCTGGTAGTGGGCACCGGCTTGAGCATGCCCAGCCTAGAGGAAGCGCGCTTCGGAGGACTTTCTCTGAGAATCCTTCTGGACGCAGGCCTGGGCTTGGGAGGCTGAGTTCGATGTTTGGCGGAAGGCGTCCTGCGAATACGGACACTGTAGCAGCGCACAGCGACAGGAGGCACAGGCAGGACTGGACTATCGGCACTGGCTTCGGTCTGTAGCTGGCTGTTGGAGTGAGTGCGGGCGAGCTTGCCGAGGAGGAAAATCGCCCACAGCACTTTGCGAGTTCTGACTTCGTCGTTGTAAACGCGGAACTGCTCGAATGAGGTGAGTGGGACTTCACTGCCGTCTCTGAGGATCCAAGGGTGCTTCAAAGCTTGGGCGGGCGAGTAGCGCTCGACAGGCTGGAGACGGACTAGACGCAGGAACAGGCTTTGGGCTAAGGGGGACAGTGCTGCAATGTTCCATTGTGGCTCTCTAAGCTTGGCTAGGTAGTCCTCAGGTGAGTCGCTCTTTTCCTTCAAGGGATGTCGGCCGCCACAACAAAGCATCGCCATGATGATCCCGCAACTCCACACATCCACTGACTTCCCGTAGTACCTCCTTGCAATTTGCTCGGGCGCCATGTAAGGCATCGTGCCGCAGTACACATCCGAGGCGTCCAGTCGCCCCAACTGCTGACTCAGTCCGAAGTCTGCCACCTTGACGGAAGTCAGGTCATTTGCGTCTCCCACCAGTATGTTCTGAGGCTTCAGGTCTCTGTGAAGAACTCCATGGGCGTGCAGGTACTGCACTGCTCTGAAGAGTCCCTTCATAGCCTGGGCTGCTTGCAGGTCGGAGAGGGGGTGGCTCATCAGATCTGAGAGAGTCCCTCCGGTGACGATTTCCAGCTCCAGATAAAGATTGCTTTGCGTTTCTCGCAGGCCGCGGAAGGCCACGATGTTGGGGTGCTGCAGCGACGCGAGGATTTCTGCTTCTTTTCGCAAGGAGTTGAGACGGGAAGGCGCCATCTGACTCTTGCGCAGTACTTTGACTGCGCAGTCTTGCCCTGTGACTAGGTTGACAGCGTGCAGCACAGTGCCGAAGCCTCCGCTGCCTAGCACCCGCACAGGGGCGAAGTGCTGCTTCATCTGCGCGTCCTCCAATACGTCACTCATGTTCACCGCCACTACACTAAAAGCCATCACACGACTAAGACTGCCTCGCATTAGCTTGACTCACAAAGTTGCACTTTGCTTCCTAGGCTGGTTTGAGGCTAGTGGAATTGGTAGGCTGCTTTATGCCTTCCTGTGAGGCCGAGGGTCTTCTTTGAGTGGCTGAAGACCTGGAAACAGCAGTGGCAAACGGCAGCAATTGTAGTTTGTGAAAAGTTCTAAACTCACGTGCTGGGGTATTGGGTACAAGGAGATATGCATATGCAGCCTGGATGTAAGGAATGCTCCCTATAGCTGATATAGGCTATTTGAGAGTGTGGCCCGCCTTCAAGCCTTCCCAATGCGTTCTCCCCACTGCCACAGCCGACCCGCGTATGCCATTGCGTAGTCGATGTCTCCTGGGGTCATACTCCTCCGTCTCCTGCGAACTCTTCCGACTAGCCTCCTTCACAGGCGCCTTGTTATCCACTCTCTGACCTGCTCCCGGGAACTGCTTACCTGCAGCTTGCTGGGCGTTGGGCTGTTCCTCAGGCGAATTGATAGAAGGCTCACGTGTGAGTTTGGTAGGCGCCTCCACGTAGTCCTTGGGCGGGGCGAAGTCCACCTCAATGTCAGTTTCAATAGTCATGATGGCGGAATCAGGCTTGGTCTCTAGGATGTATAGCTCGTAGCGCCGCTTGTTGAACTCCACGTTGATCATCTCTCCCTGAGTCAGGCAGGAGTAGTACCGCAGAGCGTTTTCCAGACTGGATGGGGCTTACACGGCTCTGGGGTTGGGCAGGTCGATGAAGGCTGTCTCTTGGGGCTGCAGCTTGATAAAGCGCCCTGGGTTCAACTTGACGTTCTTGATAATCACACGTCCTCCCTCCTCCAGCAGCAAGTTCTGCATCATCTGCCTAGCATTTACCCAGAAGGGAATGACGCAAGTGCCTTCCTCCGCTGTGAACTCCAGCACTCCACAGTGTGTAGAGGTGTCAAGTTGCGGGTTGCTGATCTGGAAAAGCATGGGGTAGCTGATGTGCATACGCACCAGGATTTCTGCCACAGTGGGAGGTAGCATGATCTTGTTCCCGCGCTCAATGTCGTCCCTGCCGAAGTAGACAGCGGGGAAGGCGCTGAACTCCTGGACGTAAGTCTGAAGGCGAGCCGAGCGGTAGGCCATTTTATCAGGTCCGCTCAGTGTGCTGGGGAGAGTTAGCTAGAGATGACTGCGATGTCAGCCAGCAGTCTGTCCAAGTCTTGACAGAACTTCGCAATGTTGGCGTCCCAGGAAACCAAGCTTTCGCTCTCGTTCTCGAACTCCACCACTGAGGCGAGTTCGTCCAGACTGGCCTGCAGGCGCCCTTCACTCACCATCGTAGCCACGATCTTTTCCGCCTGCAGAGGAGTGATTTCCAGCAGTGCGCCCAGTTCCTCGAAGGTGATGTTGTTGTATATCTTGGACACAGCCACCATGTTGTGCTCGATGATCGCCTTGTCGAGCACAGTGAAGCCGCTGGACAGCATAGCCTTTTGATGGTCCTGCAGAGTGTCCCCAAACTTCCGAACTTCCGGCTTCCTCAGAATGCGGTCCATAAACATCTTTTCCAGCATTTCGAAGGTCGGGAGGTTGGCAGTGCGTTCGTCCTTATACAGGGTGGCTAGAAGACGAGAGCGCTGCGGGCCTGCCTTCGCTAGAATCGTGCAGACCACCGCATTCTGCAGCAACTGCATCAGGTCACTTTCATCCACTCCCTGATGGCCCTCTTGACTGAGGGCGTAGTAGGCCCTGGCAGCCTGCAGGAACTCGCGCTTGGCGTCGAGAAGTCGAGAGTGGCAGGTCTTGTGGCGCAGCTGGAGAGGCACACTTTTGACAAGGTGCATGATCATTGCTGCTTTGGAGTTGTAGCTCTCCGCTGATACGTTGTCGTCGGCCTCGATGAAGAACTCTGCAATCTTCACGTAAGTCTCTGCCTTTTCTTCGGGTGAAATGGAGCGGGAACTACCTTCCAAGTTGATGACTGCGAGAGTCTTGGCTGCACTATAGAAGTCACGCTTGGCAGCGAAGGCCTCGGCCAACTGCTCTCTGATCTTGGCGTCCTCCTCCTCGAAGGAAGTGACCCTCGGACTGATCTGTTCCAGAGCCAACGAGCCCACCTCAATCATGGAAGCATTGTTGAGTTTGTCCAGGGAGAAGGCAAAGAGGTGCAGTGCTTGGCGAGCAAGGACCAAGGGCGTATCCGGCGAAAGGATGTGACGCAGCAAAGTCTTGGAGTCGCCTACGTTCTGGGCAGTGAAGAGCGAGTTGATGAGTGCTTGGTAGCGGTCCAGCTTGGCCTTGTTGTCCGGCAGCGCATTGATCTGCTGGAGACTGGTAGCCAGGGAAGCCATTTATCTAGCAGCGGTGGCAGATGATAGACAGGGCTTTGCGCACATTTGCTCCCGTCGCAAGAGACACGCTCAGCATTAGTCGGTCCTGCCGCTGGTCCGCAGTTCCCGAATTTTCTCGTCTACAAAAAGGACAAGTGTCATGCTCCGCCATCCAGCTCCTGATACAGGCTGAGCAGAACCCGTGCTGTGTGGCTCTTACCCCGCAGCCAGGGTAGCGCCGCTCGATACAGCCAACGTTGCAAATTTCACACTCTCGACCATCTGTCGGCTTGAGTTCAGCCTGGCTTATTATGAGGAGCTGCGCAGCTTCATTGAATTTCGCCTCCTCGAGGTACCACTTCTCCTTCGAACTGTCACTGGAGAGCTGCAGCTTCACCTTGATCATCACAGGCTTGTCGAAGTAGGCTTTGAGTCCACTGCGCTCATACACAGTTTTGAAGCGCAAGCGCAAGTGGTGAATCTCAGCGAAAGCCGCAGTGCTGGGTGGACAGTACTCTGTGAGGGCGTTAAGGGTCTTCACCTGGTTCTCAATGCCGTGCGTTTGTCCCATATAATTTGAAGATGGCCCAAGAGGGCATGCCAATGCAGCAGGCGCCGGACCTGAAGAACTACAGTTGGCTGGGAGTGCTGGCTTTCATTCAAGACCAGTGCGCTTCCTTCGAGGTGGAGAGGACCAAGTGGCTCATTGAAAAGCGCTCGCTCACTGAGCAGGTTGCCAAGTTGGAGGGAGATGCACAGGCTTCAGATACTTCGCTCAAGGACTTGACCCGAAGAGTAAAGATGCTGGAGTTCGCGCTCAGGCAGGAAAGAATCAAATATGCCAAATTGACAGGCGGACATCACAGAGTCAATTCAGACATAATTTCCAGTTTGCTTCGCAAGGATAAGCCTGAAGAGGCGATGAGAACAGTTGTGTCTGCGAGGAAAACGAGAAATCACAGACAAATGCTGAGCAAGTTCTTACAGGAAATCGGGTACGAAGACATCTTCGCCCTTGACAGCCAGTCAAAACAGCCGAGTCAGGGTCACCACAGGACCAGCAAGTCATATGGCAGTCCTGCTCTGACGTCCTTCCTCGACCAAGTGAAGGAAGCTGACACGAGGAAGCAAGAACTCGTGCAGGTGGAAGCTTCGAAGGTGGAGTGGGGCACAGCTACGACGCTGAAGAGTCACATGGACAGTGTGCGCGGAGTGTACTTCACAGCGAAGGAGGGCATTCTGGCCACTGCCTCTGAGGACTGCATGGTCAAACTGTGGGACGTCACCGCCTACGAGTCCATGAGCGACAGTTCTTGCGTGGAGCCCTACCTCACTCTGCGCGGCCACACCGGACCAATCTTCGCTCTCACAGGCGCCACTGTGGGTTCTGAGCAACTGCTCTTCAGTGCAGGCAGCGAGGGGGCGATTCGCGTCTGGGAACTAATTCCCGGCAGTGACTCGGACATGTTCGGCCCGAGTTCCGAGCAGAACTGGCCGATTGGGGTGTGGCTGAGTCATACTGAGTGCGTCTGGAGCCTCGCACACCACCCAGCTGATTCACTCTTGTTGTCTGCGGGTGCGGACGGCATTGTGAAGATGTGGCGAACGATGGACAAAGCGAGTTGCATCGAGCAGATGAGAGCGAGCAGGACCAGTGCAAACCTACTGCAAAGCTACACGTTCCCTGCATCAGAGGAAACCTTCCACACGCCTACGGCCTGCGCCTGGGTGCCTACAGAGCTGAGCAGCTTCCTGGTAGGCTATTCTTCGCCCTTCCTCGCCATCTTTGACAAGGAAACAGGCAAGCCTACACTTATGCGCTTTTCCAGCGATTCAGCTGAGGGTGCCAGCCAGGTCAACTCTCTGGTGGCCTCGCCAATGTCCAGTCTGGCCATCGCAGGCCACGAAGACAAGCACGTGCGCTTCTTCGACGTGAACTCCTGCGCTTGTGTAAAGGACCTAGTGGGGCATACTGAGGCTGTGAACGCTGTAGCGCTTGACCACTCGAGTTTGCAAGTCATCACCGGAGGACATGACGGCAGTTTGCGGTTTTGGGATGTGAGGACTTTCCAGTGTCTGCATGAAATCCCGGTGAGAAACTAGACAGGCTCATCGAAAGAAGTATGACGAGTCAGTAATGTGCGTTGCACACCATCCCTCACTGCCTCTGCTCGTCTCAGGAGGTGCAGACTCGCTCGTCAAGCTCTACACGCAACAGAAAGGCAAGTAGTAATGCAACCATCTCGAACATAGGGTAGCAGCTAGCCTACTTTACGAAGGGGTTTCCCTGCAAAATGTGATCGATGTCCACCAACTGCCACGACGCGCTCACCAAAGCCTCGTGATGCTCTCTCACTGGGGCCAGCAACGTACTCAGCCGGTCCGTCTTCGCGACTTCTGCCTGAGTGCCTAGCGCTAGAGGGCAGCTTTCGAAGCGGAAGTGGTGCAGTTCAAAGCCTGGGCCATATAGGTCTTTGCCTTGGTGCTGCACTGTGAGTGGTGCTGCCCCTCTATACAGGACGTCTAGTGAAAGGATGAGGCAGGCAGGCGCCTCCGGGTGGATGTAGAGCCAGATGTGGTCAAGGTTCTCCTGAGGAGCAGAAGGGTGGCCCAGCTTCATGGCTTCCAGGGTAGCGATACGGATGTAGGCGGACTGGGGGAGGTTGCGGGCTCGTTCGATGTGCACTCCCAAGTGCACCTGCATGTTGTGAAGACTGAGTTGGGGATTCGTTTGAGTGAGCAGGCGGAAGCGGTGGCCGGAGTTGGACATGGAGGCCAGCTGGGTTTGCACCCGCTCGTATAGGCGGCCTTCCAGACACTCTTGCAAACTCTTCACGTCGTGGTTGCTGAGAGAGTCACACAGCGACTCGAACGCATACGCAAATCCGTCCGACAGCTTGTTGTAGAACAGGTCTTTGAAGCGCGGGTCCAATTCCTTCGTAGCTATGGCCGGGCTTTGCGCCTGGAACTTCCAAGGCAAGGCGGGAAGTGAGCCCAGTGCGCGTCTTAGCTGCATTATGATCTAATCCTCATCCTCGAACTCGTCTTCCTGGGAATCCTCAACTTCCAGCGGCTCGAAGCCGGCCGGCTGCTGGGGAACGAAGGCAGCCACTTGCTCCTCGGAGAGACCGAGCGCATGCTGGCGCAGAGTAGTGGCAGTGAGCAGACACTCACAGTGCTTAAGTACGTGCACAGCGAACTGAGACTCTGTGAGTGTCGGCTCTCCTTGCAGCAGTGCTGCATTGAGGTCTGCTGCCAGGACCAGAACTCGCTTTTCCAAGCGAACCATCAGCTTCTGGTGCTTCTGCAGTGCCTCTAGATCTCGCAGGGTGCGCAGCTCCATCTCCGCATACTTGGGTATATATAGCAGGGCTATTTTGCATGCGGTGGTCGTCAATTCATAAATCTCACGAGGACCCAGTTTCCCAGAAGAGTGTGTGTCATAGATATTGAAAAGCACACGCACCTTAGCTTCAGGAGAATCAGACCCCAGCAGAACACCAAGCGTGCCCAACACACTGACAGAGAAGTTGCGCTTGGCAGAGTGCAGGCGGTAAAAGATAAACAGTGGGCAGCTGGTCGCCGCTAGAAAGCCGGTGGGCAGGTCCACTGCGGCCAGCAAGCGGCCCAAGTCCTTGAGCCGCACTTGTCGTTTCCGGGAAAACGACTTGACAGTAGAAGCGAAGTTACTGGCTGAGAGTCCACCGAAGCCTAGTGCACCTTCCAACCTTGTTAGAGCGATTTCACTGTCGTGTTTCACTTCCCTCGCTGCTTCGCACCCCATTACTTCAAGCTGGAGACAGTAGTGATATGGACTCCTCCAGTGATGAAGACGACTTCCTGCTGCAGGCTCAGCGCAAGGCCAAGCGAGAGTTCCTAGCCCAGGAAATAGTGGCCTCCGGCTACTCCACACAGCTGTTTACGCATTTCTGCGAGCAGAGAAAGGGCTCCGACATCGACTGCTGGGACTTCGAAGCGCTGCATGAGTGCGTCCAAGACTTCAAAGCTCAGCATCAGCCTGGAGAAGAAGTGCTCGAACAGGTTCAGCAGGAACTGCCCCCAGTGCGCCTTGCAGGGGACGAGTACTGGGTGCAAGGAACTGTCCTCACAGCCACAGTACTGAGTGAGGAGGTGAAAGTGGCCCTGCACAGTGCAGAGGTGGTTCCGGCTTCTTTGTTGGGCAGAGCTCGTTTAGTCTTCGCAGTGGATACTGCGCCCCTGGGGTGGAGTGTGCGGCGCAACGCTGAGGACTGTCTGTGGCTCCGCAGCACTCTCGTGACTCAGTTTCCTGGGGAGGTGGTGCCGCCCCTTGTAGAGAAGAAAGAGATCAAGAGCGGAACCCGCTGGGTGCAAAAGCGCCTGCAGCAGCTTCAGTATTTCTGTGAGGAAGTGGTGCTCTCGCCACTCTTTCGCTGCAGTCCGTTTTTGGCCAGTTTCCTCAGTGAAGCACAGAGTCGCTTCCAAGACTCAAAGAAGGCGGCTGCGAAACTACGAAGACCTACTGAGGCCGAGCAAATGCCGAGCTTATCTGGAAGCGTGCGCTGTTGCACAGGCTGCAAATCACTCTTCGTGGATATGGCGAAAATGTTCACTCAGGTGGAAGCAGCTGAACGTCAACTCAGGCGCCAGAGTTCAGTGGTGAAGACAACCCTCACAGCGGGGGCTAGGGAGGTGGAAAAGCTAGCCCAAGGAGTCCTAGGACTGAGGGAGGCTGTGGGTCTGCAGCCCTTTGCCTCCACTTTCGGTGAGCAGTTGCAAGCGTTGGCAGTGGGCTTGGGCGCTTGGAGCAAGCACCAGCTCCAGCTCAGTTCTCTGGTGCAAAGCACCTTGCAGTTCTTCTTCGAGCACAAGCGCAGACAGGTGGAAGTGATGCGAGAGTTGTTGCGGGAGCGAGAAGGACTACAAGCGACTTTCAGTGCTGCAGAAGCCAAACTGAACGAACGCAAAGAGCGGCTGTGGCAGCAAGGAGATGTGAGCAAGTGGGAGGTGGCTGCAGGGCTGGATGTGCGACTTCTTCAGCAGAACAAAGACCTAGCCTTTCCCTGCATGCTTAGCAGAGACTCACAACTGCTGCAGCGGCACAAAGACCTGCTCGGCTTCTTTAACGCGCAAACACGACGTCTAGTACTGGCTTCACCTTTGGACGCAGCGAGGCTTTCCGGCTTTGCTGAGGACTTTGGAGAGTGTCTGGCGGCGCTGGGACTGGAGTGGAGGACCTTCGCAAGCAAGCTGGAGTCGTTTGCATGTGCTTAATTATACACTAGTTAATACGTTCTCCACTGACTGGAGAGTACTTGCGGATCTTCCCCAGACATTCGCAATACAGGTAGTCGCCGTTGAGCACAGGCGCGCACTGTGAGAAGGGGTCGGACTTGAGCCGAGGCAGGTGTCGGCAAGTCAAGTCAGGGGCGATTAAAGTGAGATAGGTCTCTGAAATCACTGCCAATTCCGTGCCCCGCACAAAGCTCAGAGTCCCCACAATGCACTCAGGCAAGCTCACCTGCAGCGCCTTCACTGAAGTGCCATCACACACCTCCACTGCTGCAGTCCAACCCCCGCACAGGTAAATGGCTTCCCTCCACACCACTGGGTTGAAGTTGTAGCGCCGCTCTTGCATGCTCGGACCTTGCTTCCATACCAGTGTGTCCATGCACAGACTTTCCGAACTCTTGCCTGCTTCTTCACTCGCAGCGAAGAAACCTCCGAAGACAAAGGCTGACTGGCGCCAGAGCACGACTCCAGGACTATCGTGCCCGCGCAGCATATTGGGCAGAGTCTGCACTTCTCCAGTTCGGAACACGAAGTACGCGCGCTGAGCTAGTGCTTCGTCATTGGTTGCAGCCAGCGTCTTGCCACACACAAACACCCGGGATGCATCCACTGTCGTCCACCTGCTTCCTTCGTCCAGCACCAGCTGAGTGTGTAGAGTCACTGCCTTGCTCCACTGACAGTAGGTGAAGTCGTAGAGACTGAGTCGGTCGCTGCCCAGAGTGCAGAGCAAAGCAGGAGCAGGTCCAGGCTGCTTTCGAGTTTCGCGGGGCTGTGTAGTGGGGAGCGGGTGAGAAATGTTAGTGCGCAGCAAGTAACGGAGACACACATCCACAAAGCTGAGGTCCAGGTCGAACTTGAAAAGCAACAGACTGCCTTTCTGGAAGCTGCGGAGATGTCTGGTGTACTTACCTCTGACTTGAGTTTCATCAAGTTGAAGCGTTGATTGTGCCTCGTCCAGCGATTCTTGGATGTCTCGACTGAGCGCTGCCTTGTGAGTCTGTAAGCGTGCCAACTCCGAGTCCCTGAACTGATGCGCCTGCAAGACCAGGTAGTCAATGGCTTGAGACAGTTGTTCGCAACACTGGTCCACAGCCTCTAGGTTGCTCAGCAACTCCTCCCTGCCCGCCGCCAAGTCCTCGCAGCGTTGTTGGTACAGGGAAAGTCGCGGGTCAGTGTCCGCTTGGCTGATCTGGTGAAGGAGGCGAGGAGTTTGGCTGCGATGCACCACAAAGCAGGCGTCGCAGAGATAGATCCGGCCTTCACAACTGCACTGCATCGTGGGAGAGTGAGTCCTGCACAGTTCGCAGGTCACATTCAGCATACCCGCCATACCTTTCCTTCCTTATAATACCTGGAGTTGGAACCTATGGTGATTGCGAAGGAGCAGGAGATCTCCTTCTTGTGTGACAATCAGTCAATTTGCGCTGCACCTGTTCTTTACACAGATGCAGTGCCTGAACCTGTCAGCTTCACACCCAGCATGGGGTTATACTCCTCCATTCACTTAAACAGGACTGAGTCACGTTTCACATCGAGTTGATGTCGGAAACACCCACTGTGAATAGAAACGCAATGGCTTGTGAGAGGTTCACTTGTCCCAGTGATCTATTCCCTGTGACTAGAGAGAATAGGAAATTGCAGTGCTTTCTGGAGAGCTTATAAAGCTGCCCTGTGCCGATATTAAGCCTGCACACCAATCATAGTTCCGTTCTTTCGGCTCCACTTCACCGACTACCTTCCTTCTGCAGGGCCTACATCTCCTTCCGGAATTGCTGCAAGGACAATCATCACTAGCATTCGACTGAAACAAATATACGGATATATACACTTGTATATGGAATCATTGACTGAGCAAGACATCAAGCAAAGCGCGAAGTCCAAAACAGAGTAAAAGAACTCCTCCTGTCCAACCCAAGTCGAGTTCTCATACACTGAGGAAATCACCAGCCTACAGAGCTGGTTCATCGGCAAAACAGCCTGTTAGCAGCCTTGCGCTCAAGCAGAGATACCGAGAGTGCCTTTGAATGCGAGGAAGAGGCGGCTGACGGGGTGTATGCATGGCCCGACCCA
>Ga0247837_1002739_pt1 | contig 32485 bp, 26 predicted proteins | sample LaCtaG_2_FD_187115 | JGI IMG/M metagenome (GOLD analysis project Ga0247837, IMG submission 187115) | Freshwater microbial communities from meromictic Lake La Cruz, Castile-La Mancha, Spain - LaCruzMarch2015_14.5m | ecosystem: Environmental > Aquatic > Freshwater > Lake | place: Spain: Castile-La...
TGAGCGAAGGTCCGATAGATAAGCTCTGAATTGAACCTTTTCAGGAGTGGCCTTATCCAGGCAACTAGCTGCTCCATCGGGAAGCTTATCTGTAATTAGGTCCATATTGGGCTATTCCGCACAGTCCCACACTTCCGGCACCCAAAGACAAGAGCCGCTTCCTTCAAATGAGCCTTCATCCTCAGCCTAACTGCAGACAGCAGCCTCACTACAAGGTTCCGTTCATCTGTAAGTGCTCCCGCATACGCCAGCCTCTTTGTTAGCCGCTCCACTGCGCTTCCCCACTCTTCTCTCAGTAGTGCCCGCACAGCGGCAAACTCGCGCACCGGTAGCGTAGCCTCTATTGTCCCACATAGTGACTTGTATCATCTGTTCAATACACTTTCATCCACGTCCTCAATCAGCTAAATCAACAGCATAGCGCAGGCTCGCAGTACGAGTTCAATGAAGAGACCTGAAGTCTGCGCAGTGACACTCCCTCCCCTCCCTGCAAGGCTGCTTGCACCGCTCCAGGATGTAAATTTCAGCAAGCCTTGCATCTTCATCCTTCACTGCGGTTGCGAATTCCTGGAAAGGGATGTATTGGCTGAGCTGAAAGGGGATGATGAAGGTAAGCAGGGCGATTGGATGCGGCACAGCTTGGTCTGGAGGGGTTCAGGTCCTCAGGACTCCATCAGCACAAGAAGCTCTTGGGTCGATTTCACTAATGGGACTATCACTCTCACTGTATTGAAACCCTTGGGCTTCTTCTACGTGGATTTGCTCACTCTGTGCATAGGAGTCGCCCATATCGATTATAGAGACTGGAAACTAGAGGCAGTAGGAGGCTGAATGGGTCTATACTCTTGTGATGTGTAGCCGAGGAAATTGCCTATTCAACTGCAGTGGACACGTTTTACTTGAGAATTCCCTAGCTTATTCCTAGAGAAAGGATAGAATATACCGTGAAAACAACCTAATCGACCGCATACAAAACCAAAACTCCCAGAAACCAAATTGAAGGATCGAAATCGGCGCTTTGGACTTTTAAATATTGATTTACAAGAATACTTTTGAGCTAAATAGTCTCCTGGAAGTTTACATAAAGGAATACTTCGGCCCAGTACTAGTGCAAATTCAACTTCCGTTCCTCAATAAGTTGCTAATTAAACGAGTTCCGGACATGCCCTGTCGGCCAGGCGTGATGTGGATGCGCATCTTAGTGGTCTGGATGAGTGGACTCATAGCTGAACATAGTATTGAACAGAGCCTGCCTCAGCTGACTGACGCACATGTTCTTGTAGGGCTGGAGCTTCTCTACACTGAGGTCTTGGTTGTGCAGATAAAGCCATAGGACCACATAAGAGGATGGCAGCGGGGCCGTGCGCCAGATCATTAGGCGCTCTATAGGTCTATTTCCCTGAATACTCAACGGCAACCTCCTACGTCCTCCACAACTCTCAGAACCGCTTTCTCCGACTTCCCTTGCTTCAACACCTGCTGCGAGCGTAGTGCGTCTCGACACTCTTTATAACTGGGCACAGAGCTTGCCAAGCCAAGAACCCCAAAGGCGGGAGTTGGGCCAGTAGCTGGGTGGCACTGGGCTTCCACAGCTTGGATCGGTCCGCTCCTTTCATGGGCAAATAGCCTTTCTAAGAGTTACGGGGTAGGCGATTGTCCATATAATTACCCCCTCATGTCGATTAAGGCTGGGCTATTAGCCGACCTCATTGCTTTCGCTCCCTGACGATTTACTCCAAAGTCTTCAGAAGCAAAGGCTAACGATGTAAATGTAAATAAAAACCCAGCTACCCAAATAAGACAATCAGCCCGCTTGGTTCTTTCTCCATATTGGCCAATGATGGACCTTGCCTATAAAGCCACTTGTTTGGTATTAGATACTTGGCCTGGCATTGAGCACTAGAGGGACTAAGATTGTCGCGTTTCAGCTTGAACTACCCATATTTTGGCCTGGGAGGCAGGAATAGGAGTCCTACTGCTGTATTACTACTGTAATTCCAGCGTATTTCCTTGGCGGCTCAGCCTTCAGTTCGTCTATTGAGTGTCGGAGGGATAATAAAGCCGAATTCCCAGTCTTTACATAGCTGTTCTTCAGCGCTTTTCGCAGTTTCCTTGAGTGTGGTCTCTATTTATATTACACACAGTCGCCCTGTTTCCCCTCAGATACTCCACCGCTGCATTTCATCCTATCGGAGAAGGTCTTCGTCTACACTCTACCGCCCTACTCACCCACTGAGCTACTCCCTACGTCTCAGCTTTCCAACCCAGTACGTCCAGTCGCTACTTCGTCTAAGCAGAACTTTGCAGGAACCGACAATAAAGACTCTAATTACAAACTTACCAGTAGACTACGAACTGCCCAGCAGACTTCTCCAGTCCTCGCGCATTCGGTCGACTCTCGCCCTTGCCAAGCCGCTGTGTAGTGAGGCCAATTCCGCGTCTTTCAAGGCTAATTCAGCCTCCTCCTGGGCTCTGCAGGCCTCCTCCACCGTCCCAAACCGACTATAGCAGAGACTCAACGCCGACTTTGCAAAGCAGTTTTTCGCGGGGCAATATTTAGGCGTGATCAGCGGCGCCAGGCCCAACAGCCAGCCAAACGCCTCCTTCCATTGCCCCGTACACAGGGTCAGCACCGCTCCAAACTCTTTGAATAGCATTGTCGTTTCTACATTCGGATGCACCCAGTCTTTGTAGGGGTTCAACTCCGTCATGTCCGCTTCGCTTATCAGCCAAAATAACAAGGCGGCGAGTAGCTGTAGGAACCTTGTTAGACGAAGGTTGACAGCCATGCTCTGTAGCCCTTCCCGCACATCATCCCCTCGTCCATTGGAAATCGCTTCAATGGCCTGGTGGATAGTCCGCTCGTCCTCTCCCTCTTTCCCTATATACGTCTCCAGGGCCAGAAGTCGCAAAACTCTGCTTGAAATCTCTCTTCTTGTCAACTGAGTCGCCACGCTTTGGATGGCGGTCTCTGTAGAACTATCATGGAAGTCGAAAGGAATCGAGGCTTCTTGGGTCCTGCAGTCGCCGGCGGTAGCGTCGAACTGCTCTTCTTGACCGTCTACCAGGAAGACAGTGTGGTAGTCATTCGGCAAGAAGGACATTATATAGACTTAATCTATTTTGAAAGCTTATGTAGAAAGGAGCCTTTGTCTGCTGGAGCTTCCGCTTCTGTATGGTTCCTAGGTGGAATCAGTCCCTATCGGGCACGTTTAAGCGTTATTGTGCCAAATGGAAGCTACTTATAACCTGCATGGTCTCATTAGTCCTGTTTTATCCATTTACGCTGGAGAAACAGACAATAAAGACTCGTTTCTCTCTATGTCAGCTGGTCGAAAGTGGTAAAGGCTTCAAAAGGGCTGATTTTGCCCAATAGCGCTAGAAAACCCTGTATTCTGGACAATTTTAGTCGTTCAAGTACGGATTTTTGCATCAAAAGCCTAATAATTGCTGCTTAAGTATTGGATTTTGCCTATTTCCCTACTAGAAAGTGTCTATATATCAGCGCATATGGCGAAAAACTGCTTATTTTGGCTATTTACACGACTATTTCTTCTTTTCCTTTCTCGCTTTCCTTCAATAAGGATGACATTTCCTTCAAAATTTCCTCGCATTTGTCATATTTTTGCCGGTTTATCGGCTCTTGCAGTGATAAACAGGCCTCAATTTCAGCTCTTATTGACATTTCCGACTCAATTATCTTGGAATCAGGGGAAATCACACTGGTTATATTCAAAAAGCTGTCCTTATCAGGCAAAATTCCGACTTTTCCCAGTATTTTCTCTTTAGCAGCTGCCTTTACCCCCTTTTCTCGCGTGTATTTGCCTTCAAGTCCCAGACTACTGGCCTTTTTCTCCTTTTCCCAGTCCTTCAGTCCATCGCTAGTCTTGCTCTTGACCAATATAGCAGAAAGTGAGTCTAATGGCTCGGTATTGGCCCCTTTCGGCCCTGCACGGACTTGGTAAGTGCCGTCTAGTCTGAGAAGCATGCCTCTGACCACGTCGCGATCCTGGCTACCAGAAGGCATGAGGGTAAACAGCACCTGCAGCTCGCGGATGGCCTTGGGAGAGTCTCGCTTCCGAAGTGAGTTTTCAGCCTCCGTGAGGTGTGGCAGGAGGAGCTGAGAGTGGGGATCCCGTAGTAAACGCGGGCGGAGCCACTGTAGCCACTGTAGCGGAGCTTCCATTATGGTTGCAGTCTACATTGTTGCCGTGAAAGGTTTTTTCGCCGACTCATAGCTTTGGAGGGGGAATTGTGCCTAGGAACTTGCTTTTCCGAGGCTGGTTAGCAGTATGAAGTGTGCAAATCCAATGCAGGAATAGCCTCATATAGGGCTTTTACTTCGCAAAACAGCATTTCTAGTTCTGGGTATTCTGAAAAAGCCCAGATTTCGGGTAAAGCAGATTTTTACTGATTTCACCCATCCCTACTCTAGTGAGAAATTATCCAATTTCCTTCCTTCATAACCAAATCCAAGCTTTTCCCGACTTTTCAATCTCCTTCTTCGCACTAAATAGCACTCTATCCAGCCCGCCTATGCTACCCTTATCAATTTCACAGCAGTGCTTTTCAACTCTCACAAGCGTTTTCCCCCGCCTATTTGCTCATCCAGCATTTCCCATATTTCAAGGATATACTGGGCTGCAGCCTCTAGGTCATTTGACCGCAGCGCTTTCGCAACGGCAAATTTAAGCTTCTGAAATCGGGCTTCAAGTGCTCTTTCAGCGCGGAGGAAATCTGGGATTTCGCACTCTGCGTCAGAAGGAAGTATCCAGGCTAACAGCAATTGGAGGCAAGCCTTTGGTAGGGGGAGGAAAGGCATTGCTGCTGCAGTTCTCCTGCCTTTCTGCTTCTTCACAGTTGCCGAGTCGTATTGAGTACACGACTGTGAGTGCCCAAGACTGCAGTTTCCTAATGATGCGGTCCCTGCGTTCGTTGGAGTTGAGAAGCCGAAGAGTTCCAAATGGGACGCTAGGAATCCTAGCAGTGCTATTTCAGAACTGACAACTGTCTTGGTCGTAGGACTTTCCGCTTTTGCTTGCAAACAGGAAGTGGGAGTTAGTGAGAGAAACTTCGCCTTACTGATAGATTTTGCGGTTCCGATCATCTCTTTGCGGGTGTCCACAGTTAGCCTCGTCGAGGAAAGAGTGGTGTCTCCACGGCTTCAATGCGAGGAGGGTATCCAGGTCCGCGAGCACTACTGGCTCATTGTCTTTCAAGGGCAAAGAGCCTTTGCTGGGAGACTTCCGTTCTAATGCACTGAGAGTGTCTCCGTACCATTGCACTGCCCTTGCTTCCCGCCCGTGTACTTCCTACGCAATATAGTTGTCTTAGGCCGCTGCATATCTTTGAAAGCTGTGCTCGGTGGTTCCAACCTCTATACGCGCCGTCCAGTCGGAACAAAATACTCCGCAGAGCTTTAAACTCTTCACTACTTGTCCGGAAGTAGCATAGCAGGCCTCTGAGCACTTCAATGGCTCGAGAAGTCTCGCAGGCTTTCAACAACTTCTCAGCTTGAGCGAAGAGACCAGCGGCTTTGCTTGTCCTGTGCTGCCTCTCTATGCGTTGCTTTAGCCAGGCTAGAACATACTCCCTATAATAGCTAGCTTAGTCGAAGTGATGAAATCCGCCACCCAAGCAGCACTCACTCGTAGGAACTCACCGAGTTGTTCTGCTTTGTATAGAGCTATTTTTCGCTCCTCTTCCTTACTGAGCCAAAGCAATTCGCGCCAACAAGTGATGCAGCGGTCAGTTAATCTACATTATGGAGCTATTGCACCAGGCGACCTTCAGTCCTTCCCAGCGCCTTTCAGAGAGTGCAGTCACAGTTCAAGATTCATGCACTAGGCAGCGACTAGCAAGACCCAGCGCTTTATTGTCCAGGTACTGATGTTGGTCAAATCCTCTCGGATGCCGAGTCTGCACAGCAGCACCTTAGCACAGGTCCACATGTATTGCCTGCCCTAACACTCTCTGGTCTATTTCGCGTGCTGATAGACCTGCAGCCAGGTCGAAGAAATGAACAGCGTGAGGGTGAATAAGTGCTCGTAAGAAACTGGGCTCTGATGTCACTATTGCAGCCATTGAAGTAATGATGGCCTTGGGAGAGTTTTGCTTCTGAGTTTTCCGCATCCGTCAGAGAGTCTGGATCCCGCTGCAAAACGAGAGTGGAGCCACTGTAGGGAAGCTTCAATTGTTGATACAGTCTACATTGATGCTGTGAAAGGCCTCTATGCCTACTCATAGCTTTGGAGAGAAACTGTACCCAGAAATTTGCTTTTCCTAGGCTGATTATTAGTCCAAAGTAGCAAAAATAGCTTTGATATCACGAAAAACAGCCTTTCTAGCTATAGATTTGGAAAAACCCCGGTTTCGGGTGAAGCAGTAACACTCGAAGCGGACTTCTACTGATTTATATCAAATCTATAGAATAAATCCCTGTTCCAAGCCTTGTCCCTGCTTCGCATACAGCCGGTCCCTCTCGTTGGATACTCCAGGTCTAGGCTATTTGAGTGCCGTGTCTGCAATGGCTAGCTTAAGCACCGAATACTGGGTTTCTAGGGAGAGAAAGTCTTGGAATTTGTTCTGGGGGACAAAAAGTGACCAGGCTATGCAGTAGAGGATGGCCTTTGCGAGTAGGAAAAAGACATATTCGGTGATAAATGAGTAATACACATATCTTTCTTCTTCAATATAAATGATGTCTTTCGCCGCTGGCTTTATTTCCAATTTATCCCGAAGATTTATAATATATGTATTGAGAACACTGACATTCATGGCTTTTTCCTTGGTTTGTATGATATTCTCGTCAATGTTGGCTATTCGTATGCTCATTAATCCACTTCCTTTGAAAAACGCAGCGATGGATCCACACCAGTTTCCGAACAGTATGGCAAAATAGGAGAATAGTGCCTGGAAATAGACAACTGCCTTGATAAAACTATTCGCTTCTTCTTGATAACCGAGAATGTAGTCACTCGGGGTAAGGAATGCATAATATGTTTGGCAGTTCCTTTGATCGCATAGTAAATGTCTCCAATTTGCATGCGGTAATTGCAGTACCGGCTGGATTCGAGGTAGTGCTTCGAGGAAAGAAGCATATTGTCGCTGGGAGATTTCACTACTGAGGAAGTTGTTCTTGCCGCCTCAATTGGGCGGAAGCCCACTTCTGCCTGCCCCACTGCACTCTCCACCCCCATCCACTTCGGGATAGGCCGCTGGTCTCGCTCAGTGCCCTGCATGTGCAGACCTTCCAGGTGCAGGATCATCCACCTGATGCGTCCGTAATCCTCGTTTTCCCAAGGAAACAGGCTTAGTGACTTCTGCAGGAGGCGCAGTGCTTGGGCGATGTTGCCGTCGCGGTAAAAATGGCGGACTTGGGATTGCAGTAGTAGGGAGTGAGTGGGAGTAGGATGGAATGAAGACATTATAGCGAAGGGGAACATGTAAAGCAGCCGACCCAGGGCTATATCCGCTATGTATAGATTAAAAGGTACTGGTAAAGGCACTCCTCCGTCCCGCTTCAAAGCATTATCGTATGTATACTTGTGAAATTCTATAAACAAGTTAGAGGCTAGGCTTAGGCAGTGTACTCTACCCGCTCCCAACGCAAAGGGTTAATTTAAGGATAGGAAGACTATTTTATGAGTAGTTTGGGGAAAGCCGGTGGACCTGATTCTTGGTAACTTATAAGGACCTCAGTAGCCACTCAACAATCCTCAATAAAGACTCAGTAGAAATCATTGTTAAAATTGCGGAAATTTAAAGCGCTATGTTAAAATGCAATTGTATTAGACATATAGTCGTAATTAAGCAAACATTTCTTCAGGTCTTGCCAACATTTTCAGAAGATCTATATCTTGTTTTCGGAATTGTCATGAGTTTTGCATTTTCCCCCTGCACATTTCCGCCATTTTCTTGGTCTTTTCCTTCTTCCACTCCTTTAACACCCGCATCTCCCACAAGTCCTCGCGCAACTTCGGCTCCGTTGTTGACAGCTGAAGCGATTTCATGCAGCTGGGTAGGAGAGGGAGTGTTGGAGGACAGGCTGCTAGGAGTGTAGCTGGTTAGGAGTGATGCGTGCGCATCCAGGCTCTCCAGGTCTGATAGCCGGACGGCAGTGGTTTCTCCAGTGTCCTGTTTGGCTAGTGGCTGCCGAGAGTCGGAGGCTGGGGACTTTGTAACCATTTCGGTTGCTTGTACAGGGAAAGCCCTGGTTGTTGGGACTATCGGAGGCTTTTGGAGGACAAAAGCCCCTTTTTCCACCCCAGCGCTATCACCCAGGGCCGCCATTTCCTTCAAATGTGCAGGAATACTCGTGGAAACTGACATTTTGGAGTGAGTGAATGGCAGATGTTGGAATTTCTCCGGGTAATCCACTTTCTGTTGAGTTTGTTTCGCGCTAAGGCTGATTTCGTCCAGAAGTACATAGATAAGTTCGCTGGAAGAGTAGAAAAAGACAGTTTCCACTTCGTAGTATGCCCCTACAACCCTTACTTCTTGGTGACTTAAGTCGATTTCTATTGCAGATTGACTACTGTTTGGCATAGAATAACTCGCTTTCTGAGGAATTGGATACTTCGGGGGGGATGAATCAATGGGAATTACTGGGTCCTGCGGGAACTGCGGCTGATTGAAGACTTCAATTTCAGGCGTTTTCCTCTGAACAGTATGAGAATCAGGATTTTCAGGCCAAGTTTGGGTGATATCTGTCCATACATCAGGGCTAGTATAGGGGCAATGTGGTGAAATAGGGGGTGTTTGGACGTAGCAACTTCCTTGCGGATTGAAATAGATGATGGAAATCAATGGTTTTTGTAGTAATAACAAAAATATCAATAAAACAAGGAAAAGCGAGGCAACTCGGTTAGTTTTGAGATTTGAAGTGCGGAAATGTGCAGAACGTAAGGCTTTCGCTTGCAATAAGGACTGCTCCACAGCAACACACACATTTCCTCTCATCCAACTCAGCCCCAATGCCCACACATCCTGCTCCCAACTCCCCTCTAAACAGCAGCAATACCCAATTAGTGGCACAAGACACAAGGGAGCAAGGACGCAAAGCCGCAGGGACTGTGGAGAGACCGGGCACTTGAGGGTGTCCTGATGCTCCGGCGCAGGTGCTGTTAGTCCGTCTGGACGCCCCAGTGTGCAGCGGACTTCACAGCGCGGATGTGCTGGTGCACATGGTGGGGAACTGCAGAGACCGTAATCGGAGACTCGCGGACTGGATGCAGGGCAAAGGGTAGAGTTCCAGGTCACTTCCTGCAGTCTGCCTTTTGTGCTTTCCGCCGCTGCTTCGGGAGGCCGCAACTGCTTTGATGCCACAGCTGCCCGCTCCACTCGACCCTCCACAGTCCAAATCCACTCCGGGACAGGTCGCTGGTCTCGCTCAGTGCCCTGCCTGTGCAGGCCTTCCAAGTGCAACACTATCCAGCGGATGCGTCTGTACTCGTCGTTCGGCCAAGGGAACTGACTCAGGGATTTCTTCAGAAGCAGCAGCGCTTGGGAGGGGTTTCCGTTGCGGTAGAAAGCGTGGGCTTGGACTTCCAGCTGCACCGGACTGAGGGAGGAGGACATTATAGCGTTGCAGAACTAGCAGAGATAAATCTACAGCAGTCTTCGCTTGCTCTGTCAGGCCAGTGTCGGCTCCCAATGGGAGGTTAAGTTAGAGCAAGTCCTCAGACTTGCTGCAGCCTAGGAGTTCGAGCAGAGTAGGAGACAGACCGACCACCTGTTCTGCATAGTGAAAAAACTCTGGAGGGAGCTGGCTGGGTTCATTCAGCTGCCTATTGCATGCATCTTGCATCAGCTTTAAGTAGACCCATTGCATGTCTGTGCTGTCATAAGAAAAGCGATTTGATATGAAGCCCAGTGATTTCCGCCAGTCTTTATCTCGAAAGTGCTTGAAGGCCGCGTACTCCGTGTAAAGACAAACAGTGTCTACGTCTCCCCAATTTAGAGCGTCACTGATGATGTTGGCCAATTCGCCCTCATCGCAATAGTCGTGCAGTGCCCATTCCACCAAGCGATAGCGCGCTTTGACCTTAGGCAAAAGCTCCTCATTGCTGAGATACGCGCTTAGAACTGCATCAGGAGACTGATTAGCAAGGATGAGGGAAAAGATTCGGACTAGTCCGTACCACAAGTCGTTGGGCTTTAAAGAGCGCAGCTTGCTTTCAGCTTTCTGCAAGTATATCCCCTGTATATAGTCCCAGGAAGACCTGGGCTCCACGTGGATTTCCGAGGTCCAGATGGCTTGGCTGACGATGCTTTCGTCATACCACACTACGCGCCTGCACGGGGTTAGAAGGCGCTTCCAGAGGAGGCTCCGAGCATCATCGAAGTCTTCCGCTTCGAGTGCGAAGACTTGATAGCTTTGTGCATCGAAGGTGGAGGACATCAATGATTATAGCCAAAGAACTAGAAGCAGAGTGCAGGCAGTGGGTATATTGGAAGAAGGAGACTATGCCACAGCGTTGAGAGAGAAAAGCCCTGGCGCTAGCCTTGCAGAGTCCTCCTTTACGACGCCTTGTCACAACTGCTTTGATAGAGAGGTGTATTAGAACTTGCCGGCTTTTCCTGTATGTCTGTCGCTTTCCTTGAAAATCAAACGCTTTTAGCTTGGTGAATGGCTGTAGGACTTGAAATTGGGCTTTCACTGCCACTTCTGTAAAATGTAGGAAGAAATTCGCTTCCTGCCGTATCTGAATAATCCCTCCAGAAGTCTCTGACCAACCAAGGAAGTAAACTGAAATGTACACTTTTCTAATTCTAATAAACTTCTAGGAAAAGCCGCCTATTTCCTGTGAGTTGTGAGCTAATTTAGTACTAATTCTGCCTTTTGTCCTCACAACCTCAGTTTCTCCAGCCTTGCTAGCACTTCCCTCAGTGCAGGCCTCAACTCCGGGTTCTCCGCCCTTCCCCGCGTCACCACCTCCAGCAAATCCCTCAGTTCTACCCTGCTTTCCAGTGAGGCCTTCAACTTCTCGTATATCACCTGACAAAGACTGTATACATCCGCTGCCAAAATATCCCTTACTGAGATACCTTCCTTGATATATCGCTTTACCTCAGGCGCGATGAACTTGCGGCAGGGCTTGGGGATGACGGAGGAGATAAAGGAGCTGAAGTAAGGGGCAATGCAGGGCAGCACGAGAGCGATGTCAGGCCCTATGCCTTTCCGCGAGTGGCGAATAGTCAGCGGACTCACGAACCAGTGGCAGAACTGGTCCTTGTGCAGCGCTTCCAAGGTAGTAGCGACCTGAAGGATGTCATGGATGGTAAGCTCTCCGCGCCAAATTGAGTAGTCGTAGCGCTCACATAGGTAATATATAGGCGCTCCAGAGACTTCTTCCTCCTCTTGTTCAAATAGAGAAGACTCAGTCCAGCCTAGCAGCGGGTTCTTCTTCAGGTCTATGCTTTCCTGCATTGACGTATAGAGCTGGTACCACCTAGTGAAAGTCACTGTCCTAGGCGAGATATGGATCCTATACATCAAGCAATTCTCCGCTCCCATTCTTATCTTCGATATGACGATTCCTGAGAGGTCCGTTCTGACTGGCAAGTCGAAATAGTCCGAATTCAGACAGACCTGGCTATTGTCCAGTGTACTTTTCTCTGTTGACAAATCCTCCATGAAACCAATCATTTCATTGCTAAACCTATCTCCGTCAAAGTGCAACTCCGCTCCCGGCACAATAAACAGCTGCGGAGCAGGGGTGACCTGGCAGTACAGCATAGCAAGGGTGGGAAAGACCCGCAAAGGGAGTAAAGTGTTGTGCAGGGTCACCAGTTGCTTCATTACCCAGTCCAGAGCTGGATTCGGACTGGAAATGTAAGTCCGTAGAGGGGTTAATAGGACGGAAGTGCGGATACGGACTGAGTTTCTCTCCCCTTCCCGTTTTTTTAGCTGATATATGGGCTTTTCCAGCAAATACGGAGCAATTGCCTCGCTTCCTGATAGTAAATCCAGCAAATCGGTGTCAATATTGCCTTGTCCCGGTCCTGACTTTTTGATTCCGATGGTTTCCCAGCGAGTTTTCTTCTGTATTTCCTCGTTTATCTGGCCCTGATAGTCCGAAATTGCGCTTTCGCTAAGAGATTGCAGCGTTTCCAGCATATCCCCATGCATGGCAGCCAAAGCCGGGGCCGTCCACTGATAATAGAGCACACACGCATCATAATAGGCCTTAATACTAGCCGTAATATCCGCCGGAGCGAGTGTTTTATAGTGCAATTTGAGGGTATACTGTATTTGGTTGGATCCGCTCGAATAGTTATAGTACCCAACAGCGAACCTTTGGTTGATTTTGGCAATTAGGTACTTTGCGGAGCTGCTGAAGTGGCCCTTCGCAGTAACAGCTGCGTCTTCTAGTGAGAAGTAGATGCGGAAGGCCAGGATGCCGGTGACGTCTATCTTCAAAGGGAAGCGCTTCCACTTGGAATCTTCGGGTTCGTCGTCGCTGGACATGACGACGAGGAAGCTGATGCCGTAGGGGATTGTTGACTCTTTGATCTTGCGGAAGCCCATGGAGACCAGGAAGTTTTTCACCTTATTGCTGACTTCAGGGGTGTCGAGTATGAGAAGTGGGGAAATGGCAGCGACGCTGCCTTTATACAGAGTGTCCGTATTCCCGCAATTACGCCAAATCAGGTCTTTTAATCTGCCTTCTGGAAGCTGTGTATTGATGTAGAGAGTCGTTTCCAGCACAGGAATCAGACTGCCTTGCCGCTCTTCCAGCTTCCAGAGTGCTAGTGACTCTGAAACATTGGCGTCCATCAGCTTCAGCAACACAGTTTCCTGCACTGCCCTGTCCACTGTCGCATACACTGTATTCTTGGAGTAAGCCACAGTCAGCAGGTTCCTAGACGTTTCCGCCAGGTACAGGATGTGGTTGAACTCAGAGCGAGAGCCAGGGAACATAAAAGTCCCGACAGTGAGGCGGGCACTGGGTGCTTGGGGCAGGTAAGAGGCTGGCAGTTGCTTGTAACGTACATTGTGACTGTCGAGGATGGTCTTGACGAGACAGGGAGTAGAGTTGTCCTGGGACAGGGAAACTAGTCTGGAAGCTGACATTTCCATATATCGGTGACTGGGGGCGATTCTACAGTTTCCCTTCTTTGGCCTTCAGTAGTAACCCATACGGCCATGTGCGGGTGGGAATTAGGATTTAGTGCGAAATTCTTTCATAATTTCGCTATCTCTAAGAGATATTCACAGGCTATTTAATACAATATCTATAGAGAGTTGAACAATAGCAGCTACAGTCTGCCCGCTAAAAAAGAACTCGATTTGGACAAATTTACAAGAAAGACCTATATAGGCTTTGCCTACTTTCCCTATTTCCCCTTCCTCCCTTCGACCTTTTAGCCTTTTTCGCTATATATCTTTGAAAGCTATGCAAAGCCAATAGGCAAATACAATCTTTGCCAGTGATTTCTTGTCTTGGAAACCACTAATTCACACTCAATATCAGCCATTTCTGTAGTCTTTCCATAGTTTCCCACTATCTTCATTGCTTCACCCATCAAATTGATTGAGAAACAGTCCTAAAATCCGTAAATTAGCAGGAAATCGGCCGAATTTCCGCATTTCGCTTCTTTTTCCTTCGCTTGCTGCACACCCGCTTCCCTCTCACACCCTCCCAAGGATTTCCCCCGTCCTTTCTCAGACCTACTGGCTGCTCCCACCTTCCCACTACCCAGCCACTTCTGTGGGAAAGCGGCGAAATTCTGGGTACACTGCATTGGCTCTGACTTGAAGGAGTCGAAATTGAGCTTTTCTGTTGCATAGGTCAGAGTATCAGCCAAGTCGACTTCAGTTTGAGCTGAACTTTGCATCTTTTGCCCGGCTGATTTCATCTCTAAATGGAGCGCTTACCAGCGGAATACCCCGAATCTGACATTTCCCTTAGTTTGCTGTCGTTTGCAAGTCGAAATTCGCCCAATTGTAATGATGGATCGAACTCTAAGGCTTCGAGAGCGTTTCGCTTATTCAGATCAAATTGTGAATGGTTCGGAAAAGCCCCACAAATAAGCGTTTTTTAACTGTAAACAGTCGAAAGCGCCGGACAATGGTAGCGGAACTAGCATCTGGTGGCTCCACAGTCTCCACCAAGGCCTGGGAATTGGCAGTATCTGCCCAATGAGATGGGTTTTTGACGGCTAGCAGGTCCAAAGGCTTGCCTAAGAGGCCCCTTTCCAGGTAGTTTCCGTGCTCTTCGCTACTTGAGTCAGCTTCATACGTCTAGATATTGCAGTTTTATTATTGCTTCTATATCCGCCGTGACTTCCTCAGGCCGGCGCTGCCTATGCGCCCGTCAAGCTCCCGTATCACCCAGGCAATTGCTTCGAATTCGTCAGTGTCAGGCCCTAGCAGTACCAGCAGCGGGCGCAAGGCTTTGACAGCGTTGGGTTGGTCGTGCTGGAGGAGGGCATCCTCGGCTGTGGAGAGCATAGTGAGCACTCGCTCAGAGGGGCGGCCGGAAGGCTGAGAAGACATGTATATAAGTGGAGAGGCTAGGACTAAGTAGCCTAGCCGTCTGCTCAAGTCTTGCAGCATAGCCCTGCACACCCCTTTCAACGCTTCCCCTGCCATTCCCTGCACAATTCCCAGTAGCCAGTCTGCCAATAGCACTGCGCAAGTTCCAGTCTGATGATGTCCCTTGAGTGATAGAGGGGGGAGTGTAGGACAGCAGTTGCTGAAACCAGTGGATGGTGTCTGTAGGATGCGGGTGAAACCGAGCATTGGCAGCTGCGAACTCCAGCACTAAGACGTATCTGTCTTCCCCGGGGTTGAGGCTTCTTAAAAGGCCGTCGATTTCAGTCCTGCTTCTCCCCTTTGGCTTGAGTGACTTCTTAATTAGCTTGATGCAAGTACTGAGGAAGGGGTTGGAGGGCGAAAGCTGGCCAGGAGAGACCTTGCCCGGACTACTTCCCCCTTCCAGAGGCAAGCCGCTATCGTCTGTATGTCGTGTTCTTCCTGAATTTGAGAAAACAAATTGATCTGCTTAGTGTCGTCCCTGCTCCATTCGATCCTGAGCGCTTTCCAAGTAGTGTTGGTCCAAATACATCTATATCTCTAGGCAGGATAGGAACGTGAGGAGTCTCTCGAGGCTGGGAAAAGGACCAAAGTTCCTGAGAAGCCGGACTCTGCTTGAAAGTCGGGTACAGGGGCTAGCAAAATGTTGAGATCTCCGGGTGCTTCGGAAACTGGATGGTAGTTTGTGGCTTCATAGGAACTCATCTGGAGCCCAACTGACTAAGAATTATTAGTAGTCGCTATGGCCGGCGTGGAGGAGTTTACTGCTTTCTAAGGGGCATAAACCACTCGGACATTTACTTTGGCGAATGAGGGGAGGGATTTGCACTGGTTTTAAGTTAATTATTAGTATATTTCTAATAGTCTTGTGCGAAAATATCCCTATTCCAATGCTTCCATCGCCTCGTGTATATCTGTCAAGTATGCGAAGTGGGAAATGGCAGCGACGCTGACTTTGTACAGAGTCCCGCAATGACACCAAATTAGCTCCTTCAATTTGGCTTCTGAAGCTGTGCATTGGTGTAGAGAGTCGCTTCCAGCACAGTTTGCCCTTTAACAATAGACTCGATATGGACAATTAGTGCAATTCAAAGAAATACATATATCAGCTTTTCCTTCTTCCCTTTGGTCTTCTAGCCTTTCTCTATATATATTCGAATGCTGAGAAAAGCCAATAGTTTCCTACTAGCTTCATTGCTTCGCCCATCAAATCGATTCAGAAATAGTCCTAAAAATCCGTAAATTAGCAGGAAATCGGCCGAATTTCCGTGTTTTCGCTTTTTTTTCCTTCGCTTGCTCCGCATCCGCTTCCCTCTCACGCCCTCCCAAGACCTTTTCCCTCTTTCCCCGTCCTTTCTCAAACCTACTGGCTGCTCCCCACATTCCCCACCACCCAGACACATTAGAAGCCACTGGGACTGAATTGACGTGAAAAAGTGCACTTTGGCTTCTAACAAGGAAACGAGACTATGGGAAATAAGGCTTTTTGAGGGAATTTGGATAAATCGTAGCATCGCTTCCATCCAATTAAACAGCTGTTTCTGCAGAATAGTGCGCAAATAGCATTGCAAATGACCTTTTATAGTGTGAATAAAGGTGCTGTATTGGACTATTTGTTCGTAGAAAACAAAGAAGACTGGGGGAAGTGGGCTAATTTCACGCTTCAAGGGTTCTTTTTGCTCGATTTTTGCCCTCTCAGTTCCTTCAAAATACTGATTTTTCGCAATTAATACCGAAATATCCTCTTCTTTAGTGTCGAAATCCCCTCGAGTTTCAATTTTACTCACAAATTCTTGCGATGTTTGCAGAAAAATTGCCCCTTGATAGTCAAAATCCGTTTTGAAGTTACATGTTTCTCGCAAAAACTCACAATTAATGAGAGTTCTGCCTATATAACAGGCGTAATAGTAGAGGAACTGCTGGATTTCTGTACTGCTCTTGCACTCATAGTCAATCAAAGAGGAGATTTGAGTGTATAAATCCAGTAATTTCTCAATATTGAACAGATCCAAAGAAATCCTGTTTAATATAGTGAAACAAAGCAGGTTCTTATTCGAATTTGAGGCAGAAGCGAGCATTTTGATGAAACTTTGCAGCATTTCCATAGTATTTGCGCAGCTTTCTGCCTGCCTCTTCCCTTCAAAGTATGTATGGATTATGTAGTGCGCGACCTGGAAAGCTGTCCTCATAAGAACCAAGGGGTCAAAGCAAATATCAGATAGGGACTGAAACTGAGTTTTTGGGTTGTTCACTGCGTTTTCGCCCATAATAAATTCTCTCAGTATATAATCTAACTCCAATTCTCGCTTAAAATTGCATTTGCCTTTTGGATATATCGTGAAATTAGTCAAGCCGTCTTCAGTGTCGGCCCAATTTCGCGTCTTTTCTAAATAGAACTCTTACTCTCATAATACCCAGTACTTTTCCATTCCTTTAGTTTGCTGACAAAATTGTCATTGAATTGATGCGATTTGCGATTTTTTTCTGCGGAAAAAGCCTCGAAAGGTGAATTCTGGATATCTTCATAGCAAGGGATTCGTTTGTTCAATTCTCCTTTATGGCAAAAGAATGAGGCGAAATCCACCTCGTTGGCAGTATAAGCGGCTTCATACAAGTCAAGTAGTGGAGTTTTAGCGTATAGTTGGGATTTATTGTTGACCAAATGATGGTAGGATAGTGCGGATTTCCCGGTTTTTCGGTCTTCTTGCAAGTTGCTTTCCGGTATGTGTGCACTCGTAGCTGCCTGTGTCAGTGTGTGTTTAGGCTGCATTTGTCCTAATGCAGTTCTAGCCCTGTCCATCATGTCCTGGATACATCCAGAGGCTTCCCCAGTCTCCCGCATTCCATGCATTCCATCGAGCTCCCGGATGACCCAGCGAATTGCGCCGAACTCAACGCTTCTAGGCACAAGCAAGTTCAGTAGCTTGCGCAAGGCTTGCAAAGCCTTGGGGTGATCTGGTAGGCGGAGGCACCGTTCCGCTTCAGAGAGAAGACCGAATATTAACTGTGTGGGGCGAGACTGAACTCTGCGAACAGACATTTATATGAGTGGAAAGGCTAGTCTGCTGAGCCAGATTCTCTACATTTTGGGTCTGCCTCAGATTGGTTTTCAAGGACACTCTAACCGGCTTTCCAGGAAAGCAGTTCAAATGTGACCCTACAGAGCTCCAGACGAAGCTAGATGCCTTATCTTAGCCGCAGATACCTGCTCAAGTCTTGCATCATAGCCTTGCACGCCGCTGTCAACATCGTTTCGTCCACTTGCAGCACAATTTCCCAACACATGATCTCGTTGTCAGCCTTCCGATAGCAATGCGCTAGTACCACTCTGACGACATCCATTGCGGAGTGCTCTTCGGGAATAGACAATTGCAACTTGTCAAGCCAATAGATTGCGTCTACAATGTTGTAGTGAAAGAGGGCGTTTGCAGCAGCGAACTCTCGCACTAAGACGCAGCTGTCCTCTTCACCCTGTAGCCTCTGCAAAAGGCCTTCAATCGCGGCTCTGGTGCGACTCTTGGACTTGAGTGCCTTCTTAATCAGCTTAATGCAAGTGCGTTGAAATGGATGAGAGGGGTAAGGTCTCTCCAGGAAACCATACACCTGGGTTTCATCACCCTCCCAGAGACAAGCCACGATCTTATTCATATGATTTGCTTGGATAGGTATAAAAGGTAATTGCTGACGTCCTTGCTCCAATAGCTCCTGCACCCCCTTCAAATCCTGTAGCTCTACAAACATCTGCATTTCCAAGCAGGGAATGAACGTGATGTTTTTCTCTTTGCTGGGGAAAGGACAGTACTGGAATTTGAGCAAAGTTCCTAACAAAATATCGAGCCAATTGGGGAAATCTGGCGCTTCCGAAGCTTGCTGGTAGTCTGTAGCTTCAGAGTTACGAGGAGTAGACATCTAGGGATTATTATATGAGTGACTCATGGGCGGACCAAAGGTGCTTCTGTATGTGGGTTTTCCTTATTTCTTTGGGAATTTGCGCGAATTTATGAATTGAAGACGGGAAGTTCTCTTCGGCCAGGCTGTCCGAATGCATAAAAAGTGAAATACGGCTTTTCTCTGGAATAAAAGCAGGGATTCAGCCAATTTAAGCATGACTTGAACGATTCCGCTCTCTTCCTACCGCAAATTTCCCTTCTTACTATACCGCTTCAAGTTTTTCGCAGTTGCTTTTCCTCGAAATCCCAATACACAGAGACTGACCTATGAGGAAAATCGAAAACTGCCCAAGTATATTGAATGCACCAGGAAGTAGTGGCAGCAGTGCTCACCACAGCGGTAGCGCTTTTTTCATGCTTCAAGTACCGTTTAAGGACAGAGGTGTTAGCTACACTGACGACTTCGTCGAAGTCTTAAAATCCTATATATTCAGTTAGCAATGGGCTATATGTCCATAGCTACTGCAGTTCACTAAGCGTCTAAATAGAATTAGGTCATTCTCAGTCCTTCAAGCAACTCCAAAACCGCATTAAGTGCAGGTCTGTCCCTCCACTCCTCCCCTCTGCCTCTGGTCACCGCTTCCCCTAGTGCCTGCAGCTCTGTCTTCTCTGGCGAAATCGTCACTTTGCTTGCGACCACCTGACAGAAGCTGTATACATCCGCTGCATATATACTGCCCACTGGCATCCCCTCCTTAATGTATCTTTTCACCTCTGGAGCAATGAATTTGTGGTACTTTTTGGGAAGAAAGGAGTAGATAAAGCCACTAAAGACAGGCTTTAGCGTAGGCAGGACCACTGCGGTTTCTCTACTGCCTCGGTACTGCTGGCGTATGGTGAGAGGACTGATGAACCAGTGGCAGTCGCCCTGACTGTGCAAGGCTTGAAGAAGAGAGCCCACTTGGCAGAGTGTAGCGATTAGGTCGTTCCCTCGCCATATGATATACTCATAGTGCTCGCACAAGTAGTACTGGGAACCAAGACTGCTCTCCGGAACAGTGTTTTCCAGCAGGTCAGCAGGCGCTTCCGTCCAGCCCTGCAGCGCATTCGGGTAAGTCTTCAATCGACCCATCGCCGACGCATAATTGGCGAAATTTTCGGCGAATTCCGGCTTTCTGGGCGACTCATTGAGTCGATAGAGCAAGCAGTCCTGCGCTCCCAACTTGACCTTTCCTAGCAGTATTTCATCCAGACTAGTACTCGTGGGTACCTCGAACAGGTCCCAGTTCAGCCCCATTAGCAGACAATCCTGATTGTTTGTGGTCTTTTTCTCGTATGAAAGCATGCTCAATCCGGACTGGGTGAGGTTTTGCAGAAACATCTCTCTGTTCTGATGCAGTCCTTTGCCCGGTACAAGGATAAGCTGAATAGGGGAATTGGCGGAGCAGAAGATCATGTCGAAAGTGGGGAAAATTCCGATTTCGCCCATAGTGCTGAACATCTCCAAAATTAACTTGTACAGGTAATCCTGCATATGAAGGTTCTTCTGGATGTACTCGACTACTGGAGTCAGCTGTCGACTGACCTTGACATAGACTCCCCTCGAGTCTTGCTTGTAGATAGGCTTGGGGAGCAGGTAGCGAGTCAGTTCCTCTCTGGCTGTAAGTGTCTGGAGTAGCTCTAAGTCGGTCTGCTGTTCACCCTCTGCATAGACCAATTTCTGCCACTGGTACTCCCCCTGCATGTCTTCCTGGACCAGCATGTAGTAGTCCGTAACTTGGCTTACCGACTTGTTTGCGCCCTCAATGTCCCGATGCAAAGTACCAAGCGAAGCCACAGTTCCTTTATAGTACAGGATCACAGCATCGTAGTAGGCTCTTATACTGGCAGTCAGGTCCGCTGGGGAAAGCGCTTTGTAGTGCAGTTTGAGCGTCAGTTGGATCTGGTTCGACCCACTAGCGTAGTTGTAGTAGCCAACGGGCAGAATTAGGTTCAGCTTCGCTAACAAGCGTATGGCTGCAGCGGGGAAACGTCCCTTGCCGGTCACTGCAGCGTCGTCCAGGGAAAAGTAGATTCGGAAGGCGAGGATGCCTGTGACGTCGATTTTCAAGGGAAACCGCTTCCACCGGGACTCTTCGGGCTCTTCGTCGCTGGACATCACCACTAGGTAGCTGCGACCGAAGGGGATGGAGCACTCCTTCACCTGTTTGAAGCCGGTGGCTTCGAGGAAGTCCCGCACCTTCCGCCCCACTTCATTGTTGTCCAACAGAAGCGGCGTAATAGACGCCACTTTCGCCTTGTAGAGGACATCAATCGTCCCACAGCCCTTCCAAACCAAATCTCTCTTCCACTCCTCCCCTCCCAACAACCAAATCTCCATCTCCAACACAGGGAAAAGGCTACCCCTGCGCTGTTCCAACTTCCACAGCGCCAGCGACTCACTTGCATTCAAGTCCAACAACTTCAACAACAGCTCTTCACTTTCCCTTTCCTTGATACTCGTTTGTACTGTGCTCTTGGAGTACGCCACTGCAAGCAGGACGTTCGGCCGGACTTCCACTACGAATAGGATATGGTTGAAGTCGGACTTTGAGCCTGGGAATGCGAAGGTGTTGGGGAGGAGGCGAGGACTTGGGGTTTGAAGCATTTCTGCCTGGGAAAAGCGCCTGTAGTGGACACTGCGGCTGTCTAAGACTGCTTGAAGATGGGCAGTGGCGGAACCATCCATACTACAATGCACCAAAAGGCCAAAGGAGTCTGCCACTAAGGGAGTGTGTGCCAGGGATGAGTGAGTCTGGTGATGGCTGTATGCTCAGAACTCCTTGGAATGTAATTTCATACAGAAAAGGGCGTTATTTCCGCCTGTTATGTGGAGTTTTACGCCTCCCGAAGAGTCCCTTTAGCTACTGAATTGGCCTAAGGCTGTCTGCACCAACGCCGCCAAGTCTTGCATACTGGGTCTTTTTCCTGGGTCTGCACACAGCCCCGTTTCCAGCACTTCCCAGGCTACCAGACTTATATGCATTATTTCCCTTTCCTTACTCTCTCTGAGCAGTCTGCATACGCTGTATACGTCTGCCTGTGCTCCGCTGTCCACAGCCACACTTTCCTGCAGGAACCGCTGCACTTCGGGAGCGAGGAAAGGCCGGAACACTGAGGGCAGGAAAAGACTGATAAGAGGGGACAGACAGGACTGCAAAGAGGGGAAAGTGAGGGTGATTTGGTGGGAAAGTGCACTACGGCGGAGAGTAAATGGAGACAAAAACCAGTGAAAAAGGCCCTTTGCATGCATATCAAGCAGAATATCGATAATTGCGGCTATATCTGTCCACGTCAAATCGCAATTCCATGCTTTTGCACTATAGTCCTCGCATATAAACCAGCAATTTTCCTCGAAGTCGCCTGCTTTCCCTCTGCTCCATCCTATAATTGGGTTTTCAAGGTCTGTTTTTACCCCATTTAGTGACCGATGCAGTTCGATTAGCTCTTCCAGGTCTGGGGTTATGCCGAATTCATTGATTTTGTGTAGTAATATCTCCTTTTCGCCTATTTTTGCTTGATAAGTCTCATGAAAACCGATAAAAACCGGGGAAATTCCCTCAAAATCGTCAAATTTTACCTCGAAAAAGCCTTCGAAATCCCCAATTTCCCTATATCTCTGTGTCCAAAGCTCTCCAAACAGGCTCACTACCTGCCTCCCCAGTACTTCCGCCGACCCCAAAAAGCCCTTTTCCGGCACTATAAAGATATCCCCGTGTTCCCTGGTACAGTGCAGCATTTCTAGACTAGGCAGGACCAGTTCCCTTCGAAAATTCTCTATCAAATCCTGTAGTTTCGCTAAGACTTGGGGACGGAAACAGGGGAAATGCTGTAAAAAGTGGGGTAGAGGCACTAGCAAAGGACTGTGTTTGACCAGAATTGAGCAGAGTCTGGGGATTGGCATTGCAATAGGCTGCGCAAAGCAGTATTTCCCAGCAATTTGCATGTTTTTAAGCGTTTCCAGCCCCTTGCAATCCCTCTCAAAGGCAGTCCTCTCCGTCCCATAGTCCAACTTCACCCAGTGATTTCCCCCTATTTCCACCTCAGTCATATACTCACATACATCCTCCACTGACTCATTGGCGTTTTTCGAGTTCCTGTATAGGCAGACTAGGGCCTTTGCTGTGCTTCTATAGCTGCTGATACAGCTGTTGTAGCAGGAAAGCAGCACTGCGTCGATATCTGATAGGGAGATGCAGGAGTAGGGCAGTTGGAGGAGGAAATTGAGTTGGTTGGAAAGGCTGGTGTAGGTGTAGAAGCCTACTTCCAGTTCCCAGTTCAGTATGGAAATCAGCTGTTTGCAGGCACTGATAAAGGCCTTTTGAGCCGTAATTACAGCACTTTCCATAGAGAAATAGAGGCGAAAAGTCACTTTTTCCGTGATTTCGACCTTTAGGGGGAATTTGTTCCAGCTGGCGGGCAGGTCTTCGTCCTGCAGGATGACTAAGTAGCTGATTCCGCGGGGATTTTGGGCTTCTTTGATGTTGCGGAAGCCTTGGGAAAGCAGTATTTCCTTCACTTTAGTAGCGACTTGCCGCCAATGAGGTAGGAAAAGGGGGACTTCCTGCTGGAATTGTGTGTTTAGGGAAAGGACGAATTGCCATATGAGGGACTGAAGAGGGGACTTTGTGTATAGAAACCACTCCAATGCAGGGTGCCATTTCCCGCCTGTTGCCAGCACTTTCCAACATCCTAAAGGCGAATTCGCGTTCAAATCCAATACTTTAAGAAGCCTTTCCCCCATTTCCCCTACTCCAATTCCCACTTCTTCCGCCCATCCAATCGCCCGAATACTCCCTTCCCTGCCCCCGATATATCCCTTGTACGGAACTGCCGATTTCGCCCACACATAGACCAGGTCCACACTGCCTGCACACAGGCTCGGAAGGCGGCTACAGTCCTCAGTGGTGAGTAGCTGGCAAGGCAGTTGCTGGGCAAGAAACAGGTCCTCGAGTAGTCTCAGTAGAACTGGTCTAGAAACCTCTGATATTGCCATTACAAGCGGAATCGAGACATAGACAAATAGGCCGATACGGTCTGATACAATGGAAGAAGACCTGCTTTTTGATCCAGTAACTGGGGACGGATTTGAGGGTGGCTTGACATTCCTCGTCTGACAAATCCTCACCCCCTCTACTGTCTTTCCTAGCACTGCACGAATCACTGTGCTATCTACCTACTTTCCAGGGCTGGCCATAGACCAGGTAGGCCTGGACCTAGGAAAGAGTCCAGTAGGTCAGCAAAACTAGGTCTAGGCAGGGTAATATCAGGGAAAACGGCTGCTTGCAGGGTCTTTTCTTATACTTCCAAAGCTTAAAAACATGTGAAAATTACCAGATTATGCAATTCTTCTAGTAGTAAAAGCAGTAATAACCTGTTTGGCGGCTATTACTGAGTTTATTATAGGGGAAAAGGACTTAAATCGAGGCTAAAACGCTCTTTTTCCTAGGCTCCGCCCTCTAGTGGCAGATATCTTCGTATCTAGCACCCCTGCAGCTACCACTATGCTAATCAACTTCCCTGGCTGCATACACACAGCCACCATACAGCAGCGTAGGAGCATTGACCTGCACTCAATAAGGCCTGTGCTTCGTTACCTCTGTCTCCATACTCCAAATTCACCTTGTATACAACTAATTGGGTGATTATCACCAATTCCTCCTCATCAGCCGCCATAATGCAGCCGCTCTGGTCTAACAGCTGCAGGTCTAAAGGGCGGAAACACTGGTCTCTAGGAAAGCTTCGATTGAAGGGTGTCTGCCTGCTAGGTAGACCAAGTCCCTGTGGACGCAGGGGTTCATATGGGAGTAGGCTGTGCCATGGGTTGGGGATGAAGGTCCAAGCACTGGCTTCGAGGCTTCCGTGGACGTACAAAGACTCAGCGCAATTGAAAGACTGTATGTGAATCTACTTCCGCCAAAGACACATACGCAGCTTGGACATACGCCATACCCTGGAAATGCCTAAAGTGACTCCGACTTGAGAGAACTACCGTCCGCTAGCATGCTCTAGCCACAAGCAAGTTCAACCCTCTCTGCTGTCATAGCGAGCCTTGCAGCTCGAATAGAGACACGTATGTCCAGGTGGACAGAGGAGAAGGAATCGAGAGAAACCGGAGTTTGGGGAATCGACAACTGAACGAATTTGCTGGTTTAGCAGAAAATGCGAGGACTTGGATTTGCATGCTTTTGATCTATCAGCCTGGGCTTCTGTCTGAGGGCAGTTTTCCACTGACTCGATGTACACCCAATCAGAATCACTGAGAGCGGAGTATTGCTCTCGCGGGTCTGAATGCTCGTTCTTGATGTAGGCAAAGCTTCTTCGGGTGACCTAGGGCAGAAATTGAGTTGTTTCGAAGCGTTGTGATGGGAAAAAGTGGTTGAGAGTTGTAGGACTTGGCACGACAGTAGGCGGAGAATCGGCCTGAATTGATTGAATTATTGCATCATTTGTCATTAGAAGCATAGTTTGTATAGGCAGACTAATGGAGTCTGCTACGGTTGGATACAATGGAAAATAACACTAAGGAAAGCACGAGGGGAAAACTAGGTTTTATCGTAGGGAATTGTGGGTTGCTGGATTAGTTGAAGGAAAGCTGCTTTTAGATCCAGTAACTGGGGACGGATTTGAGGGTCGCTTGACGTTCCCCGTCTAAGCAAGTCGTCCAGACCCCTGAAGCCCTCTCCTATCTTTCCCAGCACTGCACGAACCACTGTGCATAAACTGTATATGTCTGCCTTCTTGGGACTCTCCAGCGGCTGACCACAGGCGAGGTAGGCCTGGACCTCTGGAGCTTGGAACTCCGCCCATTGCTGACCTAGGAAAGAGTCCAGTAGGTCAGCAAAGACTAGGTCTAGGCAGGGTAATATCAGGGCCAAACGGCTGCTTTTTTGGTCTTTTCTTATACTCCCAAAGCTTAAAAACAAGTGAAAATTACCCGAATTGTGTAATTCTTCTAGTAGTAAAAGCAGCTGGTAAGACTCTTGGAGGGGGTTTTGGCAGGTCCAAAGGCCCAATTTCGCCCGTTCACATATGTAACCAGAGCCCTGAATAGGCAACTTATGCTCAATTTTGTCGTTTTTGGTCCACCCCGCAAGTGTATTTTCCACTTCCAACACTAAACTCAGCCTGGATCTATAGCCCGCCAGCAGTACAGCAAAGCCACTAGGTACATCTCTCAGTGGATGCAAGTAGTAGCGTTCAGACCCAATATAAGCCTGCACTACTTGGCATTTCTGGGTATTTTTCTTAGTATTGAAGTCTGAAAATGACCTCAAATCTAGGAAATATTCAGAATTTTCGTCTATTTCTTCCCCCACTTCAGCCTTTGTAAATATCTCCAAGCACTCCCTTAGAAACCTAGTCGGCTCAGAGTGAAACCCCTTCCCTGGGACAATGACCAGTCTCAAATCACTGGAAGCCTGCACCATTTCCATAGTCGGGAACACTCCCACGGCTCTTAATCGGTCGCATAAAGAGGCTATTTGGATGCAGAACTGAGATCGTAGCATTGGAAAATGAGTGCAGAATTCAGTGGAAACGTAGCTATTTATGGGGATTTTCCGGTATATAGAGTTAGTGATGTCAGAGAGGAAATACGGACTCGGTAGGAAGTATCGTGCAGTGGCTGGGTCTGAAATAAGGGTTCCTACCAGTTTCAAGTCCTCCACTTGCTGTGCCTTCTCCTCTGCCCTATATTCCACCTGTTCCAAATATACACCTCCCCTGGCTTCTTCCTCCACCAGTGTCAAGTAGAGAAACACATCCTCGACTTCCACCTTACTACGTTGACACTGTTCATATAGACTGGCAATGGCTTTCACTGTGTTGTTATAGCCGGAAATCACGCAGTCGTAGTAGGCCTTTATACAGGTGTCTAAGTCCTCGATAGGTAGCAGCTTGTAGTGTAGTTTGAGGGTGAGTTGGATTTGGTTGGACTGAGTGGAGTAGTTGTAGTAGCCTACAGGGAGTATCCAATTGAGCTGGGGAAGTAGTTGTTTCACAGCAGTTCGAAAGGGCTCAGTCGCTGTTACAGCCGCATCGCTGATAGAGAAATATATACGGAAAGCGAGGATCCCTGTGATATCCACCTTCAGCGGGAAACGCCGAAATGGAGACGACTCACTCAGCTCATCATTGGAAAGGACCACTAATAGACTACAGCCATTGGGAATTTGCGTCTCTTTGATTCGTTGGAAGCCTAATTTCGTGAGGAAATCGCGGACTTTTGATACGACGCTAGTGGCAGTCACTAATTGGATTTTCCCTAAATTCGGGCCGTTTTTCTTGAATAACAGATCCAAATTTGCACATGCAGACCAAAGTTGAGTCTTGGCACTTGCTGGATTTTGGCTTAGATGAAGGGTCATTTCGGCCAGTAGACACTCAGTTTCATTCCTTTTTTCCAGTCTCCATATGCATCCACTCTCATTTTGGTTGATTTCCAATACTTTCTGGAGAGTTTCGGGCCTGTCTTCCTTTGCACACCGCAGGTATTTGGAGTAGGCCACTATGAGGAGGACATTTCTCTCCAGTACGCCTACATACAGAACATGTGTGAGTGCAGACTGGGAGCCTGGGAAAACCACTGCTCTGTCTCTCAGTCTTGAACAAGGAAATTCACAGAGCTGAGCGGAAAGAGACTTGTATCGGACTGATTTGGCCTCAAGGACTCCTGTGACTAACTCGTAGGTGTCTATTACCCGAGTGTTCATACTATCAAGGTTATTCTGATTTTTATAGACAATATGGAGATGTTCACTAGCAATATTGCCTTTGGACTCTTTTTTTTTATAGACATCATGGGAACGCTATATCAAAAATTTGTGACTTCGGCTATTCGAATTTGCGTACTAAAACTGATTGGGCTGAGATATACATCTATAGGCCTTGCTATCAAAAATATCGAGTGAAATGCGGGTTTTAGGCGAGAGAATGGGAGAAATCCGTAATTTTCGAGACTTCCCGAGCGATTTTTCTACTATTTTCACAAATTTTGACTAAAGTATGGAAGAATTAAATATAAAATTGCGCTATCCAGCGTAGTCCCTGCTGCCTTCACAGAAACCACCCTAGGTTGAGTTCCAAAGAGTATACTTCAATCCTTAACTACTGGTTCTATTAGCGGAGTCAGGGCTCTCCAATACCGTCACTAACTAGTAAAAAGGGCTTCTGAAAAGGACTTTTCCGGCTTGGAGCGATAGGCAACGTAAGCACTTTCTCAAAAGCCGCTTTAATAGTATACAACTTTGGACGGATTTGAGGGGAAACGCTTAGGCCCTGTTGCAGAATAGCTTGTAAGCCATTAGAGCCAGTTTCCCAATAGTTCCGCATAGTGATGCTTACGACCTTGCACAGACTGTATATATCTGCACAGTAGGGGTTTTGGATGGGAGTCTGAAAGGCCAGGTAGGCTTGGACCTCTGGAGCTTGGAACTCCGCCCATTGCTGGCATAGGAAAGAGTCCAGTAGGTCAGCAAAGACTAGGTCTAGGCAGGGTAATATCAGGGCCAAACGGCTGCTTGCAGGGTCTTTTCTTATACTCCCAAAGCTTAAAAACAAGTGAAAATTACCCGAATTGTGTAATTCTTCTAGTAGTAAAAGCAGCTGGTAGCACTCTTGGAGGGGGTTTTGGCAGGTCCAAAGGCCCAATTTCGCCCGTTCACATATATAAAGTCTGCTTTTCACATCCTTCGGAATTAGGACGGATTCATCCCTTTGAGTCCACCCAATGAGCGAGTTCTTCTGGTCTCGCAGAGTGCTTAATCTGGACCGGTAGGCCGCCAGTAATGTCGAAAAGTCTCTATTCATATCGCTCAAAGTATGCAGAAAATAGGCTTCTGACCCTATTTCCGCCCTTAGAACCTGCGAATTGTTCCCTGTTTCCTCTATAGTAAAGTCTGAAAATGTCGCAAACTGCAAAAAGTACTCCGAATTGCCCTTTCCCCCCTCTCCGCTTCCAATCATCTCAAACAACTCAAAGCATTCTCGTAAAAACCTCGTCGAATCAGTATGAAATCTCCGATTTGGTAGGATAACCAGGCTAAAATCGTTAGAAACATATACATTTTCAAGCTCAGGGAACAGTCCTACAGGCCGGAGTTGCATAAATAAAGCTAGGATTTTGCTGTAAAGCAGACTGCGCAGGGAAAACGAGTTTGTGACAAATTCCGCAAATCGAGATAGATTTTGACTGGTTTTGAAGTAAAAGGCTGAGGAAACTTCGCAGAAATAGCAGGGATTTGGAAGGAAAAAGGCAACTAAATCCCTATTAGCAAGTAGTACTTTTAGCTCCTTTTTCAACTCAAACTGCTCTTCAAGGCCCAAACTGCTCTTTTCCAGGTAGAAATCTCCTCTAGTCTCTTCGCCTACAAAGGCCATGTGACTGTATACGTCCACGTGCTCCACATTTTCTCGCTTTGACTGTTCGTACAGACTGGCAATGGCTTTCACTGTGTCGTTATAGCCGGAAATCACGCAGTCGTAGTAGGCCTGTATACTGGTTTCTAAGTCCTCGATAGATAGCAGCTTGTAGTGTAGTTTGAGGGTGAGTTGGATTTGGTTGGACTGAGTAGAGTAGTTGTAGTAGCCTACAGGGAGTATCCAATTGAGCTGGGGTAGTAGCTGTTTCACAGCAGTTCGAAAGGGCTCAGTCGCTGTTACAGCCGCGTCCCTGATAGAGAAATATATACGGAAAGCGAGGATCCCCGTGACATCGACTTTGATGGGAAACCTCTTGGTTGTCGAAGATTCACTTTCCAGTTCATTTGCTGCGATGACTAATACACTGTGGCCATAGGGGATTTGCGTCTCTTTGATCTTGGTGAAGCCTTTCATTGCGAAGATGCTTTTGACCATCCTGCCTATTTCCAAGGGAGTCAAGGACTGGGCCGTTCTCAGCCTTCTCGAACCTTCCCTAAAGAGCCTATCGATAAGTCCACAAGCAAGCCAAATCTGCTGCTTCGCATGTACTTCATTAGCGCTCAAGATAAGTGTCATTCGTGCATATGGAAAACAGCGTTCCTCCCTTTCTTCCAAGACCCAGAAACACTGAGTCTCACTCGTGTTGAAATCTAGCAGCTGAAATAAGACCTTACGGCCTTCATTTCTGGGAAACTCCAATTGCCTCGAACAGACTGTTAGTGTGGCTCGGTTGTTTTCGAGTGTGAGGAATTGCCGGGATGGCAAGTCCGAGGCAGAGCCGGGATAAGTGACTCCCCAGTTCTTAAGGCAAGAGCTGGGAATATCGGAGGCAGAAAGGGCGGAAATAGGCGTGTAAGTGACGGCTTTGTCGTGAAGGAGAGATGTCACTCTGTGGGCAGCAGTGCTGTACATATCCCTATTTTTAAATTATCTCTATATTTCTTGCTTTCGTAGATAGATCTTAATCTAATCTAAAGTCAAGGTTCCCCACAGCTGAACGACCGATTAGAGAGACACAAAGAGCAGAACCGAAGTCCAAGATTAAGGCGATAGGGAGCCTGAGTCGCTTTTAGGCACTGTATGTGAGTGAATAAACACAGTGCTGCAATTCCTCTAATGATAGTTCGAACGAAATCTCACTTCAAAAAAATGTAGATACATCTTTTGTATGAAGTGGCAGATTGCAAGCTATTCCTATAATTTTATAATGCCGCTTGGAGTGCTTTTTAGGTCAGATGCATTTGGCGGAGAGCTGTTATACACTTATATTCTGTGTTCGCCTCCATATGGTTAGGAAAATAGACAATTACGGGTTAAATATACGGTAAATGCTGCGAAGTGGTCACAAAATACAAATTATGGAAAACTGCATGTATAAGAATGACTAGCCATAGAGCTGTTCATAGACCTGTGTCTATAGGAATACTGCTACATGCATACAATGTGGCTGAAGGAAAAGCAGATTAACAAGGCTATTCACATGGCTAGATCAGTGCTAATAGCAGGAATCCTCCTCTGCCCCTTTCCTAGTCTTCCCCTCTTCCGAATAGCGCCGCCATAATTCCATTTCAAATGCAGTCTCAGCCTCCTGCCTACGACTGGACCAGCGCCTGGCTTAAAGCCGAGGACTACGAGCACATCCTCACACATGCTCTCACCTTCCAGCAGCTGCTAGGCCTCGACCTCTACCCTGCCCGCTCCCACCCAGCCACCATCTACTCCACCCCAGTCAATGGCTCCGCCTACTTCCTCAAAGGCAAAAGTCTCAGCCTCGACGTCTGCTTCCCGCTGCCCAGACGAGCCCTATATCGCTGGAAAAAGACCGGACTGCCCAAGCAGTCTCGCGGGGTTTCATACCTCGTCGCCGAAGCCACGAAACCAGACGACCAGGAGCGATATCGCATGCTTGCAGTGACCCTGTCCACCACTCACACTGACAGCTTCATCCTTTGCCATATCCGCAAGGTCCAGGACTCCAATGATGTGAGATGTCCGGATGACTCCCCGGGACTGGTGAAGAGGGCGAGGAAGGAGAGTGAGGAAGAGGGCAATGGCTTGTATGCGTTGTTGGAGGCGGCCAAAAGCTTGCAAGGGGATGCGAAACAGCAGGGGAGAAGCCAGGAAGTGGACTATGTGTCGCTCTTTCGATGTCCGTCGGTGAGCAAGTTTCCGTTCCTCAGCACTGCTGCCAAGCCAGCCTTCGAAGTCATTCATAGATAACTGTAGCGCCGGGTTAAAAATGCTCGAACCCCGACCCAACCCCGAAATCCCCCCCCCCACCTTCGCCCTGCGCAAATCCAAGCAAAGCGCCAAAGTCCTGCCCAAGTCCTCCCTCGAGTTCTACAGTCTCCTCGCCAACTTCGCCAAAACCCACTCTCTGAAGCTCAATTTGCCTGAAACTCTAATCTACGGCTACTCCGTCTCCCGCCCCACTCTGCTCAAAACCAGTCCTAGTCAGCTCCTGTCAGTCCGTGAGAGTCTCACCTCCCCCGAGTACCCTTTAGACAGCGTGGTGTCGATGCTGCTGGCTTGCAGTCTGGCCACCAGACCTCCAGTTCCAATAGCCATCTACAAGGAAAACGACGGCGAAGGGTCGGATTTGTGCATTCCAATACTGAATTTGCAGGGAGGACAGCTAGTCTGGAATACAAGATTAGCACATCTAGAGCCAGCATTCATACAGCGGTATATATACAACGGCTCCCCCTGCGCTTTTACTCTCCGAGCCACATACCAGCCTACCCTCAACAACTACGTATACAAGATATACCAAAACGTGCTGCCGGTCGCTAGGAGAAAAGACCAATTTAGTAAGTCGCTTCGATTCGCGTGTAATGAGTCGAGAGCGACAATTCGCAGGAAAAACACCTCTGTAATTCAGTTGGAAACGGATAATGAGGACTGCACGCCTTCGGATCGGTACTGTGTGTCGACGTCTAAGCCTGCGACGTATGAAGTGTCGGATTGGGTGGAAATTGAGTCGGTGAAGACGCAAATGAATGCTGTTAAGATGGTGCTGGAAAAGGGGTATTTGAGTGTGTTCAACTTGGAGTTGCTGGAAATTGTGGTGGATTTTTGCCAGGACAGGGACAAAAAGTGGTATTTTATCAATGTGCATAGCTACAAAACCGCCCTAATTGTGAAGAAAAGGATCACTTCGGAGTCGCTGGATCGACTGCTGGTGCGGCTGAGTCCAGCGGCAAGGCCGAAATCCGCCAATCCGCTGCAGAAAAAGCTAACTAAGAGGCGGAGAAGAAGGCCTAGGCGGGCTCTCACCTACTCCCAGTCTCGATTCAGCCTATCCACCACCCTGGACTTGCACCAATCTATGGTCCAAGACGTTCTAAGAGACCTACGCGACCACCCGCTCCGCAGCAAGCGCCGCTAAAGAAGCCAATTCCCAAATCCCCAATAGTCCTGTAGTAATGTCATATCTCTTCCCATTGATTCCCCAATAGCCCAGCGATGTCTATTCAATATCCGCGGGCATTGAATTAATTGTGCGTGTCGATACCTGAAAATTGCCGATTTTTGCCTTTTATCGAGTCTGCTTTGTCTGTCTTTTCAATTGTGCCTATCTATCTAGCCGGCG
>Ga0247837_1002744_pt1 | contig 32446 bp, 38 predicted proteins | sample LaCtaG_2_FD_187115 | JGI IMG/M metagenome (GOLD analysis project Ga0247837, IMG submission 187115) | Freshwater microbial communities from meromictic Lake La Cruz, Castile-La Mancha, Spain - LaCruzMarch2015_14.5m | ecosystem: Environmental > Aquatic > Freshwater > Lake | place: Spain: Castile-La...
GGTCACTAACTGGATGCTGTCTCCTGGATCGTTCTCAATTGTAGATGCCTCATCCAATCCTGGGTCCGTGGCATTGAACGACGCTGGATGGCAGGCGCGAATCATCATGCAGTGCAGAATCCCATGCCCAGCAGGCTCTATTTTGCTGGGGTCTACATGCATTCCATGCAGCGTTGGGCGATGGTCCTTCGCTGGCAGTACGGTGTGTCAGGCATGCACCAATGGGCCAACTGGCAGTGTGTATACGAGCGTTGGTGTGTCCACGAGCAACTGTTCCTTCATCTGTGGCGCTGGATCATACACGCAGCCGCTGCCGAGCCCTCACTTGCTCATTGGTGACCAGTATTCCATCGAAGGAGGGCCTGTTGTGTACAGCCCTAGGAGTTCCGAAATAACCTTTGGGCGCAGTTTCATGGTCTATGCTTCTCCCACCATTGTCTACACTGGGACGGCGGCTGTCAATCGTGTGGACCTGTCCAATGGCACGTATATTACTGTGGCCGGGTCCTCCTCACGTGGGACACTCGATGGCATCGGCACGGCTGCGGCATTCAATTCTATCGTGGGTGGAGGGTTGTGGCTCAACTACATGCTGGCTTTGGATGGCATGAACTGCAATCTTCGGCAGATTGACCTGGCCACCCGAACAGTGGTCACCGTGCTGGGAGGCGCGTGTGGCTTTGCAGAGGGCACCGGCCTTGCAGCGCGGATTCGATATCCGACAGATATTGTTATTTCACAGGATGTTGCCTACATCGCCGACGCTGGCAACTACCGCATCAGGGCGGTGGCGCTGACTACCATGAGCACGACCACCCTCGTTGGCAATGGCGTCGGTGGCAACACGGATGGCGTTGGGACGGCCGCGTCGGTCGACCCAAGGTATCTGGCGCTCAGTGCAGATCAGACCATCCTATTCGTCAAGACGGTCTCGTTGGTTCGACTCATCAGACTGTCGAGCGGCCAGATCTCCACCGTCCCTGCCTCTCTTGGATCAAGTCCGTACCAGATCGCGGCCAGCACGCTGAATCCCAACATCGTCTACTTTGCCACCAGCCTCTCTGTCTCGATGCTGTTCGTCTCCTCTGGACAGGTCAGTCAGCTCCCTTTTCATGCTGGCTTCATATCCCTCGTCAACGAGACCTTGGCTGGCACCATGTGCGTCGCGTGCACTGTATGCTCCGTCGGTCAGTTTGGTGTATGCAACTCCTCTGCATCGGTCTGTGTTCCATGCCCGCTAGGACAGTCCTCGGTGTCTCCTGGGGCCACATCATGCGTCCCGTGTGCTGCAGGGCGATACGGGCTTTCCACGGGGGTGTGTGTCGCGTGTCCAATTGGATCCTACTCGGCTCCTGGCGCCACTGCCTGCATCAACTGCTCTGCAGGCATGTTTTTGTCTGCAGGGATCTGCAGGAGCTGTGGGGGTGGCACCTATTCTATCGGCGGCACCACCTCGTGTTTAGCTTGCAGCAATCTCATTGGCAATGCCACCTACTCGGCCGACCCCGGGACCAATTCCACCAGCTGTTCGTTTGTTTGCCGGCCAGGCTTCAACTACGTGCAGGTGTACGGGGTGTGTTCTCCGTGCGCCATTGGACAGTGGTCGCTGGCAGGTGCTACCGTTTGTTCTGATTGCCTTGTCTTGCCAGACAATGCCACTTTCTCAGGGGTTGGCACAAATGCCACCAACTGTCCATTTGCATGCGACGCCGGCTTTCGACGGGCTGCTGGGTGCATCCCATGTCCAGCCGGGACTCGCATGCTTGCAGGCGCGTGCATCTCGTGCCCTGCAGCTTCCTTCTCTTCCGCGGCAGCCACCGTCTGTGCAGCATGTACCTCTGGGTATTACTCATTGGTCGCAGCATCTGCGTGTACCTCCTGTCCCAACCAAAGCCCGTATAGCATCTTCATCGGGCGCAGCACTTCGTCTAATTGTCCGTTCTACTGCGCCGCTGGGGCCTATATGTTCCGCTCCACTGCCTGCCTTCCATGCGTCAACGGCACCTACTCTGTCACTGGTTCCACTGTTTGCGCCAACTGCTCGACTGGGACTTGGTCTAATGCAGCGAGCACAGCGTGCATCGCCTGCTCGTCGCTGCAGCTCACCGCTTTCGTCAATGGGACTGGTTTGATCGACTTTCCTTATGTTTCAAAGGCTGGATGGGCCGTCTCATCTGTGACTTGCATTCAGTAAACATTCAATCACGCTGATGCAAATCGCGGACCAGCATCTTGACGTCGTATACGGTGGACTGAGACATTATGCATCGTTTGGCATGTCGCCCGCATACGGGTATCGGTACCAGTCTGAGATGCTCGATGTCCAGTACCTTCTTGATGACGTCGACCGCCTTGTTGTCGCATGCGGAGCACTGTGTCAGGGAAGCAGGCTTGGGTACAGGACGGCATCGCGCGCATCGATCAAATGCTCCAGTCCAGACGGTGGACCGCAGGCAGTAGTGACATAGGTGGTAGCTTGTGTCCCGAATACGGAGTAGTCGTCCAAATAAATTGATGCGCGTCGCCGGTCTGCTGCATTGTGAGCATAGGATGTTCTTTGCATTTGGTTTGAGGAGGCAGTGGAACGCGAATTTCTGTGTCAGGGCCGAGTTCTTGGTTCCAAGCGCGCATGGGAGGCATATGTAGACGTGTACAAAGGCATCTTGTGTGTGCGAACAGGACCCTTTTGTAAAAAGCAGCGCCTTCTGCATGTCCAGTATCACGTTTGGCATGGGGTAGATCGCGATGTTGTTCCAGAAGCATTCAACCGTCTGTAACTCAACGAAGGACAGGGATGGATTCACAAGACGTATCTGGGCAATCATGTTGTATGAGGTCACTGGCATCAGCGGCATCGTCATGAGAATTTCCATAAAGTCCTCGCGCGCCAGCGTGGCTGTGATGAAGGATGGGATGCGCTGACATGGCATTGATGTGTGGCCCAATTTGAAGTTGCATGTCTTGAGATGTCGTAGCAAAATGGGAAGCTGTCGTCCTGCCATCGTATTCAACTCGCTCCACCATTCCACGGGAGACTCGTTGTTTAGATTCATGGCCGCGATTCGGAACGTTTCGCAAACCTGATTGAGGCTGCAGCGCGCCTGAGGGGTCCGCACCAGCAGATGACATTCAACTGGGCAGAAGTCGGGTAACACGTTGGCCAGATACTCTGCCATCGCGAATACCATGAGCGCCTCGTGTCTGAAGAGAAACGTCATCTGTTTGTCCGCATCGCTGCAAAGCAGCGCCCGCACCTGGCCAGCCACCCGTGCCCGTTGGCTGAACGTGGCGTGCTGCAGGTTGAATGGATACAGTCCCAGCAACAGGCCGTGCAGCAGATTGATCAGCGCACATCGATGGGTTGTTGGGGCCTGCGTAGGGATGCGTCGGTTCACATGTCGCTTGACCTGCAAGCAGAAGGGTGCCATGAACATTGCCACTAGGCTGCCAGACCAGTTGCTGGCCGCCACACTCTCGCGTAGGAATCGAGTCAGGTCGGGTAGGTTGTGGTAATGGTATGTGTCCTCACGTCGCAGCACCAGCAGTTTGGACGGTTTGCTGCTTGATACATAGTAAGCCAATAGATGGGCGTCGATCTGCGGCCGGGCCAGCACTGGATCAGCCGCCATCATTTGGTGCAGACGCTCTACGCGTTCTGGCACGGTAGGGTCGTCGCCCTCACTCCATGGTACACCTCCTACCTTTAGGCGTCCAATACAGTTCCGAGTGAGGGCGGCCGAAAACACGCATCAGACCGTTGCACCATGTACCGCACCGTCGCCCGTACCTAGCAGGGGCGCGTCATTAGTAATTCCAATATTCAGCATGCAAAGCATATTATCAAACCTGCACAGTGTAGTTGTTCCTTCCGTGCACCGGGCTGGGAAACGGCATGCAGTGTACTGGTCCGTGTGGTGGCATCGTCAGCACAAAGTCTGCCGCGTACTCATTATCTACTGAGCACAGGACCCCATATCGTTGTATCACCCCCGTGTGCACCGCTGGCGGCCTGTATAGCATGTCGTAGTACATCTTCTGTGTGTGTTTCCTGCTGCACAGCACGCACATCTGTGGTGTAGCGGGTAGCGGACCGGGCAGTCTGAGCTCTACTCCGACGAACTGGTTCTCTCGATCGACGAATCTGCATTCACATTCGGATCCCATCACACACTTGCGATCCCCTTGGTATACACACTCCCGCATGAACGACTCCTCATATGCCTTGGTCACCACTGGGACGTGGCATTGTGTCGCAGGCGCCCCTCCAAACAGGGTCTCCAGAATCTTTTGGTATGGTACGTTGCTCAGGATCGTGTCCAGGCTCACAGTCTCGTTTTGATGGTGTTGCTCTTTTGAGTCCAATATTGACTGGCATATACTGCTGCACATATCTTCGAGCGACGTTGGCTCTAGCTGTTCCTGTACCCATCGCGACTTCTTGCGTGACGTATCTCCGCGGTTTCGGTTTGTGCGCTGTCGCTTGCGTGAGTTCCATGCGGCTGGTACCTGCATCTGGATTGGAACGGTTCGCGTGGTCTCATATGACACTGATGACCCGATATTTATTTCAATCGAATTATGAAACGGTGCGATATGAATGCAGGCGACCCTTCAAGATGGAAACGACTTTGGCGTCTTTGAGCATAACGGTCTTGCGTTTGGCAAGCTGGGCCGATATGGCCATCTGCTTGAACCAAGTGGCAATAAACCTCTCTGCCTCAGAACGAAGCAAGGCCTTGCACGCCTTGCTGCTGTGCATGCTGGTGTGAAAGGTTGCCAGCACATCCCGCATGACACGGTCGAAGGCCGCCGTTGGAATTTCCTTGGGCTGGTTTTTGGCCACCCTCTTGCAACCGGTGAATTCTTTGAGCGCGATAGAGTCCTGCATCATCACCGTGACCCGGTCGTTTTCATTTGCCAACGACCCCATGGTGTCGAAATATGCGTGCATATGGTCATCTGCCATCAGCTGCATGACCTTTACAGCCGATTTGCTGACACGATGGATCGTGTTTTCTCGCATCATGCGACCAATAAGACCCAATGAAATCAACGGCTTTGGGCTTGCCTGCAGGCACTTCATCGTTTTCTGTAGGTTGATATTGTACGGATTCATTTTCATCATTGTCATATTGGAAGTTCGCTTGTTTTTCCCTGCATGTATCATTTGAGATAATGTGCTATGTTCAGTATCTTCTTATATATGTTCTTTTCCCATCACAAGGCATTTTCCATAAAGAACATCGTCATGCAGTCCATCAAAGTCCTTGGCCTTTGCCTCTTGGTCTGCAAGGATGTGGCGTGCTGCCAGCCAGCCTCGGACCTGCGCGCGTATCGGAGGGGTAGAGGCGTCGAATGGCAGGAAGCGCACCTGGTCTAGTGCTGCAGGGCAGTAGGACATCATGTATCTACGGGTGAAGTTGGTCATGGTCCCCCATGCGTCCCCGCTCTTCAGCGTGGTTTCATACTCTATCTGCAGCTTCATTTGTAGCCTCTGTCGTACTGCATTCTCTGAGGCCACGTCTCTAAGTGCCGCCGTGTTCATCAGGAACGCCAGCATGTCGTGTGAGTTGATCACAATAGGCTCGTTGTTTCTGTTTACACCCGCAACGGGCAGCGGTGGGCATGGGAACGCAATCATCGCCATCGCGCGCATCTCGCGGGAAGTATCCATGGCATGATTGCAGGTGACTTGCTTCCTGTGGTGGAGATGGTCTCTTTTTGTTTGTTGTATAAATGGTGTCAGTTGGCCTCTGTGCAATGACCTTTATAGCGGGTGTAACAGCCGTTGAAGCATTCAAAGCATCAATGAATGGCTTCAATAGATTTTGTACTTCTTTTATTGCAACTATTCAAAGTGAACCTGACATATCCATTACACTCTCTGTGTCAGCTACAATTGGTGCTGTATTCAACAAAAAAAAGAGTGTTACGTTTCAGTGGAGCACTGGACGTTGGACCTTGAATAGTGTTAAGGTAAACCCTTCAGATATTTCAACTGTCTTACTCTCTGAGTTCGCATGGTTTCAAGGTACAACATTGAAGGTAGTCCATTCACTTGAAGAAAGATGTACAGCTCATGATCTGACGATTGTGTATGAAGAACCTACCGAGCCAGATGTTTATACAATATATGTTAAAGTGTATCAAGCAACACATCTGCGATTTAAAGTGCAAGTCAAACAAAATATCTCAATGAGATCAGTTGATTTCAATACAGTAATATATGATGCTAATGATTCGCATATAGATCTCTCAACACTGGGGGGCTTCTTGACTACAACAGATCAGTTTTTTCAAACGCCTGACTTTGTATTACGCATGCCACGCATGTCAGCAGGTCGACAGGAAACCAGCCAACTATGGCATGCAGTAGGCAAGCTGGCAACACTTGTTGACAAGCTGGTATAAATGAGGCATGTGTTCTCATCTGCTTGCGATGCTCAGATTCCAACACTGGATTCTGTTGCAATGTCTGGCGGGTAGCCTCTGCCAAGTGGCGGTTGATTTTGAGCTAATTCGTTACAATGACGAGACCCTCACGCGAGATCAGCTTGTGAGTGCATTTGATGCGTTGGGTCTGCATAATCCTTCGCTGTACCATCTACGGACCATGGATCTCGACGCTGTTCTCTTGCATGGTCAGTGTCAACCTGGTTGGTACTGGTCAGCAAGCCAGTGCATCGCGTGCCAATGCCTGGTCCGCCTCCCATCAGCCGAGCTTTCCGTGTGGTTTGAGCTGCTATGACAGCGCGTGTAGGAACACGCAGTACAGCGTCAGGCATATGCATACGACGAATGATATGTGCACAAACGGCAATATGAGCTCTGGTTCGTCTGCATGCATGAACAGGATTGTTATCAGCATCAGCAGCATTGATGTGATGACCGCTGGCGCCAGCACGTATTTAGACATCGTCGCTCTATACGTTGGTTGTCACATCTGATGTGATATGGCCTTTTATTTTGTCGTTATAGACGCAAGTTCATGCACAATAAATTGCAGAATCAGAGCGCTCGCCTTGAGGGTCACGATGGTGTCATACATGGACAGATGCCGGATGTAATCCAACATGGAAGAAATAATCACATTCACGAGCAGCAATATTGTGATCTGTGATGGCCAAGCATTTGGCCCTGGCCATACCTGTAATGCGCGTGCTAGCAAACATAGAAACACACACCATAACAACTCGTCCGACGTGATGGAGTTCTGTAGAGTGGATGCTATACGTACTAGAAGGTATCCCTCTGTACCTGATGCCAGTTGTACTGGAATGAAATGGAGGATGGTCATGAGCATGATGAAAAATAGGATAGATGCGTCTGGTTGCATGGACTCGATGTCTACGAATATGTCGATGACCACGCTCGCGATGGACATGGAGCATATCTCCAGGACCACGCGGTATATCGGGGAACGGTCTGTCTTGTTCAGCTGCAGGCTGATCCATTGTGATATCAATGCGCCAATCGTTAGGATGGTTGCGCGTGCATCACGCCATTCCAGGACAAATGAGAGCACATCTGCGTACATGTACATGATCGACGACACAATGAGCATGCCTTCCTGTGATGATTTGAGCGCTGGCGGTATGACTGCGACCATTGACAGCATACCTACGCCTACAATGAGCCCCATCATGTAATCGTGGCCCATGCTCACGAGGGGACGAAATTCCTCTAGAAGCAGCAGCACTCCTATTCGAATGGATAGCGTCCTAAGCACATGCGCTGGGCTCATCATGTGTGACATGATGATCACTAGGCTGTAAATTACACATGTTTCAAGCGAGTTCAGAGAACTCTTCAGCTGCACGCTGAGGAATCGAACTAAGATGAGGGTGGTTGAGATCTGTACCTGCTCCATGACACGACGGCCTGAGTCCATTTTGCAATTGATACAATGAATTGAATATATAATATGTCTATTAACTGTTTGAATGGGTGATGTCATGTATCCCTATCGAGACCCAACAGTTGAATGCCGCAATCGATCGGCTGTCCAATCTCTATGATCAAATCTACCCTACCACATGAGTGCAGCCAGTATTTAAGCATGTACGACATGCAGTGCAATGAGCGGACGAACCACTTTAAACTCAGCCGCCCCTGCAGACATCAACAACACCACCCAGCGACTGACCAGACGGATGAACGTGTGCATCGCGGGCACCCTCGCCAATTTCTTCGCAGAAGGTCAGGGTGCTGCGACCTGGAAGCCCATTGATGGTAAGCAAGTGTACATGTTTGGAAACAACGCGGAGACGGCCGACGTGACCACGTCGATCAATGCCATCAAGAATGCCTACATTGTCTCATGTCGTGTGCTGGAGGTGAAGAATTCCATTCCTGTTCCCATTGGTGTGACCATGAATTGCATCCCCATGAACGAGATGGTGGAGACTGGTGAGCGCTTCGCTTTCACGTCTCTACCTATGTCGTACAACAGCACGCCACACGTGCTCTTTGAGGCTGATATGAACCTCACGGAGGGTCATGAATGGCGCGCCAACTACCGTGATTACAACGCGGACAATCTCACCACACACAACGTGCTCGAGGTGAGTGGCATGCCCTATGTGTTCGTGCATGAGAGCCATCCTGTCATCAGCCTGCTCAGGGCCAACACCGAGCTGCTCGGCACCAAGTTAGACGACCACGCCAAGATCGACGGTGAGTGGTACAAGGTCGGTAAACAGGTCCTCAACACATGTTGTGCCACCTTGCAGAGCAAGGTACTCAATCGGATTAACTGTCAGGACCTCAACCAGATCCAGGTGCAGCTCAAGCGCCTCGACGCCAAGGAGTGGACCGATGTAGGGGAGGTATTGCAGGAGCACATGAACGCTGGCGAGAATTCAATCCTCGACAGGCCTTGCTCCTTCATGGCACGTCTGGAACTGACATACGAGATCCCACATTAAGTATATAACATGAAATATAGGATCAATTAAATGGATGTACCATATTTCACAAACTCTGGCATGTTTCTGCGTGTCGTTATTTTTATCGCGCATGCTATTTCTGCGATCGTAATGCTGCTCAAGGTGGCCAACTCGTTCCAGGATGATTGTCATGCTGCTGTTGTGTATTCCTCCTATCAGATGTCGGGCATCCCACCCACCGCTTCTGTGTTTTATCCTCTCACCATTGAGCGCATCTCTAATGAGACAATATGCAGCCCGTCTGATCCCTTGTGTCACGGAGCGCGCATCCCAGACATGGTGGATGTTGTCTATGGCGACGATTCACATGTCATTGGGTCCAGTTGGAACATCATTGTTACTGTGTTGGTGTTTGAGTGGATCACTGCTAGCTATGCCTTGTTCTATATTGATCCATTCGACTCATGGCTGCCCTTTGCATCCCACCTGTGGTTGGGGTATCATCCCATTCCTGTGCTCTGCACCGGTTGGAATCTATTTCTCCTCATCTACCTATGGGCTGCCCGCCCTACCATCAACTTGCCAGTCAATAACCTTTTCTTGTACCTGCTCTGCCTGGTCAAGACCATGATTGTACAGAATGTGCTGTCGTTGTCGAGGACGTCTGAGCCGTCTATTGATCCTGTGATTCCAACGACAACGAGTGATCCACCACAAAAGGCTCAAATGCAGTGGCACACGGATCACTTTCTTCGAAATCGTAAACGCAACGATGTCAAGGTTGGTTGGACGGTCTTTCATGCAGAGGCACCCTTTCATCAGCAATACTATCTCAAGGGTATCGAGTCCAGGCATATGGGAGTCATCCCACGCTACATGGAGTACTCAGTGACGGCGCCGTTGCTGCTGCTGGGTCTCTTTGTGAATGCTGCCATCTTCTCTGAGTCGTGGAAATTTCAGTTCATGTTTGCTGCCTTGTTTGTCTGCAACCAGTTGGGCGCCCCTCTTCATTTCAGCGTACTGCGTATACCAGATGAAAAAGACGGCAGATATCGCCAGATTGCCATCTACTTCTTTGCAGCCGCTTGGATATCACTTGTCATGACGCTCTATGTATTCATTTACACATGCAAAGACATTCTCATCGACAACGCCGCTGCCGTTCCTGCATGGGTTGTGGGACTTATCTGGTTCATGCTCATCCTCTACACTGTATTCGGCCTCGTGGCATCTAGGTATTACATACCCATTCTGATGGGTGTGACCGCTGCCTCTGCTGATGACTGGGAATGGCTCACCACATACCTCGACATATGCTCTCTGCTTGTCAAGCTACCCATCGCATGGACAATATACGTCAAAGGCACCATTGTTTACTGTAATGTTGTCAGTGCTGTGCTTTGTTGAGTATCATGCTCAACTCAAACAGCAGGCTTGTCGTTATACATAATCGGAACAACAACTCCGTCACGCAGATGCGCTTGATGTTGACCACACCAATCATACCCAACCCCAGATAGAGTGGGAATAAATACCACACCACATACGTTGACTGAAACACGTCAAATCCTGACTCGAAATACGATAGCGATGTCATCCCAAAAAACAGCATCATCAACACCACCTGACATCCCACCGAGGCGTTGCTCTGATAATACAACTCGTCTGCCGTCGTCTCCTTCCCTTGACTGGCAAATAGGTCATCGAGCAGAACCCGGCCAAATGTTACCAATCCGTATACCGTCGCAAGCCCCATGGTCGCCGCCACCAACGTGATGTCGCGTTTCAGTGTGAGCGTGTGGTTCAATAGCACCAATGTTGGCACTGAGAACAGGTACTGCACCATAAATGTAGAGACCCACCAGCGCGTGTCTGTATGGTGGTAGAATGACAGTAGACATATCAAAACTACCAGCATCATGTAGATTGCAAACGCCTTGCCAGATGGCTCCAAGATGGCACAGTGTACCACCATTGCAAACGACCCCAGCACTAGCTGCATCAGGTATGGCATTGACACCTCGTCGTTTGCAGCATACATACGAATCCAGATCAGCACCGAGCACATCATCCCCCATGCATTCAGTGCGTTCAGCAGTGCCACTGGCTTCATCGACATCTCTGTCTCCTCTACAGATGTTGCAGCCTTCATGTTCATGAAGCAGTTCTCCATGCCCTTCTGCGCTGCAGACACGCATGCCCCGTTCATGTGCGAGTTGTACAGACAGCGACACGATGGCGCCTGCTCAAGATTCAGACAGCCCACCGCCGCAAGCCCTATCGGTAGGAACTCCACGTACGACGCATCAGACACATTTGAGCAGTGTCGATAGAAGTCCCGCCACACTGCCATGCCGTTCACCCAATGTGTGTTTGAGCGTCGGGTCATCTTGATGTCAAACTCAGACGCCACGTCGTGTCGCATGTATACCATGATGCTCGTCAGAAAGAAAAGAAATATGTTTGCAGCCGCGCATACGGTCCAGAATCGGCGATGCATGCGTTCCTTGGGGTTGCGTGCAATATATAACATATCTGCGCGTTCATCGACCTGATACTCTGGTACCTGTATATAAACATCATCTTAATATGTCAAAATGGAAGGCCGCACTCAAGAAAGCCGATCAATGGCCAACCCTAGCTACATCCCCGACGGAAACCCCGGTCAGTATGGAGGGGGGACCTACACAGGCCATAGCAACGAACCAACCATTCAGGACTATGAGAATATATTCGGACCCGCTGGACGAGACGTTAAGCTTGATAACAACCGAAGCAAGCGCTACAATCGCCTGCAGCTGCCGCAAGCATTGGTTGGGTCTAATGTCTACCTCACAGATCGTATTGACGGTCTCATCTCAGATGCCACCAACTCCCCGTTTACTAGTCTCATTTTACCCTACAAATACATTGAAAACCCAGATCAGAAGCTTACATGGGCCTCCTGGTCCTTCGACGAAGGCCTCGCCTCCCGGGTCCCCTACGAGGCAGCAGCCCGCACTCTCACCCAATCCAAGCGATCCTACAAGGCCTACCTCGTGCGCCATGGTCTTGCCATCACCATGGAGCACAATTTCATGATGAGCCCCAAGGGCCGCGAAAACTTCCAGAACCAGCTAAAGCAGTTGGTCGGCTCTATCCAGTATTCCAATGACCTGGATGTCCACATTGCCCTCGTCACAGCGCCGTCCTATGCCAAGACTTGGGCTGAGAAGTATAGCTCGTCAGACAAGACCGATTCTCAACTGTGCCGCGAGTTCGTCGACCTCTATGGCTTCCTGCAGAAGAATCCCAATGGACTTGATATTCTCATCGAGGAGGCAAAGTCGGTCCTGGCTACCTGGGGGTCTCCCGCCCCAACGTTCATGCTCTGCAACCAGAAGCTTGCCTTCCAGATGACAATGACCCCAGAGAAGACCAACTATGTAACCCAGGGAATGGACGGCGTCAAGCGGTTGCGTGCAGGACCAGATATTGCATCCTTCAGAGGACTCTCCATCATCAACACGCGTGCCTTTTCCATGGAGGTTGGCACGCCGCCTCGTGATATCCTCCGACGCCGCGTCCGAGTCGCCGAGTATTATCGTGTCCCTCCCCAGGGTGTCAATAGTCGCTGGGCCATTGAGCTCTACGACGAATCACGCGATACTTGGTTCTCGATTCGTCGTGAGGAACTTGATCGCTATGCCCGCCTTGACAACTTCAACAACACCCACTACAACATGCCTGCTGATCAGATCATGGTACTCCGCGACTTCCTCAACAACCCAGCAGACTGTGCCAGGGACAACAATGTCGAGATTCATTGGCCCACCACCCCCGCTTGGCAGACCAAGCTCATCAAGCCCGCTGGCCAATCCCTCAACTTTGCCATCCCTTCTGACTGGGATGCCGTCATGACAGCCATCAATACTCAGAGCAACGGCATCTACGCCAATCGTCAGTTCCGTGCTCACCACTACCGCACCATCATTGAAAACCTCGGCACCGTCCCCTACCTCCGCCCTAACAACATCCAAATCCAGGAGCATCTCCCGCCTACGGCCAACAACCTCCAGGCCTGCGCCTGGCTCTTCACCCAGACCGCTCTCATGCCTCGCATTCTCTCGCTTCTGTGGATGCCTGTCCCCACCATCTCCATGGAGTTCATGATCGCCGCCGTCTTGCCGTTCCTATTCCCAGCTCGCGCTCAGCTCGACGCGGCCATCCAAAGCTACCGTGCCACCTCCCAGGATATCAACCCCTACAACTCGGTCATGACCCTAATCCTCGTCGCCACAATCCATCCCAACCTGGAGGTCCAGCGTCAGATCCTCGAGGCCTTGCGGACTGCTCGTGTCGAAGCCGCCAGCCTACGTGCTGTCGTCGCTCGATTTGTACGTGCATGCTTCCATCCTCGCGCTGGAGAGCGCCCTCGTAACCGCATCCAGCTCGGCAGGATGCTCGACGAATACGTTGGACAAGCCTTCCAGCATCTCCTTGGCCCAGGGTTGGATCAGGCGCTTGCCTTGTATGACCCTTGGCCAGCCGAGCGCGACGTTGGCAATGTCTCCATCATGCACTATGCCAACGTCTCTGAGACCCATCACACCCTCGCCCATCCTGCCATCGAGCAGGCATACGAGCAGCATTTGGAATTCCACTGGAATCATCTACCGCCTATCTCCCCCACTTCCTCTGTATCCAACCTCGACGAAGACCACGCTCTTGCTGTCTTCCTCCAGACCATGATCAAGCGCATGTTCAGAAACCCAGGAGGCCTGACAGGGGATGACATGTTTCCAGCCTTCCTCCCCCATTTGGAGGTCCAGGATCGTGGATCTGAAGACTACGAATATGTTCTGGTTCGTCCCTGTATTGAGCATAACATGCTTGGAATCATCATTGGCAAGGGTGGCATCGACGAGCTTGGGGCGACGCTGTGGGGTCAGACAGAGCTCAGCTGCTATGACGACAGCTTTCACGGTGAGTGGCTTTGTCATTTTTTTATTTTTTTTCAAATTCATCTGCTAACCATGATTGGTAACGTGACCACGTGACTGTAACGTGACCAAAAAAAAAGGGTGTTGGGGGCTTAGTTATAAAGTAAGTTATCTCGTCTTCATTCAGTTTAATGGGTTGGTTATTTATCTAATTTGGTTGTTTACCAGTATCATGAGAGAGCGCTGGTCTTCAATGAGCGTAACATGATCCGTCTACACGACGTGGCATTTGATGGGTACAATGGGTAAGCACTGATGTCATGTGACACTGTCTGTGTGTTAATACTAACACTTTATTGATTATCAGAGGGAAGGATGATCGTGTGGTTGATTGGTCTGATGAAGCTCCCAACAAGCCAAGACCATTCAACAGAGCCGTCAGTGATCTCAGTGTTCCATATCAAGGACCCAGTATTGTCGTGATGAGATTCAAAGTTGATCGAACAAATCCAGCATACAAAACCTACTGGCCAAGTCCAATTGTCTTCCATGATAAATTTATAGGGCAAGATGCACCAAAGATCAGTCCTGACCCTGATTCAGTCTATCTCGTTCAGACAGATGGAATGCGTGTCTTTAACAATGACATGTATCGCGAGCAATACAGGTCCTATTCATTTGACTTGAATTCAATGTTGGGTCGTGTGACTTGATTTTTTAAACAGGGCTTATAGTGCTAGACTTCCAGACATTACTTATTATCACCACATCCGGAAGCCTGCAGGAACTGCTTCAATTGATATGGAAACCAGCCAGAACTCACTTGCATTCCAGGGTACCTTTCGTATCAAGCATCTGGACAAACCAGGCGTGGTCGAAGAGACTCTGGGAAGTGGCCACTGTGGAGTGGATTACATTGGCGCAGCATCTTTGCGCGCAGGGAAAGGGGTTAGGGCAGAACAGAAAGCCCCATCCTTGTGCAGGATGGTCTAAGACGAAAACAATATTTTGTCATGTTTTTGTAATAAATGTGCTTTCAAGTCATGAATTTAATCATCAAAATGCTCGAGAGAGCTCGTAAATCGCGTTGGATAGCCAAAGGGCTGCAGCAGGAATAACATTTATGGAACAAAAAGCAATCATTTACCCCATTTAGACGTGGCCAAAAAAAAAATAACGTCTTAATCCAACGTAAACTTTTTAACGTCTTAATCCCGAATCTCTATGTCCAAACCAAACCAAACAGCGCTTCTAGCCTTCAGGACAGCAGCGACCATCAACAAGGGAGCGCTCGCAAAGCTGAGAGCGTTCAACAGAGAGCGGCGGTTCGTCACACGCGAACGGGCGACACAAGCAGCTATAAACAAAGTGTTGTCGCTCTGCCGCAATGAGCCATCGGATTGAGCTCTGGCGCGCACTGGACAGGCTTACGACACTCGTTGCCAATAAATACGAACTGTCTGTGTCAATGGATGGGGTGCATGACGACGCGCGTAGATCTGCAACCATTCGGTATTATGGTATTCCGTTGACATGGGAGCCAGAAGGCCTAATACATGCTCCAATTGCAATCTTACATAACACACTACTAATTAGAAATGAAAACACGATAGAATCCAAACAAACATTCCTCACATACATTGCACTTGCGCTACAACAATTAACTCTGGAACCCCCTGCCACATCCATTAAGTTCTCAGATAGCTACAACAATCAAAATGATAACTGGATGGACATAGATAAAAATCAACTAATACAAAGGATAACAGACGCCAAAACAACGCTTGAGCACGAAATAGACGAAATCATACAGAGTTTCATTCAAATGTCAATTGAAGAAAAACTGGAAACCCGAAACCCCATACAAATAGCAGCTTCAAATGGCAAACTCGAAAAACGCAGAGACAACCATCGACACGAGATCCCATTCGTGTTCATGCACGACGAGGCTGATCTGGGTGGTTTCAGCCTTGAGACTGTATCCAAACGCATCCATACAACGACAGGTGAGAAGCATTGGAAGCGACTCAGTGGCATCGCGAATGAACTCAGCGGACCCAGAGAGAGTAATAACAAACTCTTTAGTCTCATAGGGAATCATGTCCGTTGCAGGGAAGTGATTGCGAAGGACATCAACATAGCTGAGGGGGAACCTGTACCGAGTCTCTGCTCTCCAACTGAGCTCCTTGATATGAGCCAGAGACCCCACAATGCGGTTTTCGGTAGGATCGAACATCTCATCGTGAAGCCTCGTGCGAGATTCCACGATCTTGAAGTTGAACGACTCAGTCACTGCGTTGATTTCTGATTCGATGCTGGCAAGGCTCTTTGTCCTGATCTCTCCTCCAGCTTCGTTGACAGGGCTGGCATTGCTGTCATCTTCAGAGTCAAAGGCGGAGCTGTCAGATTCGTTCATGATGGGTTGGAGTTGCATGGGCTGCTGGTTTCTTTTATAGTCTAGTTTACAATAAAAAATAGAATCCCGAATCTACAACAGCTCGGCCCGCCTGTTCCGTGTAAACCCATAATATAATCCCGAATCTCTGTAGATCGTGCCAACAGCCGATGCCTGCGCGGAAATGTCCACACAACCGACGCAAGGATCAGTGTCGGGACTGCAAAGGCACTGCGTTCTGCGTGCACAACAAGTTTAAGTTTCGCTGCAAGGAATGTCATGGCATTTCCATCTGCGAGCACGGGATCTGCAGGTCGTACTGCAAGCCCTGCAAAGGCAGCCAGATCTGCAAGCACGGCAAACTCAGGAAGATCTGCGCAGACTGTCCAGGGAATCACCTCTGCGCCGAGCACGGACGAAACAAGTACTCCTGTCCACAATGCAAGAAGGCGGACATTCGCATGACCATTGCGTTTTTATTGAACTAGTGAATAAAATTGCAAGCGCGTGTCAGGCCTGTCTGTAGATCAAACAAGACATTGCGTTTTTATTGAACTAGTAAAAGAACTTGCATGTCTGTAGATCAAACAACAGTTTCAAACAGCCGCCTCTAGAAAGGCAGCGACGACTGATGGGACGTATTCCCAGCTGCTCACGTCCATAGAGATGGAGATCCTATAGCCTTCAAAGACGAGACCGTCGATAAACTCACTCAACTCATTGCCTGCAAAGATCAATGGGAGAGACTGGAAGGCCTGCATTATGATGGGGCTGGATGCATATAGCATCATCACATACCGCTTGTTTCGGGGGGTCACAGTTCCATCTTCTTCGTTGGTGAACTGGGGAGCGTCTTTTCGTGTAACAGCGACCGAGCTCCTCGTGCACTCAATGACAATCCGATCTCTGTTCTCAAGCTGATTGATCCAATCAACCGAACACGATGAGAGTGGCAATGCTGGATTAGTATACTTGTTGAACGGACCTTGCACTTCAGAATCGCGAACCTTGTAAGCGTATAACGCAATCACTTCATGGATTTTCTTGTTGACATCGAAAACTGACAACTGTTGGTTTGCAGATGCTGCGCTGCTGCCACCCGCGGCACCGTTGTTGATGATATCAATGTAATTCATGCAGTCAATAGATACTGAGATGGAAGGGTCCTTATATACTGACAGACAGTAGTTGTGTAAATGAATCATAAACATCTTGTAATAGATCCATTATATGGGTGTAAGAGTGGAAATCAACGTCATATGGGTCTCCATCAATATCGTTTCTGTATGAAAGTTCAAGTTGTATAGCAATAAACCTATCAATCAATTCACTGGAATAGCGTAAATCACGCAGGATTTCTATGTTTGCTTCCTGCATGTTGTACATACCAAATATTGATATTGGCACACCGTTATTTGTTATAAATAATGTCGCTGGTTGTTTTAGAAATACAGCAATCATAGTCCAAATGTCATCAATCAATTTGAATAGAGCGGCTTCTTTCTCTATGAGACAAATTATTTTCATATATATATTGTATATTTATATAAGAAGGCGAACCAACTGTTTTGCAATCAGATTCAAAATGATCTTCGCTGTCACAGTGTTTGTCTTGTTTGGGAGCTGGGCGATGCTGTCATTTTGGAACACAGACGAGAACGACGACCAGTCTCCGTCATCTGATTCGACCAACGACTCAATCTGCACTCTGAGCAGAACCAGTTCAATCGGCTCGACCGTTGTGTACGAATCACGCAGCCGCAGCTCGTCAGTTGACACGGCCCCTTTAAGAGAGTGACGTCATCATGACAATGAAACTACCGTGGCCGAACCCTGTGTTGGTATTCGCACGAAAGGGATCGTTGTTTCAGTTTCGCTCGTTGCATCATGTTGTTTTGATACGAGAGACAGTGTCTCGCATATCAGTACAGCAAATGACAGACCTGAAGGATATGAACAAGCGATTTGAAGACAAATTAATGGCACACCCGTTCATCGTTCTTGACACTGGAGACAGCGCCACCGCATTCTCACCAGATGGCGCAAGCGGTCCAGTAGATCTTGATTCGCTGCCACTAATCGACATGGAGGCACCTATCGATGAAGGCATCATACTCGTGAACTGCTCCAACACCATGACGGTGTATAGTCTCAAAGATAACACATTCAGTCTCCGCATGCATGATCTCCTCATGTCCAGTGTCATGTGCATGCCCACGGTTTTGCATGAAAATGATATCCCTTTTTTACTACAACGCCGACATGAATACGCCGATAAGCAAATTGCCAACAGCCGCATCGTGCTACAGAGCGATTCCTGCATTTCACTCTACAACATATGCGATTTCTCGCTGGTCAAGACAATCTACAGACGCACTTCGTGAAACTGCACCCTGCCATCGGCCCTGAAGCAGATCACGCAGGCCTGCAGCACCTCCATTCCAGCGGCCTTCTTGGCTCTCACATACTTCATGAGCTGATGCACGTCAGCACGCCGCACCCTGATGCCGACTTTGAGCTCTACCAGGGTTGAGTGGTCAACTTCCATATCAATGCGTCCAACCATCACCTGTGCATACGCCGTCTGCACAAAGCAGTCAACCTGTGTGATGAATGGAATGTTGCGCTCATATAGGAACTGGGAGATCATCTTTTCGTAAAAGCACTCTGTATGTCCAGTTGAATGCTCGTCCATAATTGACTCGCATGCGACATGCAGCGTATCCATCACGTCACGCGGTTCAGGCATCTTACATGATCGCTTCACACGCGCAAGCATTTGGATTACGTGTTTGAAACGGATATTTATTGCAGATCAAATCTGATGTAACCGTTATCACACTTAAACTGTCACGCCATCCTGCGCACAATCTCAAACCCGACGTAACCGTCACCAACCGAACGGATCCAGTCGTCGTGAAACTGTATGTACGCCTGATGGGTCCTGATGATAATGTCCAGAACGGAACCATCCGTGAGAGCATGCCGACCCATTCGCACCGTCACCGCCCCATCAACCATTGCATCAAAGGCCGTGTTGCGGAGCATTGGCAACAAGGTGCTTCCGTTTAGGTTGAAGCATGCCTGAAGCCGGTTACACATTTCATCCGTCCTGTCGGCCGTAAACTCGTCACAAATCAGGACCTGAAACGAGACTTCCATAAACGTGATCTTTGTGTGCGGCATCCCCATTGTGATGATCCCGTTTGCACCGTGCGAATAAAAGCCATTTGTGGCCAGAATCTGCATCTGGCCGCCGCCAATCGGGAGAGAGAGCACAAATTCGTTGACATCACCCTGCATAACTGCAGATCGGAACATACGAGACTCCCAGTTGGCGCCAGCATATCGCCGTGCGATGCGATTAATTGCAACCCAGTCGACGGCATCGCGACTATCATGAGCAATAAAGGTAAACATGTATGGATAAACTACGCCAGCTGAACTATCGACTTATATATGCATGTTCAACAAGTGCTGTGCTATGGAATTCAACCAGCTCGTGTCATTGAAAGAATTTGCCGGGGTCTTCACGTCGCTCGTGTGTTATTCACGCATAGGCATAGACAACCTTCTATACTCAGGGGGCATCAATCTGGCAATGGTTCTATTTGTGTTTGGATTCCCATTTCTGAATCCATATCTCACAACATTGATGTATCTTGGTCCATTATGGGACCAGAAAAACATGTATAAAACGCTGGCAAGCTGGCTCGTATCTGTATGTGCGCAAGTGGGAGGTGCATGCACTGCTGGCACCATGCACACCCGCCTAAAAAAAATGTATGGACAAGAGGCGCTGAACACGACATACACATACATCAGCGACTTGCCTGCCAGCACGTGTATAGCAGACGAGATGTTTGCAGTCCTGTTCGTGTTGGTTGGATTGCTTCATCTTATGAGAGCGCTGACTAACGCGATACTGACCCGTCGATTCTGGGACAGTGATAACAAAAACGCTGCCGCACTATCAATCCCGTTGATCACATGTGCTGTTTTTCTGGTCGTTGCCATAACACACGCGTTTCCATCAGCCAATCAATCATTGCACATCACCATATTCTTGGCTGTAATTGAAGCCCAATCAAGCGACGTGTGCGCCTACAGAAGCCTAGGAGGATTTCTGGGCACTCTTCTAGCATTGACCTATTATCATCTGTATTACAAAGACTGCTGGTTGGATTATATTAAACAGTCCGACGAGCCCGACAACGATGGCCAAATATACAACCGCTCTGGATCCTGAGATTCATCATCTCGTCATGAATTGGATATAAGTTCACAAAGACTAATCCATAAGATGTTCGACGACACAACAACTTGGCTATACACAAGATTAAAACCAGTCTCACCATTTTTGTTTCCTTTCACAAAGGAATTCACTGGCACATTTGCAGCCTTGGTGTGTTATTCACGCATTGGCATGTATAACATGCTATACGCTGGCGGGATCAACGTAGGGATGATACTAATCGTGTTTGGCTTTCCAACCCTCAATCCATATCTGAGCACATTTCTATTCTTTGGCCCTCTGTGGCTTCCAGAGTCCAAATGGACCATCATTGCAAAATGGGTTGTTTCTGTAGTTGGACAATGCTGTGGTTCATGCAGCGCGTGGTTTTTTCGTAAATACCTATCAGATATGTTTTCAACTGAGAGTCTGGGAAACAGCTACAGCTATATTCCATTGCCATACAGCACAGACAGTCACATATGGCTGTTTGACGAGATGTTTGCCGTTTTATTCCTATTGATAGGTCTGCTACATCTGATGAGATCCATCACAATGCCCATAATGACAAACTATGTATGGAATCCGTCTTCATCAACTAGAGAGGATTCAACCCAACCAATTTCTGTTTCGCTCATCATGTCAATCGTTTTTCTCATAATTTCAATCACACATGCGTTTCCATCTGCTGATCAGTCGCTGCATGTGACCATATACATGTCACTATCTGAGCTACGGAAGGGTGATGTTGGATGGTATCGGTTGTTTGGGGGTGTGTTAGGTACAGGGCTTGCACTGTTATACTATCATATCTATTATAACAGCAATTCAATAGATCCAGAAAGCAATAAACCTCAAGTAGATACCACACAACAACTGAAATCACGAAGTCAAATGGATATGAATCTGCAATTCTTTCGTCGGCGTGTCTAATGAATAAACGCATGTATGCATATACAAACACACGCAGTTGCAACGCATATGCTGCAATTCACATGGCTAGATGTGATTGCACCAGTTACATTCATCCTGCTCACTGCATGCATGACGTTCGTCATATACATGGGCACGCGCAACCCAGACTTGATTATGCAAGAATTTGAGATGGTTGTAATTGCGTACGGATATACCAACGCATGCGTAGGATTCATCGTCGGGTACGCAATCCTACGGTCGTTTGTCGAGACAGAGTATCTGGAACACGCACAGGAGCAAACACCAGAATATATATGTCATTTATGCAGCGGTGTGCGCACACCGCTGCTCTAGATAACGTCTAAAGTATATGGTATTGAATACAGACCGACGCAAAAAACGAATGAATTCATTTAGGCAAACAACCCAATATCCGACAGCGTGTACCAGACACACCGGTTCTCGTGCACACGCCGAGTGAAAACACCCATTGGAAGTGCAACGTGCCGCTTCATCCATGCAGTCCAGTTATGCTCATACTTGGCAAACAAGTCGCCGTATATGTCCGTCAAAAGACCAAGAAGTCGCCACTGTGAAAAGCTTAGAGTGGCACCAGTCAACTCTTCGTCTTCAATTGCAGCATAGACTTGATCACAAATCTCCGAAAGGAGCATAGGCAACGCAAACGTCTTCGACTTCCACTTGTAACACATGTCTGATATCGCAGACAACCGGAACAGCCGCACAGCAAGAAGGATCATGTAATCCCAGTTGGGCTGTTTCTTTTCAATCATCGTCACATCAAACGTATTGTCATGCAGGCAGTTGTAGACGGCCTGCGAGCTTTGCATGTAGAAGTATTGTACCGATCATACATACGCCACTTATATATAATCTAAAAAAAAACACAGTCAAACGAGTGACGTGTATATCGATCCCAATATCGAATCAAATGGAAATCATAATCACCAGACTGAAGCCTCTGTCGACTCTCTACCCGCTCGGTGTTGAACAGGCGGTCACATTGATACAATCAACTAATATCCGATCCGCCATGGACTGTGTTCTAGACGCCATGCGCCAACATGATATGGAGCCAATATTCGACACGCATTTCAACTTGGTGCAATGGGATGACGCGAGGTTCGCCCTCGAAGCGCTGCTGGTCGCCACGTTCCCAGATGCATTCGAGCTGGCCTGCTTCGATGCCATGGCAGATATGAAGAACATTCTGATGTATGAAGCAAGCCTCATCTTGCGCCAACAATTCGGGCGTTTGCTAACAGAAGGGACCTATAACCACATTCACGGAATGACCAACCTACTCAAGGGATTCGTCCTCATCTATTACTTTGTATTTTCAGTCGAACCCCCCCCCATCGAGGCATTCATCGACGCATACAACGTACTCCGCGCATTGGACTGTGTATTCGCCAAGCATTGGTGCGAGATGACGAGGCTACAACTACGGCACTATGTCAAGAGTGTCATATGCGCCCGGCGTGATGCCCTTATATCACACGGCTTGCACACTATGGCATCTGAGATCGACAGGCGATGCACTGCATAAAAAAATAAAACAAATGCCTCATAGACACAGCCACTGTACACACGCATATGATCGGAATAATGTACAACGCATGTCACGGTGGTTTTTCATTTAGTCAAGCAGCTATAGACGAATACAATCGACGCAAAGACCCTTTGGTACCAGATCTCAACTCAAATGCCCATGGGCTTGACAGAACAGATCAACTCATGATCGATATATGCGCAGATATGCAATATGACGCCAATGGGCTCTACGCAGCCATCAAGACAGAGTACATCCCAATCCGTTTCAAAGACCATTTTATCATCACAGAGTATGATGGATATGAAAGCGTAAATGTCGACTACAACGGGTACACACTAGACAAGATAAAGGACATACTGCACAGCGATTTTATTGCAAACGACCAGAAGATCGGTCTTCTGCTGGAGATTGTCAACGAAAATGTCCCATCTGGTGCATTTGGCATCGAGTAGACTCACACGACGTTTGGTTCAATCAATGATTCGGCTTTTCCCAATGCCTTTTCCATAGCATCAATGCAGTTTTCGAATGTCACGAATCCGTTCTCAGACTCGCCATCAGGGGCTTCGTCATTGAACGTAGGAGCAAACTCCAGCAACGCGACAGTACATTCATCACTGACGTCGACGGCAGCCTCTTCGTCCATCTTCACTTCCAAATCCTGAAGCTTCTTCAGCGCGTCCAATGCAGCACTGGCCAGTTCATATGCCTTTGGGGCATTCCGCTTCTTGATGATCGCAAGCTTCTTGATGGTATCAGAGCGCTCATCGTCTGACTTGAAGGGCGAGCTTGTAATTCGGACACTCATTGATCGACGCATCGTTTTTTTGAACTGATTTGGGGATAAACGTCTATTTATCCCGAATGAAAAAAAATAATTCACGTGCGCCAATCACGTGACTTTAATAGAATCCCGAATCTTTTTTGACCATGCAAGCTGTGTCAGATCATGATTCGAGGGTAGTATGTAGGTGAGCGTGGCTTTGCAATAATACTCAGGGTCAATCAACAGATTGCAAATCACGTCCTCCAGAAAGCAGACACGCTGCATGCAACTGGTGGTGCGCAACACATCACATGGAGTGGCTATGTGCAGATGCAACTGCCATACAGACGGCGGGTAGTGGAAATAGATCATAGGCGTGTCATACATTGTGGGAATGCAGGCACCAACCTGTCTCTTGATTGAATGCAAAATGGGAATATGCTCCCCACGAAGACATCGCATGCTGGTTAGCGACTCGTCCGTAAACACAACCAGCCAATTGAGGGTTGTTGAACCCGTCGACACATCAGTGTCTGGAAGGATTACAAAGTCGTCACAGCGATACAACACATTCTCCTGCTCCTTCTCACCCGATATGATTTTATAGATCCATTGTTTTCGTATTATTTCATTGCGAATGAATGCCTGCATGGTGGTGCTCTCGTGGGCGGTAGCCGTCTCATGGATCACGTTCCGCGATCGTGCGCGAACGACCCGGTGTTTCATCTCAAACACGTCCTCCAGCAGACTTTTATAGGAATGACCCTTTGGGTATCCTATATAAACCACAGATTCATATGGGCATCCATAGTCACAATGCAAGAATACCAGTTGTTGGACGGGAAAATGATGCCCACAACAACCATCTCCAAGATTGTGTTCATCGACACAAATCCTACTCATCAGATAAAGACCATCGCTGGCACGAAAATAGGACGATTCCCAACTGGATATGAACTGTACTGCACTATGCATCTCAAAGGCTCTACCTATGTGTTTCTGGTCAATCACATTAACATTGGTGGTGCCATCCATTTCTACCAAGTGACCCACGTCTCCATATACACCAAGAATGGGTTCAAGGCCGCAGACGGGGGTTCCAATCGCCTCACCGCCGCGCACATCCAACACCTCACCACCACGATGGTTGCGATGCCTGTGTTCGTCAACCCTAAGCACACAATCACACCACACGTGATTGCATGGTTGCTGATCATGATGGCTGCCAAGCTGTTGCAACACTACAATGGAATGGACATAAACTCGGTGGCACAAGCCATGCTCATCGAACTGTCGGTAAGCTGCATCAGACTCCGCCGAATTCGTCTCGATCGACAGCTTCTCGTTGCTGTTGGCACGCAGGCCACATACCGCATCGCACAGACGATATACCCAGCCAAAATGCATTCAATCCTGTGGCTTACAGCATTCCACTACCAACCCACCACGTGCATCCTCGTGTCTTTCGCGTGCATCATCGATCACATATTGGTTCTCCTCATGCAATTTAATGCATACATGAAATACGCCAACAGACTAGACTGGGTAATCATTCCTGTATCGGCGGGACTCGTGCACAAGTACCACCCCAACTGGTTTATTCAGTATATCGTTGTTATGTCTGCATGCTGCGCGGCTCCTCTTCTTCTGGATCTTCATCCGCTGACGGCGGTGCTGCTGGAGCTGGTTCCAAGCTGCTGGCCGCAATAGACGCCGCATACATGTCCTCAAGCTCTTGAAGCTGTATCCTCATCTTACCGATGCGTTTCCTAAGGGCGGCTGAGCGCTGATGTTTCTTGCTGGTTGGTGCGACCATTTGATGAAAAAAATTAAATCATCCCAACCCAACACACGGATGCGTATCTTTTTTTTTGAGTACTATATTAGGCATGTGTCACGCCCAGCGGGCATGAGCGAATTCCAATCCATCCACAACTGCATAACAATGTATGAGCGCTTCTGCGATGACGTCAGCATCCCAGTAAAGAGATACGCAGAAAATCTGCATGTCATGATGATTCTGTTTCAAATGAACATTGACACACGCGAGACATATTCGTCTGTGTTTAACTCCAATCCATTTCTCGACTGGGCACAGGCGGCCACCCTGAACACATACAAGATATATAGAGATACTGGCGCATGGCTCGCGCTCACACGATTCATCAATCTAAAGACAACCACGACAGGAGATTTGGATGACATTAACTGGAAGCTATTTGTACAAAACCACAAAGTATTCTCGCATTTTCAAACGAGCCTGAACACAGCGGGTCTGCATCTGAAGCCCCTACATCTAACCCGTCTATTCCTTCTACTCAACACGTGCAACCTACAGGCACAAAATAGCATAGAGATGTTTTTCTCCGCAACCTTCAACAAGGCAGTGAAACACGAGGCATTTCACTTCTTCAGCCTTATGGCAGACATCCCATTCGACCGTAGCGATCGCACGGCCGCAGTGATCATACTGCTGCGAGACTTCTTATGCGTAGACCACGAGGCGTACAAAGGAGAGGTGGATCTTCTCAGAAGCAATGAGTCACGACTTGCACACATATTCAAACAGAAGCACATGCAAGCCACCTCGATGCGCCCTCGCTTGCGTTCCAAGCTGCGTGTCAAACAAGGCACACCACTTGCGCTCCTCGACAAGTTCCAACCATGGTCAGAGGCCATTCGCTTCCCCAACATATTCTCCATCATGAACCGCAAGCGCCTTTACTACACAATGGCGCAGACCCGCATCAACCGAGAGACATACATCAACCTCTACACAAACGAACACGACCTAGCCAAAACAGTATTGCAGTACCACGTCAAAAACCCAGACATCGACATTATAACTGACATCGTCATGCAGACCCGCATCACATCAGAACCGTTCACAGAGCTCCATTTGTTCCGTGAACACTGCTTCAACAGTTTCTCGTTGCAACAAGTCAACAAACTTCGGCTCAACGACCTGCTACACCTCTATATCGCAGCCTATCAAGCTGACGTCGTCTGGAAGCACGTATGGAAGGCCATATTCCCTGTCCTATCAATCCAAATCATCCGCGATGTTGAAGCATTCGTCCATAAACACTCTATTAACCATCAGATGGTGATGCACATGGTGTTTGCAGGAGATGAGAATGTGATCATGATGCCACAGCCTTTACCCAACGCTGAACCCATCTTGTGTCAGGCAACATCACAGCCCCCCATTAACCATCAAATGGCGATGTGTATGATCATGACGCCACAGCCTATACCCGACTCCGAACCCGTCGAGCGTCAAGCGGCTCGTCTTGATCCAAAGTCGCAGGCAGCGCCGTTGGAGGCGGACGGGGTCGACTACCCCGACTGAATACAAGCGGCTCATCGGTAATGGCCAGCAGACCAGCTGTCTGATGCGGAAGCTTCATCAGAAACTCGTCATTCAACGCATCCCACGCACCACACCACTGCACCGTCACGGGACCCTTCATCAGATGCTGCATCGCCTGCAGCCGTCTATGTCGCGCCACCGATTCCGTTCCCGACTGGTCTCGCCCGCCGTCGCACATGATGTCAAACACAAGCAGACGAGGCATGCCCCGCTCAACGAAAAACTGTGCCACCACGATTGTCATGTCTGCGCACATGAGCCCTACCTCGGGCCGCGCATAAAATACAATGTCAATCAACGGCGCATAGATAAGCGTGTAGCCGTTCACACGAATCAACAACACAATCTCAGCTCGTGCTGGCACCCATGTGAACAGCGTCCCTGGCGTGTCTGTCGTCTGCACGCGCCGGCAATATGCCGTGTGCGGACCCAGGCAAAGATATGGCTGCAGACACAACATCGCAAGCGACATCACGACACAAGGTGACGTCACACGGACACGAGAGTCAAACAGCTGCTTCTTTTACGAGTCTCAATAGCGTGCGCGGCATTCAGGGCACGTGAACGCGAGCCAGCTACCGAGGCAGCGGCGATGCGCCACATGAGTGCATGCGCTGGGGTGCACAGCGACATCACCCCCCGTGGGGTCACGACAGATCGAGCAGATGCTGTCAACATAGCAGCGCTCAAAGCTCGGCGAGCGAATGACCACCTCACGGATTGTGCCAATGCCCCCTGCCTGGATGTAAAACACAACAGGAGACCAAACATCGTCTGGAGCGATTGTACGGACACTCACTGGAATGTTGTCAACCATACCAACAGTCTGGGCTGCATTGAACGGCGGTTCCGTATGATGCGTCAACATCTGCGTAGGACCTCTGATCTCAACATCAATCACACGATCGCGAGTCACACGACTACGCACAGCCAGCACGGATAACGACATAATGGACAGGAACTGAACTGATCAAACAGCTTGTTTATATAGGCTCTGAACAAACACAAAACATTAGTTGCGATGTTTTCGCAAACATGCTTTTGTATGTTACTCTTGACACCAAAACAAAACGTGAAGTTTTTTTTACTCAAAACTGCAAATCACCAGAAACGGCTGCGGCACAGTGGGCAGCTGGCGTTTACCCATTGCCAACGCATGATGCAGTTCACATGAAACGCATGTCCGCATCCAGAAATCATCACATCATCTCCAATCCCGTCCAAGCAAATAGCACACACATCAGTCTGCGGCGTGTTGCACAAGATGAGTCGGGAGTAGCCAATGGCCATAGGCGTTTGCCAAGGCAACAACATGCCATTTGACATTGCCAGCATCACATACAACACACTGGTACTCGGGGGAATGAATCCAACGGCCGAAAAGACGCGCATTGTCGTCTCAATCACACATGCAGGCATGATGAAATCATTTTCCCAACAGAATGCAAGAACAGCACGAAGCAACTCAACCGTACTGCCAGTCCAGTGAAGATAATCAGACTCATCTTCGTTGATGACCCAAATCTTACACCGTGCATGCAGATGTGAAGCTGACAACCCCATGACGATCTCAATATATGCTCTTAGTGCATGAAATACATCTCCAACGACACTCAGAAGAAAATGATGCTGTGCATTGACAATATCAAGCCTGTACAGCCGACTTTGTTCAGAACCCATAGAACATAAATGTATCAATCACACAAAATACCTTAAATACACCAGCCATTTAGACCGACACAGAAATAGGATCTCCGTCCATGCGACAGATGGGACACCGACGCATCAGTGATAACTTGGAGTCGTTAAATGCAACCAGACGAGCGCCGTAGGCATTCGAAGCATCGTTGAAATCCCTGTATTGCATAGGGAAGACCATAAGCCATTCATCAAGAATGACGTCACATTCGTCGTCATCGTCTGACAATGGAATACACCCAAAGTCAACTGGATTTGGCGGCAGTCGGCCGGGAAGCGCGCACTTCACGGCAGAGAAGCAGGACGCACACACGCGATGCCCGCAGCCATACGTAACAAACTTCAGGCTGCCGTCGTCCAGCAGGCACACTGGGCACGACTCACCATCCAGCACATCAGAGAAGGCGAAGCTGCGCCCGTAGCACAGGTCGCAGTTGATGCAACGCCCGTGATATATGTTGGCAACCCAAGCTGGAAGCTGCGTGAACCCACACAGCGGCGCATTGCCGCACGGCATGTCCATCGCAGACACGTGTTTTTGGCTGGTCACGTAATATATTAAACAATATATAAACTACAACTGATACTGAAATCATTCATCTATGAATCATGATAATCTGAGAGAAGTGATTCTTCAAGAGTTCCGTAAACCCATATCTAGGCATATATGGGGCACAGTTACACGCGATTTTGAGCAATGGACATCAGTTTGCACATTTCCTGATGTCAATGGCTTGAGTCTTGCTGATACTCGCAGGCACGGATTGGATATCAAAACTCGATTGAATGTACACGCACAAGCACTGGGCGTGATTGAAGATATGAATATCATCCGGCTTATGCAACAAGAAAGCAGGATGTTTCGGCACCGAATGCAGGAAATTGAGACTCATTATGTGAGTCTGATTGTCAGGCTTCATACGAATGACATTCTACTTGTAGATATCGCCTAGCTTTCTTGCTGCGGGCGCCCCCTTCCACGACCGCCACGACCGCCACGGCCGCCACGCCACATCATGGGATGCTCGTTTCTCTCGCCAGGGTCGCCTTCAGGGACGATCCGCTGCCTGCGTGCCTCGCGCAAAGTTCGCGCGTCTTCCTCCAGCTTGAGTTTCTTGAAGTGAAATTCAAACTCCGTTTCCATCAGGCGAATGCTGTGGTTGAACTTGCGCTCGTCTCGCGCCTCCTGCTCCTGTCGGCGGAGAGCAGAGAGTTCCTGCTGCTCCTCGCGGCGAAGCGTTGAGAGATACCGATTAGCAGTGTCCACTGGAGAGGCAAACGAACCTATCACGTCAGTTACGTCGACTTGACTCATCTGCCTTAGATGAACCAACGGCTAGCCACTGACGCAAAAGGCACTTGTTTTTACGATAATATATATATAAAGACATAAAATAGACATCAAGCAACCGTCAAATGATCGTTACACCGGAACTCGTTCGCAGGTCTGCCAATAACGTGCAGAAATTCTGGAACGTGTTGGCTGAGAGCCCGCTCGCAACCACGGTCGCTGGATGTTCGGTACCTGCATTCAAATCACAGGTGTTGATCCTGATCGCGTACCTATGTGGCCATTGCAATACCGACGACATATCAGAACGCACGATGCAGATCATAATGACGATCTTCATGTTTAGCGTTCACACAAACCAGCTCGTACATTTCAAAAACGACCCGAAAGCTTGCATGCTGATTGATGTCATGAAGGCTCTGATGCACGAGCTGTTCGTTCGTGTGATCCCAGCGCTAACCGATGAACAAACTGAACTCCCAGCGTCTGCTTGTTTCACCCTTTGCAGCAATCTCATCACCGCCTATTGTGTCGCGTTCAAGGAATACAACATCATGAATACAAAGATGAATATGGCAGGCCTGTTATCAAACCTACTCAAGAAGCAAGACAAACGCATTGTCCCACAAATGCTCATCGACTCCTACGCTGAACTGCAAACTGAAGGTCTCGTTGACGCATTCGAAACTGAATTCGCTGATCTCGTCTACGACAGCAAGATGCACGGCATCTACCCAAAATAGAAGCAACCTGTTTTTAAGTTTCATGCATGATTGAAATGGAGTGTCTCCAGCAACGAACGTGCAAGAAAACACGAAAGAGACCAGAGCGACACTCAAAATCACACGTGATTCCGTGCTTCAATGCAAAACAAGACCAAGTCCTTACTTAGTCTCCCCCCGAATGCGGCGGGCCAGCTGAATGTCTTTTGGCATGATGGTCACACGCCTGGCGTGAATCGCACACAGGTTGACGTCTTCAAAAAGGGATGTGAGATACGCCTCCCCTGCCTCCTGCAACGCCAGGATCGCGTGTGACTGGAACCGAACGCCCTCTGGCTTGAAATCCTGAGCGATCTCCCTGACAAGCTTCGCGAATGGCTTCTTGCGGATGAGGAGCTCGGTGCTCTTCTGGTACCGGCGAATCTCCCTGAGCGCGACGGTGCCTGGACGGTAACGATGGGGCTTCTTCACTCCCCCCGTCGCAGGGGCGGCTTTGCGTGCTGCCTTTTGAGCGAGTTGCTTCTTGGGGGCTTTGCCTCCAGTCGACTTACGCGCGGTTTGCTTCGTACGAGCCATCGACGATAAGTTGACAGCATGCCCATTTGTGAATATATAGTACTTCTGGTGCAACCAGCTACTTATAAATGGAATTGCGACTAGGTCGCATGTTCAATGACACAAACATTACAAGTGTTCAGAACAATGAACGTGCAAGAAAACGCGAAAGAGACCAGAGCGACATGCTTCAATGCAAAACAAGGACCTGGGCCTTACCCACGCTCGCCGCGAATGCGGCGGGCCATCTGCATGTCCTTTGGGAAGATGGTCACACGCTTGGCGTGAATCGCGCACAGGTTGGCGTCTTCGAAGAGGGCAGTGAGGTAGGCCTCACATGCCTCCTGCAGCGCCATGATCGCGGGTGACTGGAACCGAAGATCTGTCTTGAAATCCTGAGCGACTTCCCTGATAAGCCGCTGGAACGGCAGCTTGCGGAGGAGAAGCTCGGTGCTCTTCTGGTACCGGCGAATCTCCCTGAGCGCGACGGTGCCCGGACGGTAACGATGGGGCTTCTTCATGCCAGTCACAGGGACGCCTTTGCGTGCCGCCTTGGCAGCGAGTTGCTTATGCGCGGGTTGCTTCCTGGGGGCTTTGCCTCCAGTCGACTTACGCGCGGTTTGCTTCGTACGAGCCATCGACGATAAGTTGACAGCATACCCATATGTGAATATATAGTACTTCTGGTGCAACCAGCTACTTATAAATAGAATTGCGACTAGGTCGCATGTTCAATAACACAAACATTACAAGTGTTCAGAACAATGAACGTGCAAGAAAACGCGAAAGAGACCAGAGCGACACTCAAAATCACACGTGATTCCGTGCTTCAATGCAAAACAAGGACCAAGTCCTTACTTTTTTTCCCCGCGAATGCGGCGGGCCAGCTGCATGTCTCTTGGCATGATGGTCACACGCCTGGCGTGAATCGCGCACAGGTTGGTGTCTTCGAAGAGGGCAGTGAGGTACGCCTCTGAGGCCTCCTGCAGCGCCATAATGGCGTGTGACTGGAACCGAAGATCTGTCTTGAAATCCTGAGCGACTTCCCTGACAAGCTTCGCGAACGGCCCCTTGCGGATGAGGAGCTCGGTGCTCTTCTGGTACTTGCGAA
>Ga0247837_1002747_pt1 | contig 32415 bp, 23 predicted proteins | sample LaCtaG_2_FD_187115 | JGI IMG/M metagenome (GOLD analysis project Ga0247837, IMG submission 187115) | Freshwater microbial communities from meromictic Lake La Cruz, Castile-La Mancha, Spain - LaCruzMarch2015_14.5m | ecosystem: Environmental > Aquatic > Freshwater > Lake | place: Spain: Castile-La...
CGGGCGGCCAGGTCGGCGGCGACGGCGGCGGCGCGGGTCTCCTGGGCCTCGCACTCCTCGGCGAGCCCCGCCTCGCGCTCCGCCAGGTCCGCGACCCGCTGCCCGGCCCCGGCCAGGTCCAGGCGCCCGGCCTCCTCCTCCAGGCGCCGCAGCCGCTCCCGGTCGCGCCCCAGGCGCTGCTCCAGGCCGTTGATGCGGGCGCGCTCCCCCTGCGCCTGCTGGCCGGGACCGGCCGCGTCCTGGTTGAAGCGGTCCCACGCGGACTCCCAGTGTGACTGCTGGTCCTCGGCGAGTGCGACCGCGGCGGCGGACGCGGTGAGTCCCGTCTGGGCCATGGTGAGTTGCGGCTCGTCGCGCGCCAGGGCGGCGTCGAGTTCGGCAAGCCGCGCCAGGTCGCGCTCCAGATGGTGACCAGCGTCGGTGAGTTCCTGGTCGAGCCGGAACAGCTCCGCCTCACGCCGTCCGCGCGACTCGTTGGCGAACTGGATCGCCTGCTCGGCGCGGGCGATCTCCGAGCCCACGGCGTAGAAGCGACCCTGGACCTGGTTGAAGTGGTCCGAGGCCTCGCTGTAGGCGGCGCGGCGCTCCTCGATGTCCGCCTCGATGCGGCGCTGGCGCGCCACCCCGGCCGCCTGGTCGGTCTCCAGGGTGCCCAGGCGCCGGTCCTGGGCGTCCAACTCCTGGTCCAGGGCCCGCCAGCGCATCGCCTTGAGTTCCTGGTCCAGGCGTCGCTCCTCGGCCCGGAACTCGGTATAGCGGGCGGCGGTGTCGGCCTGGCGCTCCAGGTGTTGGAGCTGCTTGGCCACCTCGTCGCGCAGGTCCGTCAGGCGCTCCAGGTTCTCCCTGGTGTTGCGCATCCGGGTCTCGGTCTCGCGGCGGCGCTCCTTGTACTTGGAGATCCCGGCCGCCTCCTCCAGAAACAGCCGCAGGTCCTCCGGGCGCGCCTCGATGATGCGCGAGATCATCCCCTGTTCGATGATGGCGTAGGAGCGCGGACCCAGACCCGTGCCGAGAAAGAGGTCCTGGATGTCGCGCCGCCGGCAACGGCTGCCGTTCAGGAAATAGGCCGACTGCCCGTCGCGCGAGACCTGGCGCTTGACCGCGATCTGGTTGAAGGCGGCGTACTCGCCCCCGGCGCGCCCGTCGGCGTTGTCGAAGACGAGCTCGATGCTCGCCAGGCCCACCGGCTTGCGTCCCGTGCTGCCGTTGAAGATGACATCCGCCATCGACTCACCGCGCAGCATCTTGGCCGAGGACTCGCCCATGACCCAGCGCACCGCGTCGATGACGTTGGATTTCCCGCAGCCGTTGGGGCCGACAACCCCCACCAGATTGCTCGGGAAATGGGCGGTGGTGGGGTCCACGAAGGACTTGAAGCCGGCAAGTTTGATCTTTTCAAGACGCATCCGGGCAGGGTAACGGATGCGGGGGGTGGGGCCAAGCGTTGGGGTGGGATTGAGGCGATTTCCACAGAACTTCGTACCCGCAGGACTCAACCGGAGGCCGACGCTTTAGCGTAAGGGTCGCGCAGCGACGCTGTGGGAGCGGCTTCAGCCGCGACGGGCCGCGTGAGGAACGCGGCGCCAGTGTTCGCCGCGGCGCTGCATCGCGGCCGGAGGCCGCTCCCACAAGGAACTTTCACCTTCCGGGGTGGCAGAGCGGCCTTCCACGGCCGTTAGCGGGCCGCAGCGCCCTTGTCCGGCTGAAGCCTCGACCTCCGGTCGGTTGGGCGGGTGCAAAGTTATCCGGAGTTCACCGAAGACGCCCGCTCAGGGCGGGACGGCCCACCCCAAAGGGGCCAGACAATCGCCCAGCGGCGCTGCGGGGAGGCGACGCGGTGATCGTGTCAGGGCAAGCGCCGGGCGGACTTCGCAGCGGTCCGGCCCCCGAGTCGGCTTGCGTACGTCCCGGTAAAACGCCATGCTTTACCATGACCCCGGCCATGGGACCCAAACGACCAGATGGTCTTGGAGGCAGCGGTCAACGGTGGTGCCGACCTGATCGCCACCTTCAACCTCGCCGACGACCTGCCGGCTGCGACCCGCTTCGGGATCGGCATAGGAGCGGCCGGGCAACATCCTGCGGAGGCTCCCATGACGGTCACCAGCAACGACGCCCTGCGGCTTCAGAAGTCGCTGCTCGACGAGGTCAAACCGATCGCGACCGAGGAGGGCACCACCATCAATCAGTTCATCAACGTGGCCGTGGCGGAGAAGGCGGCGGCGCTGCGCACGCAGGCGTACTTCCGGGAGCGCGCGCAGCGCGCGGACCTGGCCGAGTTCGATCGCATACTGGGACGGTCCGGCAGTGAACCGCCGCGCGCCGGAGACGAGCTGCCTGAAGGACTACCCAACCGGTAGCGAGCGCCCCCGATGATCAGCCAGGAACAGATCGATTCCGCCGTCCGTGTGTTGGCCGAGATCGCCGGCGCGCAGCGTATCCTGCTGTTCGGCTCTTACGCCCGCGGCAATGCGGGAGAAGACTCGGACCTCGACCTGCTGGTCATCGAGCCGCAGGTCCCCGATCGCGCGGCGGAAATGGTCCGGCTGCGGCGCGCGTGGCGGCCCTTGCGCATCCCGGTCGACGTGCTGGTCTATTCCGCGGACGAGGTGGCGCGTTGGGGGGGCAGCCGGGTAGTGCCTTGTATTGGGCGTTGCAGGAAGGCAGGCAGGTGTATTCCTGAGCGCAGACCGTGGGGCAGATCCCCGGCAGGGCGATCCGCCATTGAGCAGGACCGAAAACAGCGAAACCGCCTTCGGCGTTTCGCCCTACCCGCTGGGCGGTTCGCGACCGGTCGCTGCGACCGCGTTCGATAGCAGCGCCTTAGCCCAGTCCAGGACCAGCCGCACCATGGCGTCGGCCTCGGGCAGGCTGATGAGTTGGATCAATTGATCGTCATAGCGAAAATCGCCGGTAATCGCGTTGCGCGAGTCGAAGCAGGCGTTGCGCCTCCTCAGTGAAGGGAGTCATGCAGGACCCTGCCTTCCTGACGCGCCCGAAACAGGATCGTGCCGGGCACCTGACTGCGCCGCTCGAATTCGTTCAGGGGATAGATCAGGAGGTCCACACCGATCCCGGATGCCACAGGTCCCAGGGCATCCATCAGACGCATATATTCCGCTCCCTTGTCCGTTACCTCCCGCTCGATCACCATGAGGTCGAGGTCTGACCCCTGGTCCGCGGTACCACGACCATAGGAGCCGAAGACGATCACCCGCACGGGAGACGAAGCCGCGGCGACGAGGCGCTCGACGGCTGACTGGATGGTTGCGTGGTCGAGCATGGTGGGTCACCTCCGCGTGTTGGCAGCGCCTTCTTCAAAACTCGGCTTCGCGTTTCGCTGGCCGCAGGAAGCACAGCTTCCGGGGTCTGATTCCTAAACGCAACGGTTAGATCAAAATCGCCGCACGAGTGCAGATGCAACGGTGGAACACCCGAAAACGCAACGGCCGCGCGCCGGTTCGCAGCCTGGATGGAGCGTAGCGGAATCCAGGCTCCCTCTGCAAGTAGCCGACACCTTCTGTGTCCGCGAGGCGGCGCACGGATTCCGCTGCGCGCCATCCGGGCTGCAGAGCAATTGGAGAGAATATCTGCCCAGTCTCTCCCGTGGTGTCACACCTATATTGAGCACCGTGCGCCCCGAGGCCCGCCACGGGGCACTGATCGAAGTCCGCATCCACCAACCTGAGCGAACCAGCTTGACCAGCCAAGCCCCAAGCCCCATCAGGCCGAAGGCGGCATCAGCAGGGCGGTATCCGGTACTCAATCCGAGCACTTGCCCTCTTGGGAATGCCTTTTGCAGAGAACATCCTGCAGCGATTCCGGCTGGCGCGCGGCGGGGCTGTTTCTCCCCCGCGAGCATCTGTCCAGTTCCCAGCCCGGCACCGTCCGCTCGAGGTCCACCTCTTTCCACTTGGGATGTCTTGAACAGGGTCATCGCAGTCAGCCAAGTGCCGCTGTTCTCCTCACCGATGGCGACGCGCTTACCGTTGAGGTCGCGCAGGCTCTTGATGTCAAGGCGCGCCAGGACGTGCACCTCCTCGAGATAGAACGGGAAGATGACCCGGAGACGCTCGGCGATGTTGCGGTTGAAGTCGCTGTCGCGCTTGAGGTAACCGAGGACATCGGATTGCACAATGCCGAAGCCGAGGTTCTCGCGGGAGTTGATGCGCTGGATGTTGTCGAGGGACCCCCGCGATTCCTTCACCTCGATATCGAGTCCCCAGGGTGCAGCAATGGCCGCGATATCCTGGCCGATACGATAGTAGGTGCCTTTCGGCGATCCCGTTGCCATACTGACCGCTAACCTGGTCTGCGTAATCTTCCAATATGGGGACCCGGACGGGATCAACGCGAGAGTGTCGGTCGGCAGCCCGATGGTCTTCTTCTGGTTGTCAGCAATATCGTTAAGGTCCGCGTACCCTTTGGTAATGACTGCATTACCACGGGTGTCCGGGTTCTCGGGCCGGCGGGCCTGGGCCCGCTCGTCGGGCTGGATGGCGCGATCGAGATCGGCGGCGTTGATGAAATCTTGGCCGACGCCATCCAACTCGCCGTAGCGTTTGAGCGCGCTCTTGGCGACCGCCTGCTGCTCGGGATTACCGTGTTTGAGCAGTTCCCGGGCCTTGGCCAGCAACTCGGATGAAAATAGGCGCTGAGTCGGCCCTTCGCTGGCTTGCTGTTGGGCCAAGGCTTTGAGAATCTCGGCCTGATACGCAGCGAGTCGTTGCTGTTGGCCCAGTTGCTCGGCTTGAATCGCGGCCAAGCGTTGGTCGGTGGCCTGTCGACCAGTCTCGACGACGTACCAGAGCACCAGCCCTACCAACGCCACCAACGCGGCCACCAGGATCAGGCTCCAGTGCATCACTTGATCCCGCCGCGCGGCGGCCCGGCCCTCGGCCCGCACAGCACGGTAAGTGGCGTCCAGCCGCTCGGCCTGGGCCTCGACCTGCGCACGCAGGGCCGCCGCCTGGGTCGGCGGCACCGGCAGATCCAGGCTCAAAGTGACCGAGACTGCCCGCGCGACGGCCACCTGGTTCTCCGCCGTCCGCGGCAGGGCCACCGCGCCCTGATTCAGGAGTTCCCCGGCGATGTCAAGCAGCAAACCGAAAGCAGCCTCGCCGCGCCGGGCGAAGTCGCGCTTGAGCGCCTGCCGCAGGGCCTCACCCAGGCGCCGACCGAGTCGCTCGCGCACCAGTGCGCCGGTCTTGGGGTCGGCGAAGGCGGGGACCTGCTCCAAGTCGTCCGGGTGCAGCAGTTCCAGCAGGACCGCCGTCTGTTGATCGCTGAGCGCGCGGCGGGCCGGGTCGCGGATGAAGGCGAGCAGACGGTCGTCCCCGATCCCGGCGAGCCACTTCCGGGCGCGCTCGCCCTGGGCGATGGCTGGCCATGCCTCTTCGGCCCGGAGCGCCAGACGACGGACGACGCGGGCGTCGCCGTCCGACAGATCGGCCTCGCAGGCGCGCAGGCTCATGCCGATGGACTGGCCGACGAGCCGGGCCAGGTCGTGGTTGTGAAAAAACGCCCGGACGCTCGGCAGGCGCGCGGTCTCCCACGCATGGAAGCGTTCATAGGCGGCATTGCCGAGCACCGCGGTGCTGATCGCAAGCACCGCGAAGAGGCCAGGCACGACCACCCAGTGCCAGGCCCAGGCGTCGGTGAGGGCCTGGAAGGTGCTTGGCCCAAGGCCGACCAGTGCGAAGACCGCGAGCACCAGCGTGGTGCCCAGCGCGGCGGCGACGAGGTCGAGACAGACCCGCAGTCCGCGCGGCAGGCGGGCGTAGCGGCGGCTCAGTTCAAACGGCATGACGTCGCTCCGGGCGGCCCGGCCCCGCGGCAGCGCACAATGGGCCGGGGTGATCGCCAAGACCTCAAGTGCGGCGGCTGGCCGCTGTTCCGGGTTCAGGACCGCTATTTTGCCACACGCGGGTGGGTTAGGCAGTGCGTATCACGCGGCGTCGCGTTCGTCCCGGGTAGTGCGCCGACGACGGGGTCGCTGGTCCACAGAGGGGACTGGTTGGCTCAACGCTGGAATCGGCTGCCGGCGTGGAACCGGCAAGACCTTGACCCTGGGCCCGGCAATCGGTCACAGTTGAGATCATTCAACTTGGGAAACCTGATGGACTGGACCGAGATCTCACAGCGCATTCAAGCCGGTGAAGACGAGCGCACCGAGTTCGGCCGTTTTCGCTCCTTCAGCGAAAAGGACTGGCTGGAATCCGTCTGCGCCCTGGCGAACACGCAGGGCGGCCTGGTGGTCCTGGGTGTCGCCGACGACGGCCGTATCGACGGGGTGCCGATGGACGCCGGCGAGGTCCAGGAGCGACTCACCAACGCCATTCATAACGGGCTCAACGCACCGGTTCAGGCGCGGCTCGGGCGCCATCAGGACGCGGCGGGTTGGGTGCATTGGGTCGAGGTCGGGCGCATGCGCGGCCCCGAGCCCTTGCGCCACCGCGGGCGGGTGCTGGTGCGCCGGGGCCGCGCCAACGACGAGCCGACGGGCTCCGAGCTGCAGGAGTTGTACAACACCTACGGCCTGGTCTTCACCGAGGAGCGCGTGGTACCCGGCACCAGCGCGGACGCCATCGCGCCCCAGGCCTTTCGGGACTACATGCGGCGCAAGGGCGTGGACCTGCACGCGGAGCCGGGGCTGCCGCTGGACACCGACCTGTATAACCGCGAGGTGCTGGGGCGCGACTTCGACGGCGCGCTGCGGGCGACCCTCTTTGGGCTGCTGTGTTTCGGCAAGGACCCCCAGGGGTACCCGCCGACCCGCAATCTGTGGGTTGATCTGGTCGCCTATGCCGGCACCGATCGCGGCGCCCCGGTGCTGCTGGCCGGGGAGGCGCGCGGGCGGCTCGATGAGCAGGTGCAGCGCGCCGAGGGCTGGCTCAAGGCGCTCGGGCACGGTGAGCGCTATGCCGGGATGGAACGCCTGGAGCAGTGGCCGGTGCCGCTGCCGGCCTTTCGGGAGTCCGTCGTCAACGCGGTCGCGCACCGGGACTACAGCATCCTGGGCTCGCGGGTCCTGGTGGAGGTCTTCGATGACCGGGTGGTGGTGACGAGCCCGGGCGCCCTGCCCAATCACAAGCGCCCGGAGTCGGTCCTGGCCGGCGGTACGCCGCGCTCGCGCAACGAGGCGATCGCCAATTTCCTGTGGGATCTGCGGCTGATGGAACAGCGCGGCAGCGGCTACCCACGCATGATCCGGGCGATGCGCGCCTTCAACGGGACCATGCCGCAGTTGGAACAAGACAAGGATGAGCGGTGGGTGCGGCTGACGCTGTGGCGAACGACGGCCGCGGCCAGCGCCCCGGGCTGAGGAGACTGGACAAGCGCAAACGATGGGTTTCGCTGCGCTCTACCCATCCTACAGGCCGCGCGGCGACCGACCCACACCGGTTTTGCTCACACCCGCCGCGTGCACCGGGTTTGCGTCCGGCCGCGCCGACGTGCAGACTTTGGTGCCCCACGCAGTTTCATTGAGCCCCGCCCGGCGGGGCACCCACTCGCTCGCACGTTCTAGGAGTGCCTATGTCTGTCGCAGACGCCCCTGTTCCCCGCAAAGGTACCGACCTGGGCCGACTCACGGTCTGGTTGGTCGCCATCGTGACCACGGCCGCGATGTTCCAGGTCTGGTCCAATCGCAACCAGCAACCACCCGCACCGGACCCGGCCACGCTGGCGACCCGCCTGGCGCCCGTCGGGTCGGTCAAGCAAGAGGGTTCGACCCGGCCGACCGCGCCGACGACGGCCTCGCCGGTCGCCGACGCGGCGCCCGCCGCCCCGGTGGCCGCGCGTCGGCCGGTGGCCCCGCCGACGACACCGCCGGTGGTCGCCACGCCCCCGGCTCCAGCCGCACCATCCCCCGTCCCGGCAGCGGCCCCGGTAGCCGTCCCGGTCGCCGCCGCGGCCGCCCGGCCCGCACCGGCCCCGGTGCCGACACCCGCCGCCCAAGCGGTCAGGCGGCCCGCCGAGACGGCGGCGGTGCCGCGCCCGCAGGCGCCGGCCGCCGCACCGGCAGCGCCAGCGGCCCCGGTCGCCGCGGTCGCCCCGCCCCCGGTGCCGACACCCGCCGTCCAAGCGGTCAGGCGGCCCGCCGAGACGGCAGCGGTGCAGCGCCCGCAGTCGCCGGCCGCCAGACCCGCCCCGGCAGCGGCCCCGGCCGCAGCCGCTCCGATCCCGGTACCGACACCCGCCGCCCCAGCGGTCAGGCGGCCCGCCGAGACGGCGGCAGTACAGCGCCCGCAGCCGCCGATCGCCAGGCCGCAGAGCGACCGCCCGCGCGCCGCGGCGGGGACCACCGGACCCTGGGCCGGTTATCCACCACGGGCGCGGATGGTCCCGCCCTGGTATGACCGGGGATATGCGCCGGCCTACCCGGCCACTGCCGGCTACGGGTATGGCGGACCACGCTACGCCCCCTACCCGGCGCTGCCGGGCGGCCCCTGGCAGCCCTGGGTACCGCCGGGCTGGCGCTGAGACACGGCCGCCGGGTTTGCCGATCACCCTGGAGGACGCATCCAATCCACACAAAGACGCAAAGACGCAAAGACGCAAAGTTTTTCAATGCGATATCTCTGACGCACGGACCTGCCGGGTGACGGGAGCAACGCGTGCCGATGTCGGTTCTTCTTTGCGTTCTTGGCGTCTTTGCGTGAGCAATGGTCGATTGCAGAATCATGGGCTCGGCGGCGGCAGGCTCTCCAGGTAACCGCGCAGGGTCTTGAGCGCCTCGTCGTAATCGAAGCGCTCGATCTCCCGGGCCAGGCGCGCGGCGTCCGCACCCAGCACCGCCATCATCAGGGGTCCATGCTCGAACCAAAGCGCCGCGGCCCTGGTGTCGTCCTCGGCGAGGAAGGACTCCAGCCGGCCCAAGACCTCCCGCACCCGGTCCCACTCCCAGGACGCCGCCTCCGGGCCAGGTGCCGACGGCGCGGCCGGTGACCCGCCGAGTCCGGGCGGCAGCCAGCGCAACAGGGTGGCGTAGAGCCGGTCCGGCTCCACCGGCTTGCTGATGTGGTCGTTCATCCCGGCGTCCAGGCAGCGTTGCCGATCGTCCGCAAAGGCGCTCGCGGTCATGGCCAGGATCGGCAGCGCGGCCCGCTCGGGCAGTTGCCGGATTGCCCGGGTCGCCTCCAGCCCGTCCATGACCGGCATCTGCACGTCCATCAGCACCAGCGCATAGTCGCCGTTGCGCACGCGCTCCACGGCGTCGCGGCCATTGTCCACCACCTCCACGACCAGACCCACATCGGCCAGCAGGTCGCAGGTGACCGCCTGATTGACCGGCTCGTCCTCGGCCAGCAGCAGGCGCACGCCACACTGGTTGCGGATCAGCGCCTGTTCGGCCGTCTCCTCCTGGAGCGGCCCGGCGGCGCCCGGCAGTGCAGCCGTCGGCCGGCCCAGGCAGACGGTGAACCAGAAGGTGCTGCCCGCCCCGAGGCTGCTGACCACGCCGACCTCCCCGCCCATCAGGGCGGCCAGGCGCGCGACGATGACCAGGCCCAGGCCGGTGCCGCCGTACTCGCGGGTGGTGGAGCTGTCCGCCTGGACGAAGGGCTGGAACAGCCGCGCCTGCTGCGCCGCCGCAAGCCCGATGCCCTGGTCCACCACCTCGATGCGCAGGGTGAGGCCGGCGGCGTCCTCCTGCGCCACGCTGGCCCGCACCCGGACCTCGCCCTGGGGCGAGAACTTGACGGCGTTGCCCACATAGTTCGTGACCATCTGCCCCAGGCGCAGGGGGTCGCCGTGCAGGTAGGCCGGGACCCCGGGGTCCACGTCGATGGCGAGTCGCAGGCCCTGCTGCGCCGCTTGCTCGGCGAACAGGTTCAGGGCACCGTCCAAGACCGGACTCAGCGGAAAATCGAGCGCCTCCAACGTGACCCGGCCGGCCTCGATCTTGGACAGGTCGAGAACGTCATTGAGGATACCGAGCAACCGCCGGGCCGCCTCCCCCACCTTGGCCAACCGGTCCTGGGCCCGGGGGGCCGGGACCTCGCGCTGGAGCAGGTGGGTCAGCCCGATGATCGCATTCATCGGGGTGCGGATCTCGTGACTCATGTTGGCCAGGAAGGCGCTCTTGGCCCGGTTGGCCGCCTCGGCGGCGTCGCGTGCCTCACGCAACTCCCGGGTCCGGTAGTCGACCAGCGATTCCAGGTGCCGGCGGTGGCGCTCCAACTCGAGATCGGCCTCCTTGCGGGCGCTGATATCTTGGAAGATGCCGGACAGCGCGACGGTCTTACCCTGCTCCACAATGGGCCTGCCGAGCGCGTGAACCCACCGGTGGTGGCCCTTGGCGGTTACTAATTCGACCTCCAGATCAAAGGGTTCGGCGTGGTCGATGGCACCTTGCACGGCCTGTTCAATCAAGGGGCGGGACCCCGGCGCATAGAAACTGACACCGGTCTCCAAATCGGGGGTGAAGCTCAAGTCCAACTCGTGGATCTGATAAACGGCCTCGGTCCACACCTGCGCGCCGGTTGCCACGTCCAGTTCCCAGCCGCCGATCCTGGCGATCCGGCCCATCTCATTGAGCAAGGCCTGGCTCTTGCGCAGGGTCGCCTCGGCCCGCTTGCGCTCGGTGATGTCGATGTTGATCCCGAGGATACCCAGGACCTCGGCGCCGCTGCGGATCGGGGCGATGATGTTCTGGAAGATGCGCGACTCATCGTTGACGCGATATTCGACCTCCTCGTCGACCACCTCCCCCGCCAGGGCGCGGGCATTGTTGGCCTGCCAGAGGGCCAGGTCCGACGCGCTCACCCCGGTCTGGTCCGGGCGCCGTCCCAGGATGCTGCCCCAGTGCGCGACCAGGGGACCGTTTTCAATCACACAATAGCCGTCACGGTCGCGCGCCCAGAACTCGAACGGTACGTTGTCGACGACCGCGCGCAGGAGCGACTCGCGCGCCCGCAGATCGGCCTCCGCCTGGACCCGCTCAGTGATGTCAAAGAAGGTGACGACGATCCGCCGGACCGCCCCCTGGTCATCGAGCAGCGGATGGGCCTCGCATTGGACCCAGGTCGGAACGGCGCGGTCGGGCCGCAGGATGCCCAGGTTCAGTTGCCGCAGCGGCTCACCGGCCGCCAGGGCACGGTTGACCGGATACTCCGCCTGCGGCATCCGCGAACCGTCTTCCCGAATGAAGCACCAGGCCGGGTCGATGGCCGCCTTGCCGCGCATCTGCTCGGCGGTCAGACCCAGCAGCCGGGCGGCCATGGGATTGGCGAACCGGACCTGCGTGTCCGGACCATGCACGACCACCCCGGCGTCCAGGTTCTCGACCAGACCGCGGTAATTGCGCTCGCTCGCGCGCAGCGCCGCCTGGGTCTCAAGGCGCTCGATCGCATCGGCGGCGGTGTCGGCGATGGTGCATAGCGCCGCCAGCAGGCGCCGGGCCTCCGGGCGGCGCGCGGTGTCGGCAATCGCCAGGGTCCCCAGCAACCGCTCCCGTGACCGCAGGGGCACACACGCGAAGGTCACGACGCCCAGCGCCCGCAGGGCCGCAAACCGGTACTCGGGACGGTGGCCGGCATCCAACTCCACCAGGGCCTCGCCGCGCGTCGCCACCAGCCCGGACAGGGTCTGATCCACGGGGACGCGCAGCGGTGCCCCGTCGCCGACGCCGACGCCGACGGCGCCGACGAACACCATCTCGGCCCGCGCCGCATCATAGGTCTCGATGACGACGATCGGGAACCCCAGCCGGTGCGCCAGGGTCTGGGGCACGGCCTGGTAGAATCCATCCGCGGACTCCGCCGCGACCGCCAGACTGACCACGGCGCTGACCGCGTCGCGCGCCAGCTCGGCGTAGCGGTGGTCGGTGATGTCGCTGTAGGCGATGACCACGCCGTAGCCCGGCAGCGGCAAGGGGGCGGCGGTGACCTCGATCCAGGTCACCGTCGCATCCGGCCTGACCACACCCATCTCCGAGTGATGCAGCCCCTCACGGGTCTGGAGCGCCCGCGTGCCGGGGTACTCGGCGGGCGGCATCGGGGTCCCATCAGCGCGCAGGATCCGCCAGGCGGGGCTATCGAGGCGGCGTTGACGCTGCTCCGCAGTGGGGATGCCGAGCAGGGTCTCGGCGCACGGGTTGGTTTCGAGAATGGCACCCACGGCATCGGTCACGGTCAGGCCGAGCGGCAGGTTGTCGAAGAGCGTCTTGTACTTGGTCAGGGCGACGCCGAGCGACTGCTCGGCGCGCTTGCGGTCGTCGATATCCATCATGGCGCCCTGGTATAGGACGATGGCCCCCGCCGGATCACGCACCACCGTGGCATCGATGGAGACCCAGCGGGTCACCCCGTCCAGCCGCCGTAACCGGGTCTCGAACCCGGTCAGCGCATCCTGCTGCGCCAGCAAACCCCGCAAGCGCTCGCGCTCCCGCGGGTCCGCATAGAGTTGGGCGCCGATGTCCGCGACGCCCGCGAGCAGGTCCGCGGCCGAGGCATAGCCGGCGATCCGGGCGAAGGCGGGATTGACGCTGAGGTAGCGCCCCGCGGGGGTGGATTGGTAGAGCCCCACCGGCGAGGTCTCGAAGATCTCGCGGTACTTGCGCTCGGCCTCGCGCAGGGCGTCCTCGGCGCGGCGGCGCGCCGCCAGTTCCGCGGCCAGTGCGAGCGCGTGAGCACGGGCCTTGCCCAGCGCCAGGACCAGCGCGGCGAGGAGCACGCTGATGACGCTCCCGCCGCCGCCGACCAGCCAGACCCGGTGGTCGCGCAGCGCGGGCGCCACCGGACCGGGGTCCGCGACGACCAGGGTCCAGCGCGTCCCCTTGAAATCAAGGGGGCTCTGCAAGGCCGCCGCCGGGACGGACCCCGGCGTAGCCGTCGATGAGGATGGCGGCTCGGATGGGGGCGGGGCAGCAAACAGCAGCGTCTGCGGGCGCGGCCGGTCGCCGTCATAGACCGCCAGGTGCAGGGGTCGGCCGCCGTCGCGCTCCCAGCCCTCCCCCAGGACGCCGCGCATCAGGTCGGTCATCCGGAAGGGGCTGTAGACCCAGCCCAGCAGGGCGGCGCGGCGCTGGGCGACGGTCGTGATCGGCACCCCGGGGCGGTAGACCGGGACGTACATCAGGGTCCCGGCCTGGACGTCCTCGCCGGTCTCCTGCACCAGCAGAACCCGGCCGGAGAGGGTGGCCAGGTCCTGGTCCCGCGCCCGCTCCATCGCGGCGCGGCGCACGGGTTCGGTGTACATGTCGTAACCGAAGGCGCGCAGGTTGCGGCCGGTGAAGGGCTCCAAGAGGTCAATGGCGGTGTAGAGGTCGCGTGGGCCAGGCGGCCACACCCGGTAGTCGGGGAAGCCCGCGGCCCGGACCTCCTCCTGGTGTCGGGCCAACGCGTCAGGCGCCAGCACGCGCGCAAAGCCGAGGCCCTGGATCCCCGGCAGGTTCACCTGGACCTTGCTGCGCTCGACGAAGTCGCGCCACTGCCCTCGGTCGGGCTCGCCCATCGCCGCGAAATAGGCCGCCGCGCCGCGCAGGACCTGGGCCTGGGCGTGCAGGCGCGCCTGGACCTTGGCGGCGAGCTCGTCGCCGAGCACCGCCAGGTCGCGGCGGTTCAACGCCGCCACGTCGGCCAGGGTATAGAGGGTGGCGCCGAGGGTCAGCACCAGGCCCAGCACGAGCGTCGCCCAGGCCGGCCAGGGCACGCGCCACGGCACGCCCGCGCTCAGGGTCATGGTGCGCCCCGCGACGGCCAGGCCGCGCGCAGGGTCTTCAGTGCCTGGTCGAAGGCGAAGCCCTCGATCTCGCGACCCAGGCGCGCGGCGACGACGGGTCCCAGGATTGGCGCGACCAGCGCCCGGCACGCAAGCCACAGGTCACCGGCGCGGGTGTCGTCCACCGCGAGCAGGGACTCCAGGCGCGCCAGCCAGTGCTCCGGCTGGGCCTGCTCCGATGGTGGCTCCGATGGTGGCTTCGATGGTGGCTCCGACCAAGGCTCCGACCGCGGCGCCGCCTCCGGCGCGAGCGCGACAGGCGGGTTGGTCGCCGTGCCGAGGACCTGCCCCAGGGCCGCCAACAGGTGGGCCAGCGTCCCCTCCAACTCGCTCAGGCAGGTTTCGAGGTCGGCCCCGGGCGCCGCCGCGCGGACCGCCAGCTCGAGCGCCTCGGCGCCTTGGCGCACGGCGGCGGCCCCCAGGGTGGCGGCGGACCCCTTGAGGGCATGGGCCAGCCGCTGGACCGCGGGGCGATCGTCTGCGTCCAGGGCGTGGCGCAGGGCCGCCAGGTCCCCGGCATGGCCTTGGGCGAACAGGCCCAGGAGGCGCACGTAGGTGGCCAGCTTGCCGCGCACCGGCCGCAGGCCGGCCGCCAGGTCGAGACCGGGGATGCCCTGGAGCGGCGCGCGCAGGTGCTCCGCGTCTGCGTCCGCGGCGGGCGCCGGCGCCGCGCCCGGGGCCGGCCCACCGCGCCCCGGCAGCCAGCGCAGCAGGGCCGCGTAGAGCCGCTGCGGCTCCACCGGCTTGCCGATATGGTCGTCCATGCCCGCCGCCAGGCACAGGCCGCGGTCCTCCGCGAAGGCATTGGCGGTCATGGCCAGGATCGGGAGCGCGGCCCCGGCCGGGGTGGCGCGGATACGGCGCGTCGCCGTAAGCCCGTCCATCTCGGGCATCTGCACATCCATCAGGATCAGGGCATAGTCACCGGCCGCCGCCCGTGCCACCGCCTCGGTCCCGGTGGTCGCTACATCGACGAGCAACCCCAGGGCGCCCAGCAGTTCGCAGGCCACCTCCCGATTGACCGGGTCGTCCTCGGCCAGGAGCAGGCGCAAGCCCCGGTGGTCCCGCGCCAGGGTCTCCTCCAGGGAAGGACCGGTGGGCGCGGCCGGCGGGCCGGGCCGCGGCGCCGGGTCACTGCCGCGCGCCCCCGCCGCCCGCGTCAGCCGGACGGTGGCCCAGAAGGTGCTGCCCTGGCCCGGGGTGCTGGTGACACCGACCTCGCCCCCCATGAGTTCCACCAGGCGGCGGCAAATCACGAGCCCCAGCCCGGTGCCGCCGAAGCGGCGTGTGGTGGAGTCGTCTGCCTGGCTGAAGGACTGGAACAGGCGCTCCTGTTCAGCCGGGGTCAGGCCGATGCCCTGGTCCGCGACCTCCAGGCGCAGCAGCAGGGTCTGGTCGTGCGCCTGCTCCACCCGGGCGGACACGATGATCACTCCGCGCTCGGAGAACTTGATGGCATTGCCGAGATAGTTGAGCAGGACCTGCCCCAGACGCAGCGGGTCGCCGCGCACCAGGGCGGGCAGGGCCGGGTCGATGTGACGCTCCAACCGCAGGCCCTTGACGGCGGCGCGCTCGGCCAGCAGGCCCAGGGCGCGGTCGATCGCCTCGACCGGGTCGAACTGGACCTCTTCCAGGCGCAACTGACCGGCCTCGATCTTGGACAGGTCCAGGACGTCGTTGACGATGCCCAGCAGGTGGCGGGCGGCCTCGCCGATCCGGGTCAGTTGCCCCTGGGGCTTGGGATCGACGAGGTCCTTGCGCAGCAGGTAGGTCAGGCCAACGATGGCATTGATGGGGGTGCGGATCTCGTGGCTCATGTTGGCCAGGAAGGCGCTCTTGGCGCGGTTGGCGACCTCGGCGGCCTCCTTGGCCTGCGCCAGGGCCAGTTCGGCCCGGCGGCGCACGATGATCCGCCACAGCCCGTCGGCGACCAACTGCAACTGCTGCACGTCGGACTGGTCGTAGGCGTCCGCCTTGTTGCCCACGCCCATCAGCATCAGGACCCGCGTGCCCTCGGTGACCGGCACCCCCAGGTGGCGCAGCACCGGGGGGTGGCCGTCCGGCAAGCCCCGGCGCTGCGGCTCGGCGGGATAGTCGTTGTGGACGACCGGTGCACGCGTGCGCACCGCATCCGCCCAGACCCCGGCCCGGGAGACCGGATAGTGCGCATCGTAGGCGGCGGTGCACAGGTCACGCGTGCCCCGCGACCAGGTGTTGAGGGCGAGCGTCTCCTGGTCCGCGTTGACGAAGTGCAGGTAGCCCACGGCGCTCTCGGTGAGGGCCACGGCGGTGTCGATGCCGCTCTGGAGCAGGTCGCGCTCGTTGAGATCGGGCGCCAGGGTGCTGAGCTCGGCCAGGGCCTTGAGGCGCTGGTCGCTGCGCCGCAGGTCGCGGTTGGCGACCTCCAAGGCGGCCGTGCGCGCCTGCACCAGGCTTTCCAGATGGTTGCGGTGGCGGTCGAGCTCGCGCTCGGCCTGGGCGCGTTCGATCGCGAGGCTCGCCAGTTGGGCGCCGCGTGCGAGCATGGCGAGCTCGGACGGCTGGGGGGCCCGCGGCACCCGGAAGTAGATGGCGAAGGTGCCGAGCGTGCGACCCCGCGTGGACAGGATCGGCATCGACCAGCAGGAGCGCAGCCCATGCTGGAGCGCCAGCACCCGCCAGTCGCGCCACTTGGGATCGCTGGCGATGTCCGCCGCGATGCTGGTTGAGCGCGTGTAGGCGGCCGTCCCGCAGGAGCCCGCGGCGGGACCGATGACCAGGCCGTCGAGCGCCAGGCAGAAGCCGTCGGGCAGGCTGGGGGCGGCACCGCTGCGCAGGCGCCGGCCGTCCTCATCGAGCAGCAGCACGGAGCAGTACATGCCCGGGAAGCGGGCCTCGTAGCCGCGCGCCAGTTGCGTCAGCACCGCGGTCAGGGGTTCGCCCCGGGCAAGGCGCTCCAGGGTGCTGCGCTCGGCCTCGTGCTGCAACTCCAGGCGCTTGCGGCCGGTGATGTCATGGTGGACGACCGCGATGCGCACCGGTCCGGCCCCGGGGAAGCGGTTGGCGCGCATGGCGAACCAGCGCTCCTCCTGGGGGGAATGACAGGGGTACTCGAGCACCAGTTCGTCCTGCTCCCCCGCCAGCAACGCCGCAATACCCGTGGCGACGAGGCCGGCCTCCGTCGCACCTGGCCCCTGGGCGGAGCGGCAGATCGCCAGGTAGTTGGTGCCCTCGCAGATGTTCGACGGCACCGGCCCATTGGCCTGCGCAAACGCGCGCCAGGCCTGGTTGACGGCGATGATGGTGCCGGTTTCATCCAGGATGGCCAGGTGATCGGAGAGGGCATCGAGCGTCGCGCGCGCGAACCGCTCGGACTCGCGCAGGGTCTCCTGGGTCTCGCGCAGCCGGGTGATGTCCCGGGCGACCCCGAGCACGCCCAGCGGCTGGCCGGCCGCATCGCGCACCGGCGTCTTGATCGTCTCGAAGAGCCCGCGGAAGCCGTCGGCCGCAAAGGTCAGCCATTCCTCGTTGATGCTGGGCCCACCCGCTGCCAGGGCCTGGGCGTCGTGGGCGCGGAAGGAGTCCGCCAGCGCCCGGTCGACGAAGTCGTAGTCCGTCCGGCCGACGATCGCGGCCTCCTTGGCACCGAAGAAGCGCTCGAAGCCGCTGTTGCAGGCCAGATAGACGCCGTCGCTGTCCTTGAGCCAGAGCAGATCGGGGATGGCATCCATGATCGCCTGGAGCCGCTCCTGCGACGCCTGGGTCAGGTGCCGGATGCGCGCCTCGGCCTCCTTGCGCGCGGTGATGTCCATGGCGGTGCCCGCCAGGCGCGTCGGGCGTCCGTCCGGATCGCGCGCGACGACGCCCCCGCGGGTCTGCAGCCAGACCCAGCGGCCGGCCTGCTGCGCGGACCGATACTCAGCCTCGATGATCGCCGCACCCGGTGTCATGGCGGCCTGGTAGCGCTCCAGGACCAGCGCGCGGTCGTCGGGGTGCACGCGCGCCAGCCACTGCGCCAGGGTGAACGCGCCCGCGGCGGGGTCGAGCCCCAGGAGCCGGCGCAGGGTCGCGTCGTGAGCGAGTTGATCGGCGACCAGATCCAGCTCCCAGAAGCCGATCCCGGAGGCGTCAACGGCCATCTTGAGCCGCAGCTCCGCCCGCTCCTGGTCGCTGACCAGGGCCGCGGCCTGGGACCGGGCCGCGTCCGCCGGCGGTGTTGTCGTGCTGTCCGTCATCGCTCAGTTCCCCTGTAGGTCGCCCTGTCGATCGCCCTTCAGGGCAACCGCCCGCCGCCGCGCAGGCCGGGTCGCCCTGAAGGACGACCTACACCTGCGCGGGGCCGGGGTCATGGGCAAGGCCGTCAGTACGCAACGGACATCGCAGGCGGCCGGCAGCCCAGCCGCGGCGGGCGGGAGCGGATTCACAGGGGGCTCACACCACGGCCACCGCGGCCGGCCCGGCGTGCAGTTCACCGATGACCGCCGCCTGGGCGAAGCCCGCGGTCAGCAGGTGCGCCAGCACCGCGCCCGCGGTGTCCGGCGCACAGGCGACCAGCAGACCGCCGCTGGTCTGGGCGTCGCACAGCAGGCGCGGCGCCCAGGCGGGCAACGCCGGGTCCAGGGTGACCTCGGCCCCGTAGCTCGCCCAGTTGCGCTCGATGGCGCCGGGTCCATGGCCCGCGCGGGCGAACCCCAGGGCCGCCGCCAGCACCGGCACCGCGTCAAAGCGCACCCGGGCGCCGAGCCCGGAGGCGCGGCAGACCTCCAGGAGATGGCCGAGCAGGCCGAAACCGGTCACGTCGGTCATCGCATGGACCCCGGGCCAGTCCGCAAAGGTAATGCCGGGGCGATTGAGCTGGGTGGCAGTGGCCAGCAGCGCCTGGTAGGCCGATTCATCGAGCAGACCCTTCTTCAATACTGCGCTCAGGATGCCGATCCCGAGCGGCTTGCCGAGGATCAGCAGGTCCCCGGGGCGCGCGCTGTCGTTGCGCTTGACCCGGTCCGGGTGGATGGTGCCCATCACGGCCAGTCCGTAGATGGGCTCCGGGGCGTCGATGGAGTGGCCGCCGCCCAGGGCGACACCGGCCGCGTGGCAGATCGCCGCCCCGCCCGCCATGATACGCCGCACCTGCGCCAGCGGCAGGACGGCGAGCGGCACCCCGAGGATGGCGAGCGCCAGCACCGGGGTCGCTCCCATGGCGTAACAGTCGGAGATCGCGTTGGCCGCCGCGATGCGGCCGAACTCAAAGGGATCATCGACGATGGGCATAAAGAAATCGGTGGTCGCGACCAGCGCGAGATCCTCACGGAGCCGGAACACCGCCGCATCGTCCGCGGTTGCGTTGCCCACCAGCAGGTCCGGATGGGGAAAGCCCATGGACAGCCCCGCGAGGGCCTCCTGCAACACCTTGGGTGCGATCTTGCAGCCGCAGCCGCCCCCGTGGGCGAGTTGGGTGAGGCGGACCTGATCCGGGGGCGGCGGCGCTTGCGGGGGGGGCATGGGGTGACTCTGGTGGGTGCCGGATGGGGTTGATGGGGGTTGATGGGAGCGCACACAGGCCCGGGACCGCCTGACGGCCCCTACCGGATACGCCGCCGGGCCATCGGGAGATCAGCTGATCGACCCCGTTTCTTTAGACCACGCGCGCAAGAGGAAGTCCGGCGCCGAACAGCCACCGACCGCCCGGTCGCGCGCCGACGCCGTTTCCGGCACTCCTGCACGCTCGGCTGCGGGGGCAATGTTGTCACAAAAATTGGCCTGGTTGAGAAAATCTCCGCGCGGGCGCGACCCGCGCCCGGACCATCGTCAGGCTCGATCCGGCGGCGCGCGCCTTAACCCCAAACTCCGACGAATGGTCTACACTCTGCACTGGAATGGTCCCCAGCTACCCATCCATCGGCAAGAGGATTGCAATCATGCCGCACCTGCTACCCGCGACCTTGATCGCTTTGACCCTGTTGACCTCCGCGACCCATGCAGCGAAAAGCATGATCGTCTGCCGGGACGCCAGCGGAAACGCCTTTTTCACCGACGTGTCCTGCCCTGCGGAGGCGACCCGGGAAGGCACCCGCAACGTCTCGCAAGCCCAGGGCTACAGCGGCAAGGAGAGTATCGACACCGACCTGTTGAACAGCTACGAGCGACGGGACGGCAGCGGCGCGACCTGGCAATGGAGCACCCAGCCCGCACCCGGCGGCGCGGGGCGCTGACCGGGGGATGCGCAGGGCGTCGGCCGTTTGCGCAACGCGGTACGTCGTCGCGCACTCACAGATGCCGTGAACTTAGAAATAATATAATTCTTAGGAGGAAATAATGACGCGCAACCTGCTCATCGCACTGGCCTTCGCGGGCCCCGCGCCCGCGCTTGCCGGGGACCTGCTGACCGACGGAATCGACGCGTTCCGCGGCGGTCGGTACGGGGATGCCTACGCACTACTCTATCCGGTCGCACGCTCCGGCAATACCGAGGCGAAGTACCTGGTCGGGCGGATCCTGGACCAGGGCCTGGCGGGCGAAACAGCCCCGGACCGCGCCCTGCAAATGTTCATTGACGCGGCAAGGTTGGGCCACCAGGACGCCAAGGTCCTGGTCGAACGGAACAAGCACTGTGTCGCGGAACAGACCTGCGACGGCACCGAAGCGATCGAGATCTGGACCTGCGACGGCCGGCAGATTCGGCTGGCCCCGCTCGTGGCCGTCCCCTGCGATCAGACGGAGCGCAATCAGAAACCCCTTCAGGAACTGATCGATCGCAGAAAGCGTATCGATCGGGTCGTCTATCGTAATTTTGGCGATCCTCTTCCCGGTGGGAAAGCCGCCGGGCAATACCAAACAGCGGAGGAGTGCGCCGTCTGGGCGGCGGCGGCTGGCCCCGATGAGCAGCGGCGCTGTCATCAGCAGTAATGGCCGTGAGCCGCGCTTGGCGCGGCTCGTTCCCACACTCCGCGAGGGCGTGCGCATCGGACCCTGGCGGACCCAAGAAATTTGCGCAATGCGTGCGTTACTCGGATTATAGCCCTTAGCGTCCGCTAAGCGCTTCGTCGGTCCGGCGATCCGCGGTCAGCCGAGTGGCACCGGCCTGAACCCTGGACCTGAAGCCGCCGGCTTGGCGAGCGGGCACCCCGGTCTGGACGCGGACCGGACGCCCGCCACCAGACCGAACCGGACCGCTGACCCCAGCCCGGTCGCTGCGGTCGGGTCGCGACAACCCACGGCCGCCCCCAGGACGACCGCCCGGCACCGCACGCATTGATGGACAGCCCATGGAAACGACGGCCCATTTCGAGAACATCCCCCAAAAGATCGCCCGGCGGCTGAACGCGGCGACGCAGGAAATCGTCGTCGCGGTCGCCTGGTTCACCGACCGGGACCTGTTCGACGTGCTGTGCCGACAGGCCGGACGGGGCGTCAGGGTGCGCCTCGCGGTCCTGCACGACCGGATCAACGTCGGCGCCGGTCGGCTCAACTTCGAGCGGCTCAAGGACTGCGGGGGCGAGGTCTTCCTGATCCCCGCGGGCGACGACCGCGACCCGATCATGCACCACAAGTTCTGCGTCATCGACCGCGCCACCGTCATCATCGGGTCCTACAACTGGAGTATCAGGTCACCGCCCTGTCCGACGACAAGGCCGAGATCGAGCGGCTGATCCATGCCTTTTCGCTCCGCACCAGTCACGAGATCGGCGACCTGATCACCCGCTACCTGGAACTGCGCGCGGACAAGCTCCGCCGCCAGGCCGCGGTCGAGCAGGAGGCCGCAGCGGAGGCCGACAGCGCCCGCGCCGATTACGAGGACTACCGCGACGCCAACGAGACCGCCCGCGAGACCCCGGCGCCCCCGCAACTCCCGCCCGACGACCTCAAGGAACTCAAATGCCTCTATCGACAGGCCAGCCAGAAGTGCCACCCGGACAAGGTGGACGCGGCCGACCGCGACGGGACGGCTCAATGGAAATCAGTAGCAAAATTTACTACCATCGGACCAGGAGGTACCGATCCATGCCAAACGTCGAGAAGCTCAGCATTGCCCTCACCCCCGAGATGGCCGGCTTGGTCCGGGGTGCGGTCGAGAGCGGAGAGTATGCGACCACCAGCGAAGTGGTTCGTGAGGCCCTGCGCGAGTGGAAACAGCGGCGCACGCTCCAGCAACGTGATATCGAGGAACTGAGGCGGTTGTGGGCCGAGGGGCTCGCCAGCGGTCCCGGCCGCTTCCAGGACATGGACGCGATCAAGGCAGAGGCCCGGCGCCGGTGGGACGAACAGCAGCACCCCTAATAGACCAAGGGGATAGACCCCTGGGATAGCCACGCACGATGCCTGTCATTCGTCGCACCGCCAGGGCAGAGGACCATCTGGTCGACATCTGGATCTACATCGCCCACGACAACCCCGACGCCGCGGACCGACTCCTTGAAGAGATAGACCGCAAGTTCGTCCTCCTTTCCGAGAACCCCCGTCTCGGCCGCGCCCGTCCTGACATCGCCCCGGAGTTTCGCCACTGGCCTGCCGGCAATTACCTGATCCTTTATCGGTTGCTGCCTGATGGTATCGAGGTCGTGCGGGTCGTGCACGGCGCTCGCCGACTCGACCGCCTGCTGTGATGCGGATGTCGGCTGGGCGGCACACGGACTAGGCATTTTTCGCCCCAGAGTCGCCGCATCGCATTTCGCTTCCGTGGTGCGTCCCCTATTTCCCTGCGCGTCCCCTATTTCCCTGCGTCCCCTATTTCCCTGTCGATGGCCGAGATGCCGTGCCGAGGTGGTTCTTGTGTGTATCAACGTGTTATAACGATACTCGCCGTGGTGTTCGGACGATCCGACACGGGTGGTGCGCGAGCGCAGGCACAAGGCGTTGCGGGCGCAGTGTGTGCTGGCCCTTCGCCTGTTGGCCAAAACCGGCGCGACCCAAGTCGCGGCAATCCCGACAGGGCGATCTCTTTGCGAGCGAGGATTATTCATGATCGACTTGGCCGAATAATGGGCGCCGCGATGACCCCTGACTCGCTGACGCTCGATGCAGCAAGGCGTTTTCTCGATACGGTAGCGAGCCTTTACCCCTTCCGCCAGGCCTGGCTGTTCGGCAGCCGGGCGCGGGGCGACGCCCGCCCGGACAGCGATCTCGATATCGCTCTGCTGCTGAGCGGACCGCGCGGGGAATTCATACCGGCCAAGTTGGCGCTGGACGATCTGGCTTATGACGTCTTGTTGGAAACCGGTATCCATATCCAGCCCCTGCCCCTGTGGCAAGACGATTGGGACGTCCCTGAGACCTTCCCGAATCCAGCGTTGATCGCAGCCATCCGGCGCGAGGGGGTGCCCTTGTGACACCCGACGAGCTGCTCGCCAAGGCCCGCCGGGCACTGGCCTCGGCCGAGGTGCTGGCGGAGCGCAGCGATCCTGGCATGGGCCGCAGCTTCTTCCAGCCCTTGTTTGATGCTTGCAAACGCGCTCATGGTCTTACCTCGCAAGCCAGACCGACACCAGCGTGTCGACCAGTCCAGCCAACTCGTTACGTTCGGCATGGGGTCGATACCGCCGCGGATCAGGCGCTCCACCAGGCTTCCAGCTCCGGCGGCAGCAGTTCGCCAAGCGCCGCGTCGAGGTCTTGCGCGAAACGGCGGGCCACGGGGTCGCAAGCCATGGCCCGCAGGTCCTCGGCCATGGTGCGGCGCTCCGCCGCCGCGGGGGCTTGTGCAATCTCGTGCTCCAACGCCCGGCGGATCAACTCGGACCTGGACACGCCGAGCCCGCGGGCGACATCCAGGCTTGCAGCCGCCAACTCCTCGGGCAATTCGATGGAAAGGGCTACCACTGGAATCTCCGGTTATAGCGCCGATCAGACTGCAATATAGCCCGTCGATCCTTCGCGAACAACTCGTCCCGGTTGAAACGCCCGGAATTCGACATTGGCATTGGCCTGCTCCAGGATCAGTCCTCGGGGTTGGCAGTGTCTTCGGCCGCGTCGAGCAACAGCGCCAATTGCGAGCTTTCCGGCATCAGTGAACCTCGCCCGGCCCGTGGCGAAGCTGTTGCAACTCGGCATAGGGATCGTCGACCGCTCGCCAATCGCTCCCCGGCACCCGCCGCAGTCGGTCGAGGACAACGCCGAGCGGGCTGTCGTCGAGGGTCTCAAAGTCGGCGATGTCGAACCGCTTGAGCTGCCAGGCGCCTTCCGCGTCGCGCTCCCAACGCCCGGTCCCGTGCACCCTGATTGGCGATTCAAAGAGGTGGGGCGCCAGCCGACGGGCCATCTCGCGAGTGGCGAAACAATGGTAGACGGCGCACTCGTCTTCCAGGTGGACGGGGACGGTTTCACCCATGCAGCCGAGCCTGATCAGAACACCGTCGAGGCGACCGGGTTGACGAAAGGCGCCGAAGGTCAGGGGCTCAGGCTGCTCGCAGCCGGGGAACCGAATAATCTGCGCGCCGTCGTCCCCGCACAGTTGACCGGTCGCGTTGTCCTCGGCCAAGCGGCGATCGATGGCGTTGAAGGCGCTCAGTGCGTCGCCTGCACCCTGACCTTCGTTGGGCCTGAGGGCGCGGATGCGGTCGCGGACCCTGGGGGCCGACTCCCGGTCGATCCGCTGAACCAGCACGGTGCTGCCGGGCTCCAGGCGCACGAAGTGAACGTGTTCCTGCTCGCCCAGCAGAACGGCGAGGTCCCCCATGTAGGCAGCCAGACGCGCCATCGGAAAGGTCTCCGGCGTGTAGGCGTCGATCTTGAATCGGTAATCTGGTTGGTCCACGGTGGCCCCACTCGCTAGTCGGACGATCTTGCCGGACAGCACGTCGGTCGCTGCCGGTGCATCGCGACGTACCCACCACGCCTGGGTTGCGCTGGCCCGCCCTTGAAGGACGTTGACGAGGACGTGCGCGTCGGACCCTGGCGGACCCGAGAAATTTGCGCAATGCGTGCGTTACTCGGATTATAGCCGTTAGCGTCCGCTCAGCGCTTCGCCGGTCCGGCGATCCGCGGTCGGCCGAGTGGTCCCGGCCTGGACCCCGGACCTGAAGCCACCGGCGCGGCGAGCGGGCACCCCGGTCTGGACGCGGACCGGACGGCTGCCGCCAGATCGAACCGGACCGCTGACCCCAGCCCCCTCGCTGCGGTCGGCTCGCGACAACCCAGGGCCGCGCCGCGGGACCACCGCCCGGCACTGCACGCAGTCAACGGACAGCCCATGGAAACGACGGCCCATTTCGAGAACATCCCCCAAGAGATCGCCCGGCGGTTGAACGCGGCCACGCAGGAAATCGTCGTGGCAGTCGCCTGGTTCACCGATCGGGACCTGTTCGACGTGCTGTGCCGACAGGCCGGGCGGGGCCTGCGGGTACGGCTCGCGGTCCTGCACGACCGGATCAACGTCGGCGCCGGTCGGCTCAACTTCGAGCGGCTCAAGGACATCGGCGGCGAGGTCTTCCTGATCCCCGCGGGCGACGACCGCGACCCGATCATGCACCACAAGTTCTGCGTCATCGACCGCGCGACCGTCATCATCGGGTCCTACAACTGGACCAAGCGGGCGCAGGCCAACGACGAAAGCATCACCGTCATCGCCGCCGGTGACGACGACCTCGAGACCGGCATCGCCGCCGACTACCTCAACGCCTTCGACGCCCTTCTGGCCAAACACGGTCAAAGCACCCCGGCCATCGACCAGGCCCAACTGCGCCGTCGCCTGGAGATCGTCCGCAACCTCCTGTTGCTCGACGAGTGGGACAACCTCGCCCCGCAACTCGACAAGCTCCGCCCCGCGGGCGCCGCGGCCCGTCTCGAACCCCTGTTCACCGCCCTGGAAGGCCGCGACACCGCCACGGCCGTGGCCTGGATCGCCGACTACCTCCAGCGCGCCACGGCCCTGACCATCGCCACTGACCAGGAAATCGCCGACCTGCGCCTGACCCTGCGCGGCCTGGAGTATCAGGTTACCGCCCTGTCCGACGACAAGGCCGAGATCGAGCGGCTGATTCATGCCTTTTCGCTCCGCACCAGTCACGAGATCGGCGACCTGATCACCCGTTATCTGGAGCTACGCGCGGACAAGCTCCGCCGCCAGGCCGCGGCCGAGCAGGAGGCCGCAGCGGAGGCCGACAGCGCCCGCGCCGACTATGAGGACTACCGCGACGCCAACGAGACCGCCCGCGACACCCCGGCGCCCCCGCAACTCCCGCCCGACGACCTCAAGGAACTGAAGCGCCTCTATCGACAGGCCAGCCAGAAGTGTCACCCCGACAAGGTGGACGCGGCCGACCGCGACCACGCCAACCGGCTCTTCGTCCAACTCCAAGCCGCCTATCGCAACAACGATCTGGGCGGCGTGCGCGCCATCCATGCCGCGGTGCGCGAGGGACACCTGTTCGTCGACCGCTCCCTGACCCTGACCGAGGCCGAGTCCCTGGGTCACGCCATCACGGTCCTGCGCCGCGACCTGGAGCAACTGGCCGCCCAGGTCCACCAACTGCGCCGCGCGGACACTTACCGCACGCTCAAGGACCTGACCGACTGGGATGCCTATTTCGCCGAACAGCGGGTTGCGCTGGAACAGGCTATCGAACAATTGGAAACGGAGCTTGCCGAGCATGAGTGAGACGCCTGAATCCAACCCCGGCACACTGGTTGTCAGCAGCCCCAAGGCGCTGGCCATTGCCAACCGGCAGTTGCGCATTGCTGGGCAGGCACTCGCGCGGATCGGGCGGGAGCGGTATATCGAGTTTTTTGCGACGCATCCGCAGGCGTCCAAGGCTTTCATCGCGGAAGTCTCGCACAATTACCCACTCACTGAGTCGATGATCACTTGCTACTCGGGGCTATGGGATTGGAATTCGCTCAGCTGGAATAGACGCCTTTCCTGGACTGTGGCATTTATTGACCGTTATTCGGAACGATGGAAATGGGGAGCGCTCAGTCAGAATCAAGCTTTGCCCTGGAGTGAGTCGCTGCTAAGTCGCTTCGCTGCATCTTGGGATTGGCGGTCAATTAGTAGAAATGAAGCTCTCCCCTGGAGTGACGCATTGTTAGAGCGCTTTATTACACGCTGGGATTGGGGATTCCTTAGCAGTAACGAGGCCCTTCCCTGGACTGACGCACTCATCGACCGCTACGCTGATCGGTGGGTTTGGTCTTCCCTAAGTGGCAATACCGCTTTGCCTTGGAGTGATGCCCTCTTTGATCGTTATGCTGGCTCTTGGAATTGGAGCAACATTAGTCTCAACGAGGCGCTGCCATGGAGCGAAGGGCTCATCGATCGCTATGCAGACTCCTGGAATTGGTACGTTCTCAGCCTCAACAAAGGTCTTCCCTGGAATGAGTCGCTACTGGATCGTTATATCAATCGCTGGCATTGGGGAAGACTCAGCTTCAACAGCGCCCTCCCCTGGACCGATGCGCTCATCGACCGCTACGCCAACCTGTGGAATTGGTCTTACCTAAGTGGCAATAGTGCTTTGCCTTGGAGTGAGGCATTCCTTGAACGTTACGCCGAACGCTTAGACTGGTGCAGAATTGAGGACAATGTAGCTGTGCCCTGGACACAGGCATTAATTGATCGCTATGTTGATTCTTTGTGCTGGGGATTTCTCAGCTTTAAAGGTAACTTACCCTGGAGCGAAGCGCTCATCGATCATAATTGCGATTCTTGGGAATGGGAATATCTCAGTGCCAACGAAGCCATACCCTGGACCGAGGCCCTCATCGACCGCTACGCCGACAGATGGGACTGGGAGCAGCTTAGTAGTAATAGCGCACTACCTTGGAGCGAAGCGCTAGTCAAGACCTATGTCGACCGGTGGAGTTGGGAGTATGGTCCAGTAACCACGTTTCTGCTGCAATGGCCAGAAGCATCCATCCGCGCAGTGATGGATCTAATGCTTCAGAAACTAGGAAGGGGAAGTAATCCCCGACGTGCTTTTTGTGCCGCGGATGTTGTCGACCACCCGAAGGATGAGCAGCATCATGAGAACCTCGCTCAGTCGGCAGGGCTCGACCCCGCACTGATGGAGGCGGGGATTTACCTTGCCGGGTTCCATATCGAGACCGGTGCGCGCGCGTTCGCCGCTTACTGCAAGGCCATGATCGACGATCTTGGCGACGATATTAAGCCGCATCTAAAGCAGTTGTACGCCGCGGTACGGTTCGACCCACGAACGACGGAGGACATGCAAAAATGCATGGACTCAATGGCGTCTGTGGAAGACGCCGACGTTGAGAATCTGCTATCCAGGACATCGGACATGGACGACCCGACCACCGTGCTTAGAGAAATGGAACGGCTTTGCTCTGAATTTGCGCAAGCGGAGGCGACCGCTGCCGCATCGGTCCCGGCGCGGCCTGATGGAATAACACGGCGCGATGCACTGCGCCCCTTCATGGATAAGCTAGAAGACCTCTTACGACAAGAGGACGATCCGCCAGCGACGATGCGATGGCTGGAGACTTGCTTCTATGACGAAGGTCTAGTCGGAGAAATGCGAACCGACGACCCGATGGCCTTTGCAATCGACTTAATGGAGAACCTGTTAGAAAAGGACCCCGACAGCTACATCGTTCCGCTTCAAGATCCACGAACGTTCGAGAACGCCGAGGAGCTGGTTCTAGCGATGCTGAAAGGGACTTGGGACCACTAAGGGGCGTAGGCTGTGGTGACGCAGGAACCCCAACACTTCCAATGTGCGCAGGTCGGGTTAGGCGCGTGCATCGAGCCTTGCTATAATCCGCGAGGTCAAACGCGCCGTAACCCGACAGCAGGCACGCGAATCGTCGGGTTACGCTTCGCTAACCCGACCTACGAACTTCTGGAGCAGACCGAGCGGGAGATCGCGCTGATAGGATGCCTTTCCAAGAATTACATGCAAACCTGCCGTGCTAGGAGTCAACCATGGACTACGACTGCTTTCTATCCCACAACAGCAAAGACAAGCCCGCAGTGCGCGAGCTATGTTTCCGCCTGCAAGATGCCGGGCTCAAAGTCTGGTTCGACGAGAACGAGTTGCCGTTTGGTTACAACTGGCAGCCACTACTGGAAGACGGCATACGCCGCAGCGCCGCTGGGGTGGTGGTGATTGGGCCGAACGGTACGAGCAACTGGAATGCGGAGGAGATGGAGCTTATGCTTCGCGACGCCAGGCGCCAAGTCCGCCCGGTGATCCCCCTGCTGCTTTCGGGTGCCCCGAGCACGCCGGATCTGCCGGGATTCTTGTTGAACCGTACCCTTTGCAACCTTGGCGACGATCCCGACGGTATCGCCTTTGAGAAGTTAGTTCGAGATTTGCTCAAACTTCGAGGCGACACGTCCGATCCTAATCCCATTGCGCCACCGACCGGGAACGATATGTCGACGGACTACCTGCCGCAGAGTGATGCCGATTCCCCGACTATCCACAACCCGCAAACGGCCGTTTACATCGGTGACCGGCTCTCGCTCAATTTCCAGGACATTGAGGTGCGCGCAGTTTTACAATTACTGGCTGACTTCACCGGGCTGAATGTGGTCGCCAGTGACACCGTGCGCGGCAGTATCACGCTGCGGCTGAAGAACGTACCCTGGGACCAGGCCCTCGACATCATTCTCCAGTCCAAGGGCTTGGCCATGCGTCAGACCGGAAACGTGATCACGGTGGCACCGGTCACGGAGGTCGCGGCGCAGGAGAAGCAGGACCTGCAATCTCGCGCGCAAATTGAGGAACTCGCCCCACTGCGCTTCGAGTTCATACAGATCAAGTACCGTAAGGCTTCCGATCTCGCCGCCTTGATCAAATCCGAGGGCGCCAATCTTCTCTCAGAACGCGGCAATATCATTGCCGACGAACTAACAGACACGCTATTGGTGCAGGATACTGAAGCCAAGCTTGAGCGCATACGCGGATTGGTGACCCACCTCGATATCCCTGTCGCGAAGGCGCGGCTGCCGAGCGTGGTGCAGTGGGCCGAGGCCGGAGAACCATTGCATATCACCCGCCGCGGCAAGCGGGTGGCGGTGATCCTGTCCGAGCAGGAGTTCAATCGCCTCACCAAGGCGCTGCCCGAGCGAACCGGGTATCTCGATTTTCTTGCCGGTTGGCGCAATCGCTTGCAGAAGGACGGGTGCGAGCCGCTGACCGATCAAGAGGTCGCAAGCTTACGTTCCAAGGAGACTGGCGGGGATTTTTTTTAGGACCAATGAGATACCTCCTCGATACCAACGTCTGGTCGGAGATGGCACGCCCGCAACCCATGGCGTCCGTGCGTCGTGCCTTCCATCGCTACGACCCGCAATTCGCCATGGCCGCACCGGTGGCGGACGAACTGACATTCGGCGTTGCCCGACTCCCGGACTCCAAGCGTAAGATGTTTCTGGCTGATTGGCTGGAGGAAACGCTGGATGCCTATCCCATTCTGCCTTTCGATCTCGTGGCCGCACGCTGGCATGGACAGGAGCGAGCACGCCGAATGGCGATCGGAAGACCGGCGCCCATGGTCGATGGCCAGATCGCCGCCATTGCCGTCGTCAATAGTCTGATCCTGGTCACGCGCAACACCGATGATTTCGACGGGTATCTGGGTCTGGATGTCGAAAACTGGTTCACTTCGGAGTGAAGGAGTGGGTAAGTCCGTAATTGGAGCAGGCGAACGAGAATAGCCCGCGTAGGGCAGAACGCAATCCTATTCAGGAAAACGAGCCAGCCGGTCAACCGCGCGGGCCAGCGACGGTGAAACCTTCGCGGCTCGCCCGGTTTCCCAATGGTCACGGACGAACCGGCACCATTGGTCGTTGTAGCCAAGCCCCACCGGGAAGGACACGCCGGGCCTGGGCAGAATCTCTTGCCGTAGTTCCCGGCGCTTGGACTTTCGTACCAAATCTAGCAAGGCCGCCTTCGGATCGGCGAGTTCATCCGGCCTGTTCGGCACCTTGTCGATCGAAATACCCAGAAAGTCGGCGAAGGCCGGGCGGTCCGCGAGCAACCATGATTCCGTCTCGCGTACCGCGACGCGAAACAATAGCCGTGGGCTCGCGCCACCCGGCAGCCAGGCGTTAATCAATTCGGCCGGGCAATCCGCGCGATCGAGATCGGTCAGCAACAGCACCGGCATCACTCGTTGCGCCATCTGATTGAAGGCGGTAATCCGCTGCTTCAGGTAACCGAAGCCGTTGCGGTGCAGGCGTTGTTGCACTACATGCCCCCCGACCTGTTGCAGCAGGGTCTCGGCAACCGCCTCGCTCAGTGCGTCCTCCGTGGCGACGGCGAATGCGGTCATTGGAACAGGCCAAGCCCATCTAGACCCTGCGGGCGCGCCTTCGGCAACAGGACCTCGGCGGGGGATAGCCCGGTGGCGAGCATCGCCACTTCCTCGTCGGTCGCGCCGCGGATCTGGGAACCGTCGTCGGTGGGTATCACCAGCAGAATGGCGCTCGCGTCGATGCTGTTACTCAGCATTGCCTCACTGTGGGTGGTGATCAAGGTCTGTCGGCGATACTTCGCCTGACGCTTGATCCGATCGATCATCAGCGGGATCTGTCGCACGATCTCATCGTTCAGCGACAACTCCGGCTCCTCCAACAGCAACAGTGAGTCTCCCTCCAACAGCGACCAGAGCAGGGCGATGAGGCGCAAGGTTCCGTCCGAAAATTGATCCTCCCGGTGCCAGGCGCCCTGCGGGCGCCAGTGGGCGTACCGCGCCTCCATATGGGGAAGTCCGGTCATCTCGTCCCGGTTGAAACGCAGTTCCTGGAATTGCGGCACCGCCTTGGTCAGTACCTGCTGGATCTTGCGCAGACGCGCGGTCAGCGTGTTCTTCGGGGTGCGGGCCAAGCCATCCAGAAAGCCCTGACCGAAGGGGTCCTCCTCTAACCGGTTGCCGCTCAGCCGGTCGGCGAACTTCAGGAGTTGGGGCACCAGGTGCAGGTAGGTAGTTGACCGCAAGTAGGTCGCCAGCGTCCGGAATTCGACATTCGCATTGACCTGCTCCAGATGGCTCTGGGTCAAGCGCTCCTTGTCCCCGCGGTCGTGCTCGTTCGGACGGCTCAAGAGACAGACGCCGTCGCGCTCGACCCGCTCCTCATGGACCATCGGCCGCTGTCGTCCCGTGCCCTCGCTCTTGAACCCGAGCACATAAAGCCATTCGCCCCGCTCGTCTTCTGCCGTGCTTCCGGAAAGCCGGACTTCGATCCTCACCTCGGTGTCTTGCCGCGCCTGAAGACAGCGCAGCTTCTTGATCCCGCCCCGCTCCGCGACCGCCCTTTGCAGGCCTCCGCCGGAGCTGTCCGCCACGGTACGCAGAAAGCGAAACACATCCAGGAAATTGGACTTACCGGAGGCATTCGGGCCGATCAGGTACGTGGTTTCGATCAGCGCGGCGTCGACCTTGCGGAAGTTCAGCCAGTTCTTGAGGCGGACATGGTCGATTCGCATGGTCTTGAACGCGTATGTTATTGGCGGAAGGGCGTGGGAGCCGAACCCACCCGGGACCGCCTGACGGCCCCAACCGCATTTGAAGTCCGACGAATTCAACAGTCTACAACAAACCACAGCAAGGAAAACAGGACTTTAGGGCGTCTCGCTTGTTGCCGTTGCTTGTGGATAAGTGCCGATATTTGCAAGCAAGTGCGCCACCAGTGCGCCACGGGTAACGCTGCCCTTGTCTCGTCTGGTCGCTTGGGGTGCACTGGTGTCCATCGCCAAGGCCTGCCCCACGGGGTTTTCGTGTCCTGACGTAGTGCACTTGCGTCATAGCGCAACAGGC
>Ga0247837_1002759_pt1 | contig 32315 bp, 21 predicted proteins | sample LaCtaG_2_FD_187115 | JGI IMG/M metagenome (GOLD analysis project Ga0247837, IMG submission 187115) | Freshwater microbial communities from meromictic Lake La Cruz, Castile-La Mancha, Spain - LaCruzMarch2015_14.5m | ecosystem: Environmental > Aquatic > Freshwater > Lake | place: Spain: Castile-La...
GAGCGAATCGGCCCCTACCGCGTCTGGACCAAGGACAAACAGGCAGGCCTGGCGATGTCCAGGTCTATTGGGGACGCAATTTGCCACGAAATTGGCGTCATTGCGACGCCCATAGTCCGACGCTTCCCACTATCCGCCCGCAGAGACCGATTTATCGTCCTCGCCTCAGATGGAATATGGTGAAAACCAGCTAGGGACGCTATGAACAACGACGAAGTCATAAAGTTCCTCGACGACTATAGCGCCAAAGCAGCCTCCACCCCCTCCTTCCAACCCAACTCTGTAATCACTGAAAACACCACCACTCTCGCCCACCTACTCTGCGAGGAAGCCCGGAAGCACTGGGCCTCTATAGTCGAAGCGGAAGACGTGATGATTGATGATATTTCCTGTGTGGTTTTGGAACTGCAGGGAATTGACCTGGCTTATGCGGCGACTATTGACCCGCAGCACAGGAAGGAGGAGAGGCTGGTCAGTGTGGCGACCATTGATGAACTGTATAAGCTGTTTCCGCAGTTGGAAGCGGAGTTGAAGGCAGTCAAGTAGGACAGAATAGACATTTTAGCACATTTTACTGCTAATATGGAAAGGCAGCTGTTAGACGGATTTATGTATCGAAATTACGATTTTATAGCAATTTCCGCGGAATTATAGTCGAATTTGGCCTAAATTTCATATTTTCTATAAATTTATTCCCCCGAAAAACTGCTTTTCCCTCATCCATTCTTCTCATAGTCAGCATCTGCCGAGATAAAGAGCAGATATATTATTATATCTACTCCAAAACGAGGCTTAGGCCTCGCAATCCTGGTCTTCAGCCAGTTCTGCGCAGTTTAGAGGGCAATTGGGCATTTTTGCCTGGTAGGCGCTAGATTTCCACCCTGCAAACAAGCTGTTCAGGTGAGTAAAGCGCAAAGTCTCCATATGGTGGGAGGCTTTCTTCTCTGCAAACTCACTTTCTCGGAATCGCTGTTTTCGCAGCAACTTCTTCATTTCCTTGAAGTCAGGCCGCATTGCTGCATCTCGACACAGCATTTTCCTCAAAATCATCTTAAAGTTGTCTGAATAGGCGAGACCCTCCACTATCAAGTCTGCATTTTCCACCCAATTCGGACTCTGCAATGCATCGCTAAATAGCTGCAAACTGGCCATGGAGAGAAGAGTCATTCCCAGAGAGAAAATGTCACTCCGGTATTGGTCCGAAACACGGGCATTTTGCATGGTTTCAGGCGATTTATATGCAATGTTGCTGGGTGCGGACTTGCTTTTAGGCATTTTCACGACTCCAAAGTCGCCTATTTTGAACCTTCCCTGGCTTTCTACGTATATACTCGCAGGACTGATATCCCCATGGCAAACCGACTAAATAGCAACTACCTCTTTCTGCGCATATGCCAAAGCCTGCACCAGATCTCTAAGCACCCCCCACAGTTCCCTTTCTCTATACCTCTGCTTCTTACCCGCTTTCTCCACTATTTCCCTCTGCAGGTCCTTTTCCAGCCTTTCCACGCAAATCACCAACTCCAGTCCTGCTTCCTTCTCCGTTATTATCATATCAATGACGTTGAACAAACAGGCGTGGTTGAGTTTGGCCAGACGGAAAATTTCCTTCAGACTTGAGGTTAGTTGGGGTAATTTGGGGCAGAGGCATTGCTTGAGAAGGACGGGCTGGCCTGTGGGCTTGTAAGTCCCCTCGAAGAGGGTCCACTTGGAGTGGATTTGCAGGGGCCGGCCGAATATCAGTTTTGTAGGAACAGGGGCCATCTTATTATTATAAATTCTACAGAAATCGGTGTATTCTATGTATACGAAAGCACTATTTTGAGTTTTTCAATATCTTCATTTGGCCTTTCTGAACCCCTAGATAATATTTTTACAATTAATCGATATTTGTGGAAAATATTCAATTTCCTCCAAAACATCCCGAACCGAGCAAAAGCGTCCCAAAGCTGCTTATTCTAAGTGAAACTCGTACTGATGGAGGCCGTCTCTAACCCGACTTCCCTCCTCCAGTCTCTCCTCATTCGACTCCCTGTCCCAATTCGCCATCGTATGGCAGCACACCCACGTACCGTTGGGAGTCTCCAAGCTCTTCATTGTCCACTTCCCTGCAGAAAACCCCACTTCGGCGTGCTTTATGCTCAGAGAAGGGTCTGACAGCTGGAGTAGACATTCTCTGTCTTGGCCGATACAGAAAGGCGCTTGATTAGGGGTGAAAGCGTAAAACTGGGAGAACTTTTCCCCGGTTTGGAGGGTCAATTGGGTATGGGAAGCCGCAGAAACCCATAAATTGACAGCGCCGAGTCGGAATACCTGGTTTTCCAACATGCGTCTTTCCTGGTTGGGCTTGAGACGGACTGATAAGACAAGGTTGGAAGTCGCTGGCTCAGTGATAGTCACCGAGTCAAGCCTTTTCCGCACTATAAAGGACGGAGAAGGCAAATTCGGATGGGAGTAAATACCGTTAGAAGTGGCGATTTGAGCCGAAGTCTCAGTGGAAATAGCCCCCAAAGGCCTAATAATGAGCCTTGCTGTAGGCTTTTCTGCGAAATCTGATAGGAGAGATGAAAGTGGAATATAGGGGAAGCAGTAATTAGCCGCTTTGTCAAGCATTTCTGAGTCAGTTTTGGCCAATTGCTCGACTACTTCCAGCTGACTTAGGTATATTTCAATGTCAGAGTGAAAGTGCAACTTTTCAGCCAATAAATCGGCTAGTAGCGATTTTAGCTGGCTTTCTGAGGCTATAGCTGGTCTTTGGACGGGGTTTGCTGCTCTAGTGGCCAGTTCTTTTAGCGTCTCATTGAGTTGCTGGAAATCCGGCCGTGACTCAATCTTCTGAGTCAGCATTTCCCTCAAAACTGTCTTTAGATCCTCAGAATACTGCAATTTCATAATGGCGTTTTCAATTGAATCGGGGTTGGTGAAGATAATACTGCCCTGAGACGTATTTACAAATATGCGCAAAGTCGCCATGGACAGCACAGTCATGCCGAGCGAATACACATCACTTTTAAAGGTGTGGTACAAAGGCCTCTCCACCTTGTCCACATAGGCAGCTCTTAACTCCGGGGCCATATAGCCGAAAGTACCCTGCAGCGTAGCCGGCTCCATCCTCTGGCTGGACACCTTTGCAGCTCCGAAGTCGCCAATTTTGTACTCTCCGTGCGTGTCTACGAAAATATTGCTGGGCTTGATGTCTCTGTGGGTGATGTTCTGAGTAAAGGACTTACTTGGGCCTGAGCCAAGGCCATGGCTTCTACAGTGCACCGTAGAAACTGCCACAACTCTTCCTCGGTGTATGAGCCCTCCTTAGCCTCGATTTCCATCTGCAGGTCTTTTTCTAGCTTTTCCAGACATAAACACAGTTCAAAGCCTGCATCTGTCTCTCTACACGTCACATCAATGATGTCGCAGAAGTGTTTGTGCCGCAGTTTCGCCTGGCAGAACTGCTCCTTAAGTCCCTGCTCCAATTTCGAAAGCTCGGGAAAGACATACTGTTTGATTATGATGTTCTGCTGGGTAGGCTTGTGGAAGCCTTCAAATAGGTCCTCACGGCCGAGGATTGTATTTCCGAAGATGATGCTCGTGGGGCGGCGACTCTCCATATTGTGAGGGAGAGAAAGGGTGGGATAGAGGAAAGGCTGAGGGGTTAATCGACTACTTAGCGAATCTCATGCGACAGCTATAAGTCTACCTACCTATTTCCCAATCCCATCCAGTACTCCTACATTTCTTCCCACTAGCACCGTCCTTCCTGCTACTACCGAGTAAATCCCTCCCTACCTACCTATGCTGCACCATCGCATTCCTCACCTCCGTCAGCCACTCCTTGAAAATCTGCACCCACAGCTCCTCATACCTCTGAAACACAGTCTCCGCCACCAGCTCCCTGACTCCCTCACAGCCCTGTATCAGCTCCACCAGCACCGCCCCCGTCTGTTCCCCCTGTCTCTGCAGACTCGCAGGCCAGTCTTGATACCGCTGGTAGATCTGTCCCACTATGCCGCGGTGGATCACTGCCCGAGGGTCGTAGCCGGAGGAAAGTTCCTCAATAGCCGGCTTTCCTCTGAGGACTTCTAGGAAGCGACGATAGAGCTGCACAGCTTTTATCACTGAAAACAGCCAGTAGACCTGTCGGTCGTCTGTAAGCTGAGACACACTTTGTAGGATGATTTCCCCTGTGTCGACTAGCCCGGTTAGCACAGTTTCCCGGGCTGCTTGCAGAATTGTGTCCAGTTCTGCTTCGGAACTGGGCTTGGGAGGGAACATTGCCATTAGATTTCTGATGCGGTAGGCGCCCCGCTCCATTTCTGTCATTTTCTGCAGTGCGTTGCGATGGTCGAAGGCAGTTTTCAGCTTGGAGACGTCGGAAAGGATAAGGTCTGCAAGCACTGAAGTGAGGTAAGTGGCGTAGTAGCGACTGAGTTCCCTCTGCAGCAGTTCCCCGCCCTGTTCCGGCTTTATTTCCTCCACAAAAACTCCCACTAACTCCCTCAAAACGCCTAAATTCGGGTTCCGGATGTACCGAATGTAGTGACTCACCAGCTCTATATCGCAATTTCTAGTCCCTAGGATCAGTCGAATGTACGTCAAAATCATATTATCGACTTTCGCCTTCCTATCCATGTCCAAAACCTTCGCATTTAGCAGGATTATCGCCGCATGGGTGCAAAACCGGGCCAAGTGGATGACAATTCCAGGACTTGTGTGTGCGGAGTAGTGCTCGTAGAGGGCCACAAGGGAGTCGATGGAGCTGTTCCAGTCCTCTAGCACAGTGGAGGTGATGTAGGAGAGTTGGAAGCTGACGAAGGGCTCTTTGGTGTCGGTGGGGTGGCAGGAGTGGAGCTTGCGGGCGATGCCTTCGAAGCTGCGAGGCCAAGCAGGCGGGTACCGAATCGCCCCCAACTCTCCCTCCGAAGGCTCCAAATCGTCCTCAGGGATCATTTCATCCAGTCCGATAAACACCGCCGTCCTCACCAACGCCCAAAAGTGGTCGTAAAAGCGGTCCTTGCAGACAGTACTAAGCGCCTCATAGTGGCCACATAAACTGCCATAGAGAGCTCTTTCGTAGGCTGAATCTTCTCGTTGGTCGAATTTCTGCGATTCTGCGAGTTGCCACATGGAAATCAGGTACAGACGGAGATGCGAGTTCCCCATTATACCGGTGAAATCTTCGTCAATGCGCTGCTGGAAGGCCTCGATGGACTCGCTGTATTCTGCGGATTTCATGAAGGAAGGGATTTGAGGGTCGAGCGGGAGACGGAATCGCTGGGAAAAGTCGAAAAAGGGCAGAAGTCCGCCGATGCTGGCGGCTCTCCAGGGCTGGCCGCAGTCTGCGAACATCACTTGGGCTTCGCGCAGCCGCCCAGCACGGACGTACTCGAAGCCGAACTTCACCATGTCTCGCTCTGCTGCTGCATCTTCTCCGTCTATATCCCTCGGCCCTCTATAAGCCGCATCCGGATCCAACTCCTGCGACTGCCTCACCACCCTCTGCGACATACTCACCACCGAGCGAGTCCAATCCGCCACATGTCTATCACTCAAGTGGACCATTTTGACCTGCTCCAGCCAAGTCATAAGTTTCACGGAAATCAGCAAATCTCTATTGAACCTGACAGTGCTCTCCAGCTTCAGGAACTGGGAAGAGGACTGAGTCTCAGAGGTGTCGATTAGCTCGGTTTCGAGGAGATTGAGGATTAAAGTCCAGGTGGAAAACTCACGTGTGAGGAGTTCTTTTTCGTCTGAGGCGGTTTCGCCGATGAAAGTGCCTGCGATTATGTCCTGGGTGTACTGGATGAAGGAGCGGAGTCGGTCCTGCGGCCGTTCCTTGTCTTTGATTTCGCGGTAAAAGAAGGTCACTAGGTCTGCGCTGAGCATTATGGCGTTAGAGTAGGACTGGAACACCCTAACTCCCTGTATCCAGTAGCACTAAAGCAGGGATGCAGGGCTCGGTCGGTAATGGGACAAGATTAGGGCCTAAGGCTTCCCTCTCGTGAGCCGAGTGGGGAAGCGATACTGAGGAGGGAGAAGTTGGAAACGGACTCGCCTTCGTCCAGACGACCGTTTTCGCCTAGTTCCTGCAGCTTCCGCTCTGCCAGGTCTTCATGTGCCCTCCACGTCTGCGTAGGCAGCTGCACGAGCATTTCCCTTATCTTCTGAAAGTCCCCGGCAATCACCCTGGAATCCCTCTCATTCTTCGCCCTCGCCCTGTTCAAATCCTCATGCACCTTCTCCATCACCAAAGCCGCACTCTCCAATTCGCTCTTTTCCTTACGAACAACTGCCAATTCGCCCTCTATTTCCCTTGCGATTTCCTCACGATAGTGTTCGAAATCGGCCTTCGCTTGTAGGAAATTGGCGAATTGAGCATTGGCTCCGGCCACTTTGGCCTCCTGACGCTGCAACTCTATCAATTGTGCGGACAGCTTCTTCTCCCTGTCTTGCAAATCAACCATTGAGGCTTGGATCTGCTCGTCTCTTTTCTGCAGAGTCGCCTCTTTGCGAGCCAGTTCCACCTCTCGTTGGGTCATTTCTGCCCTCAGTTTGCTCTCGTGGATGCGGGAATGCTCCATGGCTTCTTCCTTTTCTAGGAGGGAAGACCTGAGTTTCCCGAGTTGGGCCCGGAGTTCCATGATTTCGGTGGATTCTGCTCGTTCTGCCTTTTTGCCCTCTTGGACTAGAGAGGATTTTTGCTCGCTTAGGCGCTTTTCGTCGTCTTCGAGTCGCTTTTTCCCGGCTTCCAGCTCTGCCTTCATACCTGCCAACTCACTCTCCTTAACCGCCACTTTATTCATCCACGTCCTCCTACCCTCATCCACTTCCCTCTGCGTCTTCTCCACCTCCGCCTTGATTTCCTGCACCACCGCCAACTCATCCTCCAAGCTCTTCCCCTGCGACTCCAGCTCCTTACCGCGGATTTCCAGCACCTGTTCCTGATGCTCCACATTGCTTTGGCGGACATTCAATTGGTGCATTAGTTCATCTTGTTGAGTCTCAAGGTCGCGCTTTATGCCTGCGAGGTCTTTGGTCAGTTCTTCGAGTTCTTGCCGCTCCTCGGCGAGTTCCAGCTCTTTGGAGGCGAGGGACTCTTCCATGGCTTTGAAGAAGTGGGAGCGGTCTTCGGTTTCTTTGAGGAGGCGTTCATGTTCCTTTTGGATATCTTTCATCAATTCAGTGCTTTCCGCCTCTCTCTGTTTAAGCTGCAAGTCCTTCGCTTTCAGTCTGTTATGAGCTTCTTTCAGCGCAGCTTTTCTCCTTTTGTGTTCTGCGCTTTGCTCCTGTCTCTCCTTAATGAAAGCCTCAATCCCCGCTTTCAACTGCTTAGACTTTTGCTCGATTTCCCCCAATTGCTTCGTCACTCGGTCTCGGTCGTCCATCACTTTCCGCTGGTCAGCCATTATGTCGGCTTTCAGCGTCTCCAGATCTCTCCACTGTTCCGCTATGTTGCGGGCCTCAGTCCTTAGTTTATCCTCTTCCCTGGACATATATTCCAGCTTCAATGTGAGAGATTTCTCCTTTTCCGGGATTTCGGCCTGGGCGGATTCGAAGGCTTTGAGGGACTGTTTGAGCCGCTGAGAGTCTTCTTGCAGTTTGCTTTGCTGCTCCAAAAGCGTCGATTTCAGGTCAGATAGGCGCTTTTCTGTATCAGAGCTGGTCTTCTCGAACAGACTAACCGCCTTTTCCCGGGTTTCCAGCCTTTGCAGTCTGCTAAGCATGTCTTCATCCCTGTCCTTCAGCTCCACTTCTCTCAGTCTTCGACTTTCCAACTCAGTCCTGTGCTCGCCCAGCTTGCTTTCCAGGAGTTCTGAGGCTTTCCGCAGGACTCCGGGAACCTGCTCGATTGAGGACATTGCCGCCACTGCCGGAGGCTCGACAGTCAAGGCTTGAAACAGGCCTAATAAGGCTTCTTGCAGGTCTAAAGCCAGGGGCGGGTGAGAGGGAGATGGAGCTCGAACAGTGGTTTTTCGCTTTTGATAGGCCTTTTCTAGCTCTGTAAGGTCCATTTCCGCCTGCAAATACCTCAATTCCAGTCCGTCTAAGCTGTCTTCTTCAGTCATCGACGGATTGCCAAGTCTCAAATTCCCTCCACTCATCATTATATATGTGGATTTCCGCCGATTCACAGGTCCTTCCTATATAAACCCTCGTATTCGCTACAGAACTGGTACTATTCCCCTCGCTTTACCATTAACTCAATGGCTAAACGCGAGCTTCGTGATGAGTAGCTGTAGTTCTTCAATACTCGTATGGACGTCCTGAGTCTCCATCAAGCGAAGGATCTCGAGTTGCTGGGGCTTGGTGCAGTCGAGGAAGCCAAGCAGCAGGTCTCCGTCTAGGATGGGGTCGGGGCTGGCAGAGAGGTGGCGAGTTGCAGGGAAGCGGAACTCTTGGTGACGGAAGAAGGGAATCCCAGAAACCGCAAGATAGGGCGAAAGGACACTAAGCAGCGTCCAGTCCTCCTCACTGAGCGACTTGTAGATATACAGCCCTCCCAGCACGCTGCTAATCACAGTTTGAGTGTACATCTGAGAGGGGAAAGTCTGCATGCAAGTCAGCATGTCCCCGAGGTGCACTCCTCCTGCAAGTGTTAATGCTTTGAAGCCTTGATTTGTGTCTTCTAGTGTGAGGAGGAAGAAATTGCGGCTTTGGTCGCAGGCTAATATCTCTATTGGGGTGTGTAGCTTCACAGTGATGATACCGCTGAGAGCTACTGCAGGTCCTAAGCGCTCGAACCCCTCTGGTGTGTATATGTACACCCCTACATCCCTCACCATATCTCCCACAACTATCAAGTTAAACCCCACGTCCATACATCCAATAACAGTGCCGGAATACCGCATTTTTGGTTCCTGCAGCTGTAGCTCTCCCTGAGGACTAAAAACCCACAAAGTCAAGGCTTGCTGGAAGGCTATTATGACCGTGTGGGCGTTATAGAGACAGACAGACACTGGAATTTGCTGGAAATGCTGGAATTTGGGTACTTTGGGGTCTGTGGCGAAGGGGTGGAAAAGGGTGACCTGGCCTGTGAGGCCATGTTGGGTGCATATAATAAGGCCGTAGTCGCAGGGAAGCATGCAGACAGGCTCGTTATTCGCTGATAAGCGTCTTTCCCAGGTCTCCCCACTCTGCATATCATACGCCCGTACATAGAATATCCCCCCTAAGCCAGTCACCAGGTAAATTCGATGTCCATTCATCTCCATCAACGACACACTTTCCATGCTTTTCCGGTCTATATCCAGTCCAAAGTCAAATATCCCTGATAAGGAAAGGAACTGCAACTCTGAGACTGACACCACTGCTAATCCACTCTCGTGACTAGGGTGAGTCACAGCACAGGCTAGCCGCAGCTCCGCACAGCTCAAATAAGTGTGTCGCAGCTTTTCCTCCCGAGTGTGAATTACGGTGGGCCGGTCGGAAATGAGCAGGACGCAATTGATGGATTTGCACTGAAATGGCACTAAGCCGACTAGGTAATTGCCTATATACTGTAGGGAAACTTTGGTCACTCCAGTGTGCGAGACTGTATATGTTAGTAAATAGCCATCCCCCAGACCGCAAAATAGGTACATTTCCGCCCCGCTAAAGTCTTCAAACAGCAAAGACCGAGGGGAGAAGTTGGGCCCTAGTTCCACTTTCCATAGCGGCTCCAGCGATACAGGGTCGAGAAAGTGGATACAGCTGCCCTCGAAGCAAGCCACTGCCAGGTAGCTAGGCGTGCAGGCCATTGCACTGGCCTCAAAAGCCAGGTCTTTCCTTGCTATTTCCTGGATCAGATGGCCTTGAATGAGTCGCATAGAGAGTGTTTTTGCGACTGTGAGAGTGTATAGCCGGGCGGAGGATGCTGAACTGAGGAGAATATCGCTGGCTTCCTGCTCCGAAGCAGCACGAATCCAGTCCCCTGCAAGGACTATTAGAATGTCTCTTTTGCAGACTTGAACCACTGCATCTTCCCATTTCGTCACAAAAACCGTAGGTCCGAAGTACTGAAATCCTGCGAAATCGACCTCTTCCAGTACTGACTGAGTAAGCAAAACAGTCCTCATTTGGTCAGAAAAGGACAAAAACAGCAAAGTATCCACTGGACAAGCCGCTATAGTCCACATATTAACCACCCTTCCGACCTCTATTTCCGCCTCGGAATTCAGCTTCGTGCCCCACTTGCAGGTGGAAATCGCACTTCCCAGGGCAGTTCTGGAGGCGGTCAGCACACTGGAGTCTGCGGAAGTGAGGTGGAAGTGCAGGGACACGACTGGGGCTAGACTCTGCAGTTCCCAGGTGATTGCGGCCTCACTGTAGTCGGGGGAGAAGTGGAGAAGACTGGAATTGCCCTCTGTGGAGGCTAGAAGTGCGAATTCAGTGGTTAATAGAGTTATGGAGTCAGCGCAGACTCCGGTTAGTAGGGTGCGGGAGGGGAAGCCTGGGGAAAGGGAGAGAATTACCAAGTCTTTGGCCTGGGTTACGGCCAATATTGCCTCGTGTGAGTCGTTTCCCACACATTGGATCGGTCCGAAGGGCGGCTCAATGGTCTCCAGCAGCTGATTAGCCATGGAAAACACCAGCACTTTCCCCGCACAAAAGCACAGCCACAATCCACTCCGCAGCTTCCTTAGTGCAGAGCCCTCACTCCCACTGCCACTATACAGACTTTGCAGCGCCTCCGCCTGCCAGTCATACACTGACACCAAACAGCCCTCTCTAGTAGTCGCCACAATCGCTAATTGCGTGTCATTCAGCACACAAATACTCCCAATCTGGTAGTCCACTAAATGGTACTCCACCAGTCGCAGTATATCAGGGGTCAGTCCAAACCGTGAAATCGTGACTAGCTGTATCCGTTCCCTGTGGATATGGACAGCTAGCAAGCCCGCTGCCTGGTCATAGTGGAAACAAGGCTGCGTCACTCTCACTCTATGCACCTGCAGCAGGTCCATTTGCGCACTCGCACAAACTCCCCCCTCCGCAAGGCTGACTATCCCCACATTCCCAGGCTCTGCGACCACTACCAACATGTCATCTCTCCCTGGGAGGGTCTCGTAGGCTGCCACATGCAGGAGGTTTCCATGCAGTTTGAGGTCTTGGAAGAGCTCTAAACGGCTGCTTTCCTGCCGGTAGACCTTGAGGTGAGGACCGGAGACTACGATTGCGCAGGGGAGGGAGGAGAGACTGGCTCGGCAGACGGCTTGCACGGCTGTGGGAGGCTGGAGAGTGCGCAGGTACCCTTTCATTTTAGCTAATAGTTGGGCTTTAGGGGACCCAGGGCGTCTTCCTTTCCCACCCTCAAATCCCGACTCTTCTCCATCCAATCCCTACTCGCCCGCTTATCCTCCAAGCGTCCAATCGCGTAGATGATCCTATTGGACAAAACCTCCAAAGGGTACTTCGCAGGGTCAATGATAAAGGCCACATTGCCTGAGTTCTGCTCGAATATGTATATGCAGCCTAGGTTCAGAAAGGTCGCTTTCACTGTGGACTGGGAGTTTGAGTTGCCGGCCCAGCAGGGAAGGAGGTCGTCTCCGTAGGTCTTCACGTATTCTAGGAGGGTGTTGGGGTCGAGGTCCTCGTCCAAAGCCACAAACACGCATTCGAAGGAGAGTGCCTTTCGAAGCTGCATATACCGCTTGAGCCGTGCAAATCGCTGCATCGCCACATGACTAGGATTCGCAACCGCCGCATGGTACATAAGCACATAGCTGTCCTTGGAGTTCTCACTGGACACCACTTCCCCATACTTCGCATGCTTGGCAGCCAGCGCAAACTCCCAAAACTTGTACTGGTAGTCCTCCTCCGCGTAATCCTTCTGCTGTATATCGCCCAAGTACCGGACTTCAAACTCACGCTTGTTGTCCCTCGCGTCCCAAAGAGTATACGCGGCTATAGCGCCTAAACTGCCCCAGAACCAAAGAGCCAGACGAGTGAAGCGCCATCGGTCTGATTTGAGTCGTTTGATGTCTTGGTTGGAGCCACTGAGGTGGGTGTAGCGCTCTTGCAGGTCGCGCATGTCGGAGTGCGGCAGGAGAGGGCTGTGTCGGGTCCAGTTCTCTTTGCGGTAGTAGAAGCGGCGGAATGGACGCAAATGGAGCATTATGGAGGGCTGGTAGGGATAGGCTTGGGTTTAGGCTGCGATATAGACTAGAGTTTCGCTTGTTTTCTAAGAGATTGCTGGGTTGCACGGAGTACGTGCAAAAGTGCGTCTTTGGCTTTGCTATTAGTATATTAACGTACGACCTTTGAGGCCTTTGGTTTGCAGGTAGGAAAGCCGAGCATTCTTCACATAGGACGCAATTTTCACGTGAATTTCAGCCTTCACAGTGTTGATTTGCTGGGAAACTCGCCTGTGTACGAAGTCCAACTCCCTCTTTCCCTCTAACTCCAGCTCCCGCTCCACTATGTCGATCATAGTACTGGAGCGCTTCAGTCCGGCCTGCTCCGCCTTCCCCTCTGCTTCCCTTTTCCCCGGTTCAAAGCAGGGCTTCGACTCGAAAGAGAGCTCAGAAGTGCGATTTAAAGCCAATTTCCGTTTTTTCGCGGCTACTTTGGGCCGGCTGTTAATCAACTCCCAATACTTGCGATTTTCCATGTAACTGTGACTCAGCCCGGCTTTGAACTTGAGATTCCTCGTAAAGGCCTTCGACTGTCTCCTGGGCAAATGCTGCAAAGCTGGTTGGTGCATAATGGCCACTGCCTGCACAGGTGGCAGTTCCTTCCTTCGTACCACTTGGATGGTGCTGCCGTGGCCTGTGGCCCTGGAGAGCTGCTGGTAGGGGCCTAGCTGGGTGCTAGGGGGGAAGGGACAGTCAGCGGGCACTGCGGGAAGGGGAGTGGCTGGGACTCGGAAGGAGTCGGAGGGAGTGGAGGAGAGGCTTTTTTTGTGTTTGGAGTACTCGTAGGGCCCTCGGACGTTTAGGTTGCGTATAGGAGGCAGAGAGTACAGGTCGAACATAGAAAAAGCCATTAAACTATTACATCTCCTTTTCCAGAACTTATTGGCCACTTTTTGGGCTGAAAGCGGAATTGTTCTGAGAACTAGCGAATTTGAGCATATTTTGGGAACTATTCCAATATTTTAGATATGTTTAAGGAAGAAAATAGTCCTCTATCTCGAACTTGAGCGAAGTTATATGGTGAAATAACTGATTTGTGTACACTAAATGCTCTAAGTCTGATATTCGCATAGAATACAGCAAAACAGTGAGTAAATGCACTAAAAATCGCCAATTTCTGCATTCTTATTGCGGTTTTTTGGACCTTTTCTCGTCTTTTAGCACTTTAAATAGGCCGATTTGTGGGTAAATTGTAAATTTTTGGTATAAGACTTGTATAATCAGCGAACTTCCTTCCTTTACTATATACAAAAGCCCACCAATACTGCTTTAACTTAGGAAATTCCACGCATTCCTAGGTATTCAGCAGCCCTGAAGCCTGCTTTCAGGCCCATTATTGGCTGTAATGAGCAGGGCCATAGGCTTTGATCGGCACATCACTATCTTTTCGCCTGAAGGGCGGCTGTTCCAGGTGGAATACGCCTTCAAGGCTGCGAAGTCGCCAGGAATCACCTCAATCGGAGTGCGCGGCACTGACTGTGTAGTCTTCTGCACAGAGAGACGGGTGCCTGACAAGCAAATTGTGCCTGAGTCTGTGACCCACCTCTTCAACGTCTCTGAGAGAGTGGCTGCCTGCATGACTGGACTACTGCCGGATGCCCGTGCTTTGGTGACTCGACTGCGGTACGAAGCAGCGGAGTTCCGCAACAAGTTCGGCTACGGCATGCCAGTGGGTGTGCTCGCCAACAAATGCGGAGATCTCAGTCAGGTGTACACTCAGCAGGCCTTCATGCGGCCTTATGGCGCCTTCACTATGCTGGGAGGCATAGATGACGAGAAAGGACCGCAGCTCTACAAGGTCGACCCTGCGGGTCTGTTCCATGGGTACAGGGCTGTGGCTGCTGGAGCGAAGGAGGACGAAGCTATGAACTTCCTAGAGAAGCAATTCAAAAAAACCTCAGGAGTCCTGACTCAGGCCCAAACCATCCAAACCGCCATCGACTGTCTGCAGTACATCTCCTCCCAAGAGTTCAAGCGCAACGACCTCGAAGTCGGCCTGATGACTCTCGCCCGTCCAGGCATCTACACTCTGCGTGACGAGGAAGTGGAAGAGCACTTGAACGCCCTAGCAGCTAGAGAGTAACGCTTAGAGCTCAATGCGCTCCAGCCAGTCTAGGACTTCTGAGAAGGTGGGTCGCTTGGAGGGGTCGGTCTGCCAGCACTTCACCATCAGTTCTTTCAGGGCGGCGGGGCAGGAGGAAGGCACTGTGGTGAGGCTGGGACGCTCTCCGTTGCGGACTACGCGTTCGGCGATGGAGACGGGCGGGATGTTGCGGTAGGGCGTTTCTCGGCACACGATTTCCCAGAGGACAATGCCATAGGAGTATACGTCAGCGGACAGGCCATAAGGACGGTTCGTGATGACTTCGGGAGCCATCCAGTGACACGTCCCCATTTGTCCGGTCATGTGTGAGGGGTCATCCAGGATTTTTGACACTCCAAAGTCGGTGATTTTCACTAATATCGGGTCGGAAGGGCCATAAACAGGCTTGTGAAGCAGCAAATTGAGGCTTTTTAGGTCTCTGTGGATGATTGGAGGAGTGATTTCATGTAGGTAATTCATCCCATGTGCGATATCCGTGCTCATCTTCAGCTTTTGCTGCCAACTGAGCATCACATCTTTCCTCTCATGCAGCAGTTTGAACAGCGACTCGCCCTCGCAGAACTCCGTGACTATAGCCAGGCCGCAGTCTATGCAGGCGCCCATGAACAGCACTAAATTGGGGTGCCGCAGACGGAGCATTGCAGTCACTTCCCGCATGAACTCTCGTCGGAGGTCCACGTTGACTACGTTTGCCTTCATTACTTTGATGGCGACGGGGGTTCTTTTGTAGAGTCCTCTGTGGACTTGGCAGGAAGAGCCGATTCCCAGAACTGGTCCGAACTGCAGTTGATTCTGCTTGAGAATCCAAGGCTGGTCCGCAGTGAACATTTTCACGTCCGAGCCGGACTGCGTCGGAGCAGTGTTGACCACTTCCATCTGCGGTGCAAGGAACATCGGGACTTCTTGGGGCGGAGGACGGGACACTTTGGCAGGGGCAGAGGCTGAGGAGGAGTTGGAGTCAAGTTGGCGGATATCGACGTTTCTCACTGGAGACAAGAAATCATCCATATGCGGGAGAATTGGCTTTGGAGGAGGAGTTCTGCCTCGCATTGCTTGGTCTGGGGTGGCTTCCGGTCTTGGTCTTATTCCGCTTCGAGAAGCTCTTAGTTGTCCGTGAGCTTCCACATGTGGAGAGATGGGATTAGTCTGGGTGTTCTCAGTCGGATTAGAAGGCGGCTGAGACGTTCCTCTGGACTTGCGGTGCTCCAATGTAGGCAAGTCTGGGGATGGAAGGTCCGCCTGAGGCTCTGGAGGAGCAGGGCGAGCCTCCCTAGCAGAGTTCTGAGGAGGGACATTGAAGGGCAACAGAGGATTGAAGGCCTTCAAACTAGCGGCCATTGAGCAGGTTTGCTGGTAATTCTGTTGGAATTTCTGCATAAGTGCAGGGATGAGGGTCTGATTTGGAGCGCGGATACTTGCCAAAGCAGTGATGTTTTGCCTGACGAAAGCAGCTAATTTCAGCTTTTCCTCCATCAGCAGTCCTGCACAAGCGCTCCTCAAGTCCGCCAGTTCCGCCACTCCCATAAAAAGTCCATTGGACACATGCATCAGTTTCGACCAAAACGCTATAATTTCCGCTAGTCTAGCAGGGTCCGCTGCCCTGCCTCCGGACCAGTCTCCCTTAGATGCAGTCAATGCGTGAAATTGCAATTTCTGCTTCAACAGTTTCGCATACTGCCGAATCAGTCCCGCGAAATACTCACACTTCAACTCGTCTCCTTGGAAAGAGGAGTTCGGAGCCCAGGTCCTCTCTACTGAGTCGATGGCTCGATTGAGACCGGATTCGCAGTTATTAGTCCAGCCATATAGCGCAAGTAGGTGAGCCACCATAAGGGTCTTTATTGCTACTCGGGTTTTTGTCACTTTCCGTTTCTGCAGAGTGGCGAAAATCTTCCCGATTTTGAACGGCTTTAAAAGCGATTTGGTGACTAGGCGATAAATGTGATGGAAATCAGGAACGGTATTGGCATTGCTAGTGGCACAGCGGACCCACCACCCTGCCCCACTTTTGAACAATCCCGCCACTGCAGAGGCTTTGGAAGAGAAAGGAGTCAAAGTTCCGCCTCTGGGAATAACCCGAGGGACGTCCCTCTGAGCACAGAGCTGTAGCAGTACTTCAGCACCTGGACGACTGGAGGAGTCTTCGATGAAAACGGCGGAGAAAAACTGAGTCCAGAACTCGGAAACCTGCTTTCCCTGTTGGCGGCATCTTCCGGCTCGCTGGTCTTCAGGCAGTTTCGCAGTAAACGCGTTTTCTCTATACAGTAAGCCATATATCAGACATCCCAATCCCCATATGTCCACCTTCGTGCCTAGTGGCAGGCTGAAAGAGGAATCCAACTGCTCCGGAGCTCGAAAGCAGGGAACAGTGTTCACCTCAATATCCCGCTTTACTTCCATTTTCTTGTCTTCCGGCACCACTCCATACGCAACTAGACTCGAACTGCCAAAGTCTCCAATTCTGCATTTGAAGTCATTCCCGAGGAGGATGTTGCAGGGTCTCAAGTCTCGATGTGCAACTCCGTATGCGTGGATGTGCAGCAGTCCACTGGCTAAGTCTTTGAGGATAGACAGGATTTGCAACTCGGATAGCTCCTGATTCTTGCATAGAAGCCGCAAATTGCCCTGCTGGCAGAACTCTTCGGCGAGGATTCCGCGAGTTTGGTCTTCCTTCCAGTCCACCGCTCGGATCACGTTTTGGTGCGGGGGGATTGACTTGAGTGCCTCCACTTCTCTCTGAAATCTCATCTTCAGACTCGGATTTTCAGCCAAGAAAGGGACGACTTTGATAGCAATTTCCCGTCCTTCGCTCGACACTCCCTTGAAAAGAGATGAAGACGAGCCGTCAGCGAGCTTTCCAGCGACTCTGACAGCACCGCGCTGCAGGACCACTGACGAACTCAGTCCCTGCGACTTCATCATATTTTCTATACGACTCGACCTTAGCCTATTCTCTCTCTGGCTTGCTAGGTGCAGCCTCCAGCTGGGGCATTCCCACTTCCTTGCTAAGCGTGTAACTGATCATTTTGTTGATGCGCTTGACCATCGATGTCGGCTCCTCGAAGATGTTTGCGAGGATCATAGCGTTGTCCAGTAGCTGCTTGACAGCCTGGCTGGCCAGGTCAGGGTTGGTCTTCCTGACCTTATTGAGGTTCCTCATGATGTCGTGGTTGGGGTTGATTTCCAAAGTCTGGTCTCTGACCACGGAGTCACCGAGACTGTCTTTGTTCATCATGCGCATCACTTGCCGCACAGCACTGGTCATGTCCCCGGTCACAATGGCAGGAGAGTCGGTCAAACGAGTGGAAACTAGGACGTTCTTCACCAAGGGAGTCAGTTCTTTCTGGACCCAGTTGGTGAAGGGGACTAAATCTTCCTCGGGAATGCCGATGTTTTTGTCGTATTGGGCGACTTGCAGGAATTCCTTATCACTGGTGTCTAGCGCAGTTTCGATGTTCGTGAATTTGTACCCTTGGAAGTCACTCATGTTCCTGAAAATCAGCTCATCTACGTGGTAGTAGCAGAACAGAACTGGCACCTGCTTGGGCAGAAACGGCTCCACATAGGGCGAAGATATGGCTGCTTCCCTGTTCCCTGCGAACAGATAGTAAATCTTCCTCTGATTCGGCTTCATTTTCTCGACATATTTATTCAGCGACAGATTTCCGCTTTCCAGTGACCAGCTATACCTCGCCAAGGTCGCGATTTCCTTGCTATGTTGACTGTCCGCACCCATGCCCTCCTTAATAAAGTGACCAAACTGCTGCACCCACTCATTGTAACTGTCCTCATTCCTCGCTGCCTGCTCCCCTAGGAACTTTATCACTCTGGTAGTGATCAGCTCTCTGATCCTCGCAACCAATGCAGAGTCTTGGTACATTTCCCGGGATATGTTGAGCGGCAAGTCCTCACAATCCACGACCCCCTTCACAAAGCGCATCCAGGACGGTAGCAAGTCCTTGCATTTCGCTTGAATTAGGACCTTGCGGCTGTACAGCGAAATGTCCATTTCCTCTTGTCCGACGCCCCAGCCTTCGCTGTGAGAACTGGGGATGAAGAGCAGGACTTTCATGACGACGGGGATGTCGATGGAGTAGTGGAGGACGTAGCGGTAGGGCGCCTTTTGGTTGGTCAGGTAGGAGAAGAAGTCCTTGTATTGGTCCTCGGTGACTTCTGATTTGTTCCTGGCCCATATCGCGGATAGGGTGTTGACCTGTGTGTTATTGAGGAAAATGGGGTGGTTCAGGAAGTTGGAGTATTTCTTCAGGACGGTTTTGATGGATTGTTCCTTGCAAAAGTCCAAACATTCGTCCTTCAGATGGACGGTTATTTGAGTGCCGCAGGGCTGGAAGTCCATGTCAGAGTCCGCGATTTCGAAATTGCCGCTGCCGTCACTGATCCAGAGGTGAGGAGAGGCGCAAGCCAGGGTCTTGGATACGACTTTCACCTCTTTCCCGACTATAAAAGTGCTGTAGAAGCCCACGCCGAATTGGCCTATAATTGAGTCCGCAGAAGTCGGGCTGGCGCCTTCTTTTTTGATTTTCTCGAGGAAGGCCTTGGACCCTGACTTGGCAATTGTGCCGAGGTTTTCCACCATTTCCTCTCTGGTCATCCCAACACCAGTGTCAGTGATGATAAACGTCTTTTCCGCCTCATTGAGCGTAATCGTGACTTTCAGGTCTTGACTCGCTGCCGCCTGTCCAGACACCTGGTAATACCTGAGCTTCTCAAGTGCGTCCGAAGCATTGGAAACCAGTTCCCGAACGAACACTTCCTTGTCCATATACAGACTTTTAGCCACGATTTCCAGCAGTTTCTGAGTTTCCGTCTTGAACTCTTGCTTCTGGATATTGGTCTTGACGGAGGCTTTGGGGATGTCGATCACAGGCTCGGCCTTGGGCTTGGGGGACTGTGCGGTGGAGAAGGACCGAAGTAGTGCTGGATGCGCTGAGACGAATCTCAAAGCAGGGCGCCGGGACAAGGCACTGATGGCTCGGCTAAAGACCCGACTCAGCTGCATTGCACAAGTAATAATATGCGGCCAATATAGCGACTTAGCTAGCGAGCAGTCCTGAGCGTCTAATCAAGTGGTCTACGAACCTTCTTTCCTCACGACTGAGACAGCCATTATGTCCGCAGTTCAGAGGGATGAGGAAGCCTGCGCTGGGGAAAGCAGGGTTCGGGTCGAACTCCCCAGATGGCTTGTGGCGGGCTGGAAACATGGAAGCCAGGGCGGTCAGTCTTGTGTTGAGGGCTGTGAGGTAGGCTAGCAGGTCTGCGACGTGTTGGTTGTCTGTGGAGCGGGCCAGGCAAAGGGCGGAAAGGATGGAAATGGCGGAAATCAGCTTGGAACTGGCAAGTTCAAGGCAGGGAGTCCCATTATACTCCCTCGAATAGTAACTGCCCCACACCAGCAAGCAGCAACTCCAATAGTCCGCACTCTCCACTGTGGCTCCATCACAAGCCACACACTTCAGAAACTTGCCCCCAGCGTCCAAGTCCTCTATCAACGCCTTCAGCATGCGGAGATGAGGAGTCAGGGAGCGGCTGGAAGTCTGTTCTCTGAGTAGACGAATAGCGACTGCTGCAGCTTGTAATTGCCCCTTACTGAGAGTTTCCGCATCAGTTCCCAGTACTAATCGATGAGCAACGCCGTTTTTGAGTGAGGCCATTTCAGGGATGATGCTATCATGAGGGTCGGAACTGAGCATTTTGAAGCACTTCGCACTGATGTAGTCTGAAGCCACGTCAGTGGACCACTGTGTCAGTAGCTTCAGCGCAGTCTTGGCCTTGTCGCTGTAGGTGCCCGCTATGCTTTCGATCGAGGCAAATGTGCGGTCTGCAAATAGGACTGTGACGTTGGCTCTGGCGGCTATGTAGGCTGCCACCATCCCGCCCATGGACTCCCCGTGCACCATTAATTTGCTGATATTGCGCACTTGCAGGACATACTCAGCTACCTTCAACCCGTCCTTCGTCAGTACTGCAGGACTCGGCCACCCCAGTGTCCGGCCATATCCCCGGTAATTCCACATCATCACACTCAACCCCTTCTGCAAGTAGTACTGCAAAGAGTCACTCATGTACAGTCCGCACTCATACACAAATCCATTCCCGCCACATAGCAGCACTGCGGAACTCGGGGAAGACCCTTGTATCCACATACAGTCCAACTGCGCTCCATGGTCGCCCAGCACCCACACTTGCTCACATTTGAGGGTGGTCTCCATTTCGCACCTCAGGTAGTCGAGGGTGCCGATGGACGTGTTCCAGATCCAGCGGTTGAGAGTCTGGGCCCAAGTGGTGTTTAGCAGGTTGGTCTTGAGGGCGGACATGAGGTCGGAAAGGCTGGTGAGGACTGGGGTGAAGTCGGAGACTTGGACGGGGATGGGGGAGCCCATGGCTTCCCAAAAGGACAGGGAGTGATTGACTTGTATCGAACTGCACGCCTTCTGAACCCCCAGAAAGAGCCTCTGCAGCCTAGCCTGCGCCTCCGTTAGTGTCCTTCTTTTCGCCATCAACGCATAAATCCTCAGCACCACTTCCACCTTATTCTTCCCCTCATACAGTTCTTCATTCTCCGCAGCCGCCAACTGTCCGTCCTCCACTTCACTCAGTATTTCCGCCACTTTCCCCATCCAATTCATCCACCTGGCAGACAGCAGCGACAGCATTTCCACCTCGCTTTCCCTTCGGAAGTAGGAAAAAGACTTGGGAAAGGAAATCACTTGGATGCCGAGTCTCACCAGCAGGCCCAAAGACACTACGCCCAGGCTCAGTGCTCCTGGCAGGGTCAGTAGGTCCACCCAGAAGAAGAAGAAGTCGAGGAGTAGCTTGGAGAGCAGGAGACAGGCCACGAGGTAGCCCAGGGTCGACCAGTGCACCTTCAACATGGAACTATAGTGCATATGTAAGCACGGAATTGGAGGATTTGAGGGAAATTAGGGCGAGAAGAGGTGGTTTAGGCCTGTGAGTTAGCTTTTTGGAGGGCTGATTTAGCTGTTCCCAATTTAATGGTGTGTGTTTATGATAGATGCATATCTACGTCTATTATATATACGAGTCCCGGGTCCAGGGTCGGTTTTCCTTACGAAAACGCTACTAGTTGGTAGTCGGCGGAAGGTAAATTACCAAACTCTACTCCGCTACTGCGACTTATTCCACTTCTCCGGCAAGAAGAATCCGCCCTCCCATCCCTACGCTGTTCTTTTCACACGAATACGTCCAGCACTAGTGCAATCCCACCAATTGGGCAGAGACTCCACTACTCCTCTGTAATATGAGCGCTACAGATGGCTCCACCTCCCCTCAGCTGCCTGCTCACTTTAAAGTCCGCTCCAAGGCTATTCTCAAGCGCCAAAGCGACTTATCGCCTCTTAACCGGGCGAGGACTCGGGAAGAACGCAAGAAAGCGGTTTCCTTTGCTGACGGCAAAGCAGGTCTGCCGTTATATGAGGTCAGATTGGTGGACCGACCTGAGGCCGAAGTGGAAATAAAGTCGAGCTGCTGCGTCCTCTTCTAGTGGGCGACTAGACCAACCAGTCTGAGTGCCACTAGTAAAAATGGGCTGTGAGTAGATTTGTGAGTGGTGAACACCCATAAACCGGGCAAAGTTAACTGAAAGGGAAGCGAAAAGCCGGTGGGAGTACTGAGGAACTGTGTAACTTTCCCAGTACCAGATAGTCCTCAAAGTCCACTATTTGCCTTTCCCTGCTATATTGAGTCCTAAGCAGTCTACATAAACCGCCACTGTAGAAACGCTCATAATTGGCCAAAGAAGCCGATGTCCAACTAAGCCAATAAGCCCTCTCCCTGCCTCTTCCACATACAATCGAAATGGAGGAAATGGTCCGCAAGCTCCTCAAGTGGAGCGGCGACCTTAAAAAGCCCCTCTCCGAAGACAAGCTGCAAAGTCTATTTCAAGCCCAAGTCATCGACTTAACACCAAAGAAAGGGCCTCCTATCGACCCAGCAGTAGTGATCGCAGCTACTTGGGATGACATTTTGGTGGATAACAGCCGCAGAGTCGAATCCGAAGTCCTCGCTGTCTGCGAAGACGTCCGCAAGCGCTTTTCCAAGGACTCCCGACTCACAGAGCTGAAAGCCCTGCGGCCTGCTGTTTTCTTCGATGACATCATACGGATGAAGGAAGCCTGTGTAGTCTCGGGGGAGGAAGTCATGAACAGGTATATGCGTGCTGTCGCCCCTACAAGAGACCTAATAGACCTTGAAGCCGCTATCAACAGTCAGGAATCTGCCTTATTGGACCTCTACAGAGCCAAGGAGTTGAAGGGTTTGGCGGACTTAGATGCAGCGATGGAGCAGGAAATCAGTGCATGTGAGGCAACATTGCTGCAAATCACTCAATCAGACCCGAATATATGTCTGCATATGGGGGAAACGGTGCAAATGGCCTGTTCTCAGTGTGCGTCTATAGTGATTGAACGACTATGTGCTGCTTTCGGACCACTTCCGGCCCTGCTGCAAGAGTCCTACAGGTCCAGAATCAACCAACAATGCGTCCAATTCTTGATAAATCAGCTGATTCCCAACTTCACAGAAGAGCTAAAGCGACTGTTTTGGAGGGAAAACTACACAGTAAGACCTAGGCAGCCGTTTGAACACTGCGAAGAAACCACAAGAGTGGCGATTGCATTAGTTGCGCTGCAGCTTAAAAAGCCAGCTACTGAGCAGTCTGTCACTGAGGTCATTTCGCACCTGCAGCCCCAGGACTACCCCGAAGTCCCCACAGAAACACTACTCCAGGAATTCAGGGCGAACTTGACGATAGTCGAGAAATGCAGACTGCTACTGGGACTATGCGCTGTGCTATCCGGGGCATACCAGACCCACCCCGAAGTCTCAGCCTGTCAACTGATCTATTACAACCCTGTGCGACGCCAACTCTTCCGAGACATTATAAACAGTGTATTCCTCACAGAGACGATTCCAGTCTTCAACGACTGGCTACTAGCCCGCTGCGCAGAGCTAGTAATTGCCACGAAACAAGCACATGCGGAGCCACTTCCAACCCCACTGCCCAGTGCTTCTACGAAGGAAGTCCACGTCAGTATCTCCACTCCGCTGAGTGGAGCGAAGGCCTTTGCCAAGAAGTGGTATACTCGGGCTTCCGGTCTGCTGCTGGTAGGAACTAGGTAGGGCACTGAGGAGCGGAAAGTTGGTACGTTTGAAGTGACTGATTTGAATGATTTGCCTGCACTTCATACCACTATAGCAGTCTCTGGGTGGCTTTCAGAGGCGGATGATATGAGTGAGGCCTGGCGCCATCTGGCGAACTACCCACAGCCGGGGAAAGTCCTGGCTTTGGTGTGGGAGTCTGGAACTAAGCGGAAAACAGTCCTACAGGCTGTCAAACACGCAGTACTGTTCCTGTGGCCAATTGCAGGCGTACTGCACTTGCTCCGCAACCATCCCTTCCGAGATGCATCTTTCCGAGCTGATGCAGCGGGCAAAGCCCTGGCCAACAGTATCAGAAGCCGAGACTTCGGCCCAGGCACAGTGTCACTAGTGGGCTTTTCCCTCGGGACAAGGGTCATTTTCAGCTGTCTGGAAGAATTGGCGAGAGATGACCAGGTTTATATACATGATGTGACCTTGTTGGGAGGGGCGGCACCTGCGGACCCGACTGCCTGGCGAGAGCGGCGCAAGGCCATTTCCGGCCGCCTAGTAAACGTCCACTCCTCACGAGATAAAGTCCTTTCCATCATATATCGCGTAGCGAAGATCCACCGGCCGGTCGGCAACGGCCCTATCGAGGCTGCGGATATAGTGGAGAACTACGACGTGTCTAGCTACATAGCCGCACACCAAGACCACAGGAAGCACCTGGACAGGACTTTGGAGACCATTCGGTACCAGCCGTAGTTAATGATATGGAGAGCGGACTGACGCTGCCTATGGTCTTTTGGCATCGTGACAATGTGCGAGTGAAGCACGCAGTCCAGTGCTTGGCAGTCCAGGAAGACGGAGTGATCTCAGGCGGCGAAGCAGGGGAAATGGTCTTCTGGACACAGGGAGTGCCCAGGGTGGTAGCCACTGCAAATGTCAACCACGAGTGTAAGCAGTTGGTACTGCTAGCAGCCCCTCCACTGCCTGAACTACCCTGCGGACTGCTAGTGGTTTCACTGCACGGGGACAATAGAGTGAGGGTGTGGGACTACTTGGATGGCCGCTGTATCGCCGCTACTGCTGCTTCTATGTTCGGCGACAGCTTTATCATCGCTCGCATATGTGCGGTTCCCAAGCGATTCGTAGCTATCGCAGGCAGTGAGAAGTCCATCCATATCCTGGACATCTGGACCATGACTCGACTATGTTCATATAGGACGTTGGGAGAACTAGTGGATATCACCGCCTGTTCAGTGGGGGATCGGACCAGACTAGGTGCAGTGCATGGGGAGGGGTTCGTCACTTTGTGGGATTTTGCAGATTCTGGGGACATGGGGAGTGCCCCGGAGTGCAATTTTGCTCGGCCCACTGCGAAATTGACGATGGTTATTGAGGAAGTTCCCACGAAGTTAGCGATATCGAGGGAATTGGATATAGTGGCGGTGGCGTATGAACACACTGTCAGTTTTATACATCAAAGTTGGGTAATTCACATATAGTTCCGCGCGGATAATAGAGACGACATATACTTGAAGACTGAAGGAACTATCAAATGCCTCGCATTCACACAGGAGCATATCGCAGTCCTACTAGAGGGCCAAAAGCTGCTAACATCACCACTAACACCCTTACGAGCGCTAATCAGACCCACCAGCCAGCGCAAAACTCATTCTGAATACATCTATTTACCCTCTACTTCCTACGACCTGCTGCTAAATGTGGACTTCCCCACCTCTCTCATCCACCAGGACCGACTTTACTACTCCCGTCCAGGCTCCCTGTACTGTCTTTCCCTGGTCGACCCACTGGCACAGCCTATAGTTACGCTGCTCTGCTTTGACTGCTTTAGTCCGGCGTTGCTGGCGGATTGCCAGCTGCATTCGCTTTTGCATGCGCAGGAGTTGATAACGTGCAGTTACGTGGTGGTTGAGCATTCGTGGCCGCTGTATATAGTGGGCACGAGTCTTGGCCGGGTATTCATCGTCCCTCTCGCCAGTTCCCTCTCCGTCTCCTGCCTCGAGTCTGGCATCGAAGACGAAATCAGCTGCCTAGCCTTCACCAACGACCGACTCGTGAGCTGCTCCCGCTGCGGCCAAATCGACGTCTGGAGTCTCTCCCAAGACGACGTTAGTGCTTTAAAGCAGTACAAAGTCCAGCGGCATTTGAGTGAAAGGGAGAAATACCAGTTACGCAGAGTTCGCTCTTACTCCATGCATGAAAACTTGCAAAACCAGTTGCGACTCATTACTTCTTTTCGTCTCACGCATGGACCGATTGTGGCGATTGTGTTGCCTACGTGTATGGAGGGCACGAAGAAGGAAATGGCGGGGGAGAGCTGGCAGGCGACGTTAGAGGAGTGGGAGCAAATGGTAGTGGGGCAGATGGACGACGGCTTGATTTTAGTGATTTCCATAGCAAAGCAAGACCTCCACTGCATGCTCACAGGCGTGGGAGACGTCATCATCAAGGCCACAGTCAATATTCCTCTGGAGTACCTCCTCATTGAGACGGAAGACGAAAGTCTGTACGTGTATAATACGATGAATCAGCAGTTAGAGCGCTACTTGAGCAATACTGTGACCAGTGACTTCGTCGGAGAGGCGAGGGATAGGAAGAAGCGCAGGCCTGTGCATCACACATATGCCCAGCAGCTACTGGAAGTGACTTTGGCGGGCGTGCACTCTGTCAGTGCACAGCAGGAAGTCTGGACGGAGTGCAGACTAGTGGGGAAAACGCAGTTCCCGCTGCTGTGCATACGTCCAGAGCAGATTATCAACTCCATACTGCAGCGAGGAAGTCTCACTGAAGAAGCCAAATTCGCAGTTTCGCTGCTGATACGCTGGGACCATGCGCAAACAGCCGCAGAAAGGCTGATTCAGACCCAGGTGGAACTGCTATTCGAGGCGAGTCGCTTGTCAATGGCAGCGGCTGTGGGGGTCTTTGGAGTCGAGGAAGCCGTCAGCTTCCCTTTTCCCAGCAGTCCTACCGCTCCCTGGCAACTGTCCCCCTACCTGAGCACCGTCACAGCCCTCAGCCTTGTATCCATTTTAAACGCCTGCGCCAAATCACTCCCCAATGCAAAGGCCATTTTACAGAAAACCCAGGAACTGCATGCCAGTGGACTGGCAGAGAACTGCCCAGGCTTCCAGCGACACCTAACAGCGCTGATAGGAGCCAAGATACTGGAGGGCAACCAGGCTGCTTACATCTTCCTGAAGCACCTTTTCCAAGGGAGGGATATGGACGATTTCGCTGGCTATTGGACGGCTTTCCTTCCTCCAGGCGCTCGCAGGAACTCGAAAGGGGTTTTCGAGGAAAGTAAGCAGAAACTGGTCCCAGAAGCAGCAATTGCAGTGGTTCTCCTGGCTACCGCAGCGCTCCAAAGGCCTTTACACGCCTTTTCCGTTGACACTTTGCTCAGATACTTGACTTACCTGCTGGAAAGTCTCAATGAAAATGAGGTGAAAGCAGCTGCTTGGCTGCTTATTGACGGGATCAAAGCGTGGAGAGACCATAGTTCCAAGGACTCTGTGGCCAAAGCTACACTGGCTCTTTTGGCTGTGCACCACTCAGGTCCCGAAAGCACACAAACTCTGATTTTGAGCACTTTACTGCAAGTAGGGAAAGCAGACGTATTGCTGTTTTGCAGCGTACTGAAGTCCGAAGTCGCGAAATGGAGCATCGGGCGAGACTACCCCCAGTGCATCCTGAGCGTCCTGGAAGCCTTCATATACAAACACCCCACCTCCCTGCTCTTCCTCATCCCCGCAGTGGTCGAAGTCATCCTGCGCAGCTTAGACCGACAAGACATCTTCCTGCGGAAAATCTGCGTGTCCAAGGCCTCCAACGCTCTGGAACAGCTAGTCAAGCGTCTACCCATGACTGCCTTCGATGCGCAGAGCCAGCGTCTAGCAATCGGCACTCCAGAGGGGAAGTTGCTCCTATACAGTCTCGCAGGCGCCTCACTATGGAAGTCCCTAGATGCTCATCTCGGGCCTTCGAATGCTGTGGCTTTCAAGCCTGGCGGCTCCGTTGTAGTCTCGTACTGCATGCAGGAGGCGAAGCTGTGCTATTGGACTATTGCTGCGGGGTTCTTTGGCTTGGGGCAGGAAAGTGTGGAGCGGGGCAAGGTGCTGGCTTTGGAAGCGGTGCAGCCTGCGGTCAAGAGCACGAGTGAACTGCTGGAAGTCGTCAAAGTCAAGTGGGCGAAGGACAGATTTCACCTTGTTCGCGAGAATAGCCGCAGTTATGCCTTTGAGTAGGCTGCTGTTGTAGATAGGGCTGTAGAGAGTACTGGAATAGGCGGGTATTTAGACTAAAAGCGATAGGAGAGGCTGAACTCTTTGGAGTGGGACTGACCTGCTCGCTGTACAATTGACTTGAACTCAGCCAGACCAATCTAAATAGGGGATACGGCTCCGTCCCCATCGGAATCTACCTCTTGCAGGACATCTGGCTGTCCACAGCCTTTGAAAGGACTTGCAACTTAGCATATAAACATCTGTCCATACTCCGTTTTCCACTTCCTGCTCTCCCTGCAGCATAAACTTCAACTCATCCACTCCAATCATACCATTCCCATCCTTATCAAAGGCCCTAAACGCACTTTCCATCACTTCCGTTGTCAGCAGTCGCTTCCAGTTCAATGTGGCCGTCAGAAACTCATGAAATTCGATATATCCATTCCCATCACAGTCCATAGTATCCATAATTCTGGTCAAATCGTCCAAACCTGTGGGTAATAACTCTCGGAAATTGACTTCTAAGTCCTCTCTGCTCAGTTTGCCGTCCATGTCGCTGTCCATCGCCATGAAAACCCGCTTTAAAGCGTCTGCTTCCTCTGCAGGGGCATATTGCCAAGCGATGTATTCCAATGTGGCCTGGCGGAATTTGCACCCTGCACGGAAATTATTGATATTCCGCAAAATCGAGCTTTTGTGCGCAATATTAGACTCGGAAACAGCAGTATTTAGCCAAGGGTCAGACAGAAGGTCTCTGGCAGAGGCTCGATTAGTAGGGCTTTTCGTGAGCATTCGCAGGAGGAAGGCCTGGGAAGCCGGGGAGGTGCACTCCCACGTGTCGCCTGTCAGGTCTACTTCCGCTTGGCGGATGTTCCATTTGATGATAGAGTCGTTGCTGCCGTGGAAGGGAGGGTAGCCGCCTAGTTAGTGCTCACACAGTAGTATGTACATCACCACTCCGCAGCTCCACAGGTCACATTTCTCGTTGTAGCGTCCATCCAGCACCTCCGGAGCCATGTAGAACAGAGTGCCGGTGACGGTTCGAAGCATGTGTCTGGGCAGCAGCTTGCTCGACGTCCCGAAATCGATGACTTTTAGTAGAGAATCAGCCTGGGAAGTCAATAGAAGCAGGTTTTCCGGCTTTAAGTCTCTATGCACGATATTTCTTTCATGACAATACGCCACAGCAGACAGAATCTGCCGCATATACTTCGCTACTACCGACTCACTGAACCTTTCCCCCGCCACCAGCCTTTCAAACAAGTCCCCTCCAGTGCACATCTCCGAAACAATGTGGTAGCTGCTGTGGTCCTCCACTACTTCGAAGATCTTGAGTATGTTGGGGTGGTCCTGTGTGGGTGCTACTAAGTGGCGGAGGATTGTGACCTCTTGCAGCATCTGTTGTTCCTGCTCTCCTAATAAATCACCCTTGGGCAGGGTTTTGATGGCTCGGGACTGGCCGGTTGCCTTGTGCTCGGCTTTCCACACTGTGCCGAAGCCGCCTTCACCGAGTTTGGCGAGAACTCGGTAGTGAGTAGTGAGTCGCTCCCGCACCCTCATCACAAAGTTGCCCGGACACACCCTCAACTCTTCCTTCCTCGTTGCCTTTTCCATCTGCCAAGTCGGGAAGTCCGACCCCTCAGTCTCAACCCTCTGCGCAGGCTGCACCCCTGCACCACTCCAACAACAGCCCATATCGTATTACATAATAGTCTCAGTCCTGGTAAGATGACAGCGGTTGCACTCACTCCTGAAGGCGAAGTTCAGGTTACTGCAGGCCTCACAGCGCCAGTCGCCTTCACGCTCAGTAGGGATTCTGCGCACTCCTGCTAAGATCTCTGCGAGCAGGAGAGTCTCCATGTCCATAGCACCTAAATCTTCCTGCTCTTCCTGGGGAAAGAGTGCGCGTTCGGAGAGAGGACAGACCCGGATGGGCTCCAACATGCAGCGTTCTGAGAGGAAGGGAGAGACAGAGGGGAGTTCGGGGGAGGAGAGGCCTGTCTCGGCCTGTAGTCCGGGCATGTCCTTGAGACTCGGAGGGGTGAGGAAGAGTGCCCAGTGGAAGAGGGGGGAGGCGGACTTCTGCGTGCCGCAGCGGTTGCACAGTGCTCGGAAGGCGAAGTTGAGGTTGTGGCAGTGCTCGCAGTTCCAGTCGCCTTCCACTCGCTTCTTCACGCCGCTGGGGTACTTGGCGGGTTTCCTCAGCATTAAAATGGCAGTTCCTACACTCCAAGTAACTGACTCCAAGTCTAATCTGCTGGGATATGCATTTAGGAGTTGCACACTATCCCTAACACCCTGAGTTTTATAGCAATATAGGCAATACAGAGAACTGACAATAGACACACCAATAGCATCGATTCTTTAGAACAATGGGGAAGTGCGGAGCCTGTGGAGACCCAAGCACCTGCCGCTGCACCTGCTCCCCAGCCCCGCTCTGCATCACTTGCTTCCAGACCCACCTCGACAAGGACCCAGACAGCGTGCACTACTGCTACCAGCTTTCCCCTGTCTCTCCCAGTCGCCAATCCCAGAAAGACGGTATACTTAGCGAACTGGACAGACTGGACAGTCGCTTGGAGACTGAGACTGCGAGAGTGCAAGGCAGGCTGGAAAAGCTGGAAAAGGACTTAATAGACCTGGTCCGCAGCCAAATCCAGCGCAGCAGATCTACACTGCGACAGCAGTTGATAGGCACGAAGGGAGAACTAGCGGCTCTCAAGACTGTGATAGTCAAAGGGAATCGAGAGGAAGACCCCACCTACAAAGCCTTTCTTGCAAGTCCTACAAAAGGCCTGGAAGCCCTCAATGCCGCTTTGGATTCTCTCGATTTCCCCTTTGACGAAGTCCTTCTAGCAGTCAAATCAATCCGTCTCGACCTCAAATCAGTCTCAGAGGTACTTCTCCGTACGTACTTCGCCTCTGTTTCAATTCAGCTGGAAGGCCAACGGCCTGTGCATCTCTCCGTGTCTCGAAGCACTGCAGTGTACACACTCAAGGAACTGTACGAGCGCAAGACTGGGATAAGTGCGAGAAGACTGCACCTGCGGATAGGGGAAATGGAGTTGGAGGGGTGTAGACGACTTGAGGAGTTGGAAATACCTGAGGAAGCAGTGATAGTAGGGACTGTAGTCGAGGCCAGTCGCTCAGTTCTCTATATCCAGCCATATAAGCAGCCGCCTTTTACCCTGGATTTCGACGTTAGTGAGTCAGTGGCGACTATAAAAGCTCGAATTGCAGTGCTGATGGATCTGCCAATCAGCAACTTGCGGCTGATATCTATGGGCAGACAGCTCAAGGACGAAGAAACAGGTCTCAAGCCCAATTCATCCCTCTTCCTAGCCTTCGCCTCCCGCCAAATCCTCGCATTAGTGATCAAATCCCCCTCCGGCCAGCTGTTTCCCATAGAAGTTTCCAGTCACGATACAGTAGTTTCCCTGAAAGAAACTCTGGTCCCACTCGTGTCTGTCCCAGCCTATGCCCAAATCCTCCGCTACAATGGGAAAGCCCTGGGGAACGCTGAGTCCCTGGAGGCCTGTGGAGTGACTAGTGAGTCGTTGGTAGAAGTCAGTGAGGGAGTCAATTCTTTGGCGTCGCTGCAACTGATGGTGAAGAGGAAGCTGCAGGCATTGCTGTCGACTTAAGTTAGTTGTTAGACTGTATTCAAAGTCAAGTATTGGCATTTGGATAATCACTAACTCATAAAATAGCTACAAGAGTATCGCATCTGTTAGATATTCCGCCTGCGAAACGTGCACAAACTTACGGTCATACAGGGATGGATGCATAAAGACGTTAAAGCGAACGTATGCGACTTAGTTTCTTTCAAAGCTTCCAGCCTCGCATGCTTGCACAGTCTTCCAAACCTTGCTGAATTGTTAGATCTGAAATATCCAAAGAGGCCAAAAGTTAGTGACTATGAAGGTCATCACACGTCGAAATCAGAAGCAGTCGTCCATTATTACTTACTTACGTATGAATAAAGAGCAGCACAATAGCTACTAAACTATCTAGCTCTTCAGCACTCCCGCTTCTAAGGGGTTGCACATTATGCACCTGGTGTAGTTTCCTTTATGCTGTCTATTCAGATTCCTGAGTTTAGGGTCACATATGTACTTTTGCCTGATGGTTGCTCAATTGGCGTCCCAGCTAAGCATCGCAGAGGCTACTCTTTGGCTTATAATAGGGAATGTGGAGGCTTGGATGGCTGCTTCTGGCTTCGGCCTGTGATGACATTCTCGTAGCCTCTCTGGGAGACACTGACATTTGGTCCTATTTGGCCTCTATTGCTCCAACTCAGTCTCCCTTTGTCCTGTGTTTGGCTGGGTCGGACACTGAGCATCGTCTCATAATGAACAACACTTTTCCCAATTGCACCCGGGACATCTCAGATCTAACGATTCAGTAAGCCTTACACAGGAGTCAATGTGACGCTGTTGAGTGTGACAAGCAGACACTGTGGCTTCAGAGTGCGAAGTCTTGTGTGGTAGGAGGCAACTTGACCTTCGTGAATGTGACAATAACAGGCAAACATCACTTCCAGCAGGACTGTGAGGAGGACTGGTGCACCCATTGTCTTAGTCCCGAGCTTCTAATAGGTGGCAGAGATGGAAGTCTGCACACTGTCATAGACAGCCACGAAGTAGCGATGGACGCTGCCTACACTGCTAGAAAAGCCCGCTGCGACGCTTATAAGAAAATAGACGTGTTTGTACTCCAAGCCGGGGCCTCCCT
>Ga0247837_1002762_pt1 | contig 32291 bp, 28 predicted proteins | sample LaCtaG_2_FD_187115 | JGI IMG/M metagenome (GOLD analysis project Ga0247837, IMG submission 187115) | Freshwater microbial communities from meromictic Lake La Cruz, Castile-La Mancha, Spain - LaCruzMarch2015_14.5m | ecosystem: Environmental > Aquatic > Freshwater > Lake | place: Spain: Castile-La...
CTCCGGACCAATGCTGGACTTGTCTCACCCAGTCGTCTGCAGAAGGATCTGCCCTATCCCTGGCTCGTAGGCCACTCGAGCAAGCGCTTTGTCAGGGAAGTGAGCCAACTATGCAGTGGCGGGAGTTGCTTTTCTGCGAGCGCATGATGTCGGCGGACATGCGCAGTACCTACAAGCAGTGGAGATGCTTAAACAGCAGTAGCAGTGATAATGAAGAGGACTGCAAGCCTCGCTAATGTAATATGATCAAATTAGCTTCCTTCCATCACGCTCACAAACACACTCCACAGAGCCTGGCTCCGCTTTCTCCCAAAAGCAACGTCTATTGCCGCAAGCTGCAGAGCTGATTTTGATCATCACGCTGACTGGGTCAGTCAAACCCTAGCTGAGTGCAAAGATAGGAAGTGCAGGCAGATCAAAAGAGAACGGGTGGACGCACGCATCAAATCCTGCTCTGTGGGTAGAGGAAGACTAGCGCGGCTAATGCTAGCAAGAGACCGACTGCAAAACAAAGGACGGCTATAGAGAAGAAAGGCACATGATTACTGCGTGCGAAGAGGAAAGTCTATGCGCAGTCAGAGAACTCCTCACACCTACAGTGGATGAACGCTTGCACCGGAAAGTGGAGACTCGGGAACAACTGCAGTGCTACGAAGCACTCTCTGTCCCCCTCTCCTGAACCTACAGGCTAGGCGACAGACGCCGTCGCCGAAATCAAGTTTCGCTCGGCCATAGACAGGAACCTGCCCTTGACTGGGGTGGCAACCTTTGCGCGCACCCGGGCTGTGGAGTGTAGAGGAAGCAAGAACTCGTGCTGGTTGAACTCGACACAGACACAGGGTTGGAACAGGTTACTGCAGCCTGGCTCGCTTCTGTTGAGGCCAAGCTGAGTGTTCTTATTATTGACTAGCCAAACTTACTATCAATTTGCTCTTTAATATGTAAGCTTTTTGCTTTTATTTTCTTCGAGATTTGCATCCCTCTAGGCAAAGAATAAAATTAGCATGCTTTCCCAACACCGGACTTTAGCTGTAGTACAGACATACCTCATACTATGGAGAGGTCCGGATCACTTACTTATTGAACGAAAACTATGGAAGTTTTACAATAGTGTCATTCGTTAATATATCTACGTCCATTCATCAGAAAATGAAGCGGTTTGCCTGCTGAAGGGATTGCTTTAGCTACAAATCTTGCACTTGTAGTCGTTTGTCTGCTTCAAGCGGTCTCCGAATGACTTCCAGGTTAAGACGTGGTACACTTCTAGGTCGGGCAAACACCTTCACAGGTCTGACAGGCCTCTCAGGCACTTGCAGAGGTGCAGGGGCCAGTAGCTTGGCAGGCTCCGGAGCCGTTACTGTGGGAAGAATCTTGCGCAGAGAGACTTCCAAGGTGGTTCTATCTTCCTGAGCATGTGTCAGCTGAGTACGCAAGTGGTCCACTTCCCGCAGCAAGCGAGCCGTGGTTTCCTCATAGAAGCCCAGGATCCGAGTCAGTAGTCCTCGAAATTGAGCGTGCTCGCGCATAAAGGTCTGGAAGATGTGTCTCACTGCCCTCAAATCCTCCGCTAGTCCTCGTTGCTGGGAGAGTTGCGCTTCTAAATCGCGCTGTAGCGTGGTCTCTAGACCTTCAATGAAGCTTAGATGCATGTCGCTTTCTCGAGGTCTGTTGAGTGGCTGCGAAAACTTCTTGGGCTGCTGGCCAATTGAAAGTTTCTGCTGCGACATGGAAGCGCTCAGCCGCTGCGGACGCATTTATTACTTATAGGCACTGCTGCAGAGGGAGCCTGGGCACTTTACAGATAGCAACAAGTGGTGAGGCGAAGAAGACTTTCATTATGTCACTGACAGCACCTCCCTTTGCGCAATGGCTGCAGCGCGCTTTCGTCCAGGCGGATGTTGGCGGGACGACAACGGGCCTGCATCAACAGCTGCTCGCTCACACTGGTGAAGACTTGCTCGACACCGAGGTTTTCCTTGGCACTGGTCTTGAAGAAACACCCCCCGATGTCTCTAGTCCAGTTCCTTGCCTCGAGGGGGTCGACTGCTTCAAGTGGCGCCAGGTCTTCCTTGTTGCCGACCACTGCAATGACTGTGGTTAAACTTGCCTAAATCAGGGGGCGCATGTTCGCGCAGGTCGGAGAGCCAGCGCCTCAGCGCCTCGAAGGAAGCTCGACTGGTGATGTCGTACACTAGCACAGCTGCATGGGCGTCTTGGTAGTACATGCGAGCGAGAGCATGGTAGCGCTCTTGTCCTGCAGTGTCCCACAGATTGAGTTTGACCACTCGATCACACACGTACATCATCTTCGTCATAAAAGACGCCCCAATTGTCAGTGTGTGTTCGGTGCGATAGTCGCCTGACACGAAGCGCAGGAGGAGGTTTGACTTTCCCACGCCGGAGTCTCCGAGTACCACTACTTTGGCAGGCAGACTGCTCATCTTTACGGCACCAATTCGCTCTCCAATACCTAGGCCTTATGGCATTATGTGTTAGCTAGGCGCCTTCGACTGAGGTCATCATAGTTTTCAGCTTCAGGGACTAAGTAAGAATTCTGCTGGGAGCGGATAGCTCTTTGTGCCAGGTTAGGGGGAGCTCGCAGGAATACTCGAGCTGACCCATTTTCATTGAAGACTTGAGAGTAGGCCTGCGGATTGCGGGAGAACTGAAAGCGAAGCAGCTCCACGACCGATATGCCCTGCTTGCGATACAGCTGAGAGGGGAAGAACAGCAGTTGGAGCAGTTGTGCTGCTGTCACCAAGCCGCCGCCTCCTCCCCCCAGCAGACAGAGCCACACCCATTCCTTTGTGTGCACATTCGCACTCACAGTCACTACGACTGAGTACCAAAGCACACAAGCCACACTCGTCCAGTGCCACAGGTTCGCACGACCATATCCATAGGGACGCCAGCGCACCGAAGCACCCAAGTATCCTGCTGTGAGCACAGAAAACACTACAGAATAAGCAAGGGCGTTGTGATGAATCAGTGCCTTGCTGCAGGAGATAGTGAGGAGTTGATACCCAGACTTTATCATGAGGTGTGCAGGTGAAATAGGAACATGCAAACTTTCTTGCATATACTGCCACGTGGGGCGCAGAAACACAGCTGAGGGCACATATAGAGCCAGAGCCAGCAGTGCTGGGATTGCCAACTTTAGATGCATCCCGCTCCAGCACCAAACATAGCAGTCATCTAGGAGATAGGTGTCTGCAAATCCGGGGTCTTCGCTAGAAGCAGCCTGTCCGCACTGAAACAAACCAAGTAGTGACATAACAATAGGGAGGAAACACACATTCCCCAGCAAGGGCAGCAGCCGATAGACCAATTGTACTAGTCCGCAGTGCAAGCCAAGTCCCGCTGCTACGATTAAGCAAAACCAGGTACAAACCGCGCTAAGCGAGGTCACCGTAGTGATCAACAGTAAGTAGTCTGAACTGGGAAGCAGTTTCTCTAGGTCCCAATGCAAGACTGCGAGGAATTCATCTGCTTGGTAGAGCCACTGAGGTAGGGCAGGTCCGAGATAGCAGTACTGAATGGTTTCTACTCCAATAGTCGCAAACAACATATAGTCTTCAAAAGATATCTCTGACTGCCCTTGCATATTTGCGGCATCTTTGCGCCAATATCTTCTCCAAATAAAGATTGTGACCACTTCAGCTAGCAGACCAAACAGTGCAATGCTGCCAACTTCGAGCGCCAAAGCAGGTTTAAACTCCTGCATTTCCTTCGCCTCAAAAGGGCAGTCGAGTGGGTTTACTCGGATATCTCCGGGCACGAGAAATGTTCCATCCGGCCAAGTTATATTTTGTGAGAAAGCAAAGAGCACTGTACTGAGTGGCATGTATGCTCCAACCGTCTTGATATCCACCTTTCCGTCCTCTTGCACCACTGCATTTAGAATGTCAAAGGCTGAAGCCAGTCTGTCCCCATCTTGGAGACTCACATCGCCTGAGCACCCTGTGAACCGGAATTTGCGCAGTTCACGACTCAGCACTTCAGTTTGCTTGTAGTCTTGTCCGATGGTACGCAGATAGTCCAGAGTGTGAGCCAACAGCAGTACCGCATCATAGTTAGTGCAAGCAAAGTGAGATGGCTCCGCTCCGTACTTTTGTCGAAAGCGTGTCTGTATGTCCTTGCCTAGAGGTCCGATAAAGGCGCCTGGGTAGATTTGCAGGGCCCCATTCAGCAGTTCTTTGCGCTTTTGCACTCCCTCATCATTGCCTTCAAAGAGCGTGGGCAAAAGCCACATTACAGACAGAAACAGCAGATCTCCTTTCCGCATTCCCAGGTCGTAAAGCACTTCCAAACTGTAGTAGAGAGTGGTTCCATACATAATCAGCACAGTGATGCGAGCTCTAGAGTCCACCAGTTCTTGAAACACTGGGAGCAGTTCATGAGGGTAGGAGGTCAAATCGGTAGGGATCATTCGAGTACTGGCATTTGTAACTATTTCCAGTCCTGCGGCCTCAGCTGCCTGTTCTAACGACTTGGCCATCCCTTTGCAGTATAAATCATCACAGTACAGCATAGAAAAGCGAGTCCAGCCATAGCGTCGGATAAATCGAGCCATTATCACACCAGTATATGCGCTACTCACTGTGACTCGGGTATAGTGGGGAAAATTAGTACGCGAGGAAAAGGCCGGAGAGGCATTATCTGCGCCGATTTGAGGACGAGTGAAGTTGAGACTAGTGAGGAAGGGGTACACGGGCAGGGCTACGTTTGAGTAGTGTCCATGCAGGAAGGCCAGTCCCAAGTCCTCAATTGTCACTCCTTCCAGCTGCTGTCTGCCCCACTCGGGATGGAAATCGCTCAGTCCCAAGGAAACGTTAAAGACTTTCAAAGTACTGAGCGGCAATATCTCTGTGCCCTCGTTGATGTCCTGTACAGCAAGCATAGCTCCCCAGTAGAATTGCTCCTCTCCGGTGTTAGCAGGTCCGCTTGGGTTATCAGTGCCATTGTTGAAACTGAATTGAAGAGTAATCGCGCGAGTTTGAAGGGAAACTACAGCTTCCCCTTTGAGGCACTGCAGACAAAGAGTCACATCTCTCTGCAGGACAAAGCCCACTGCTTCCGCTGCGCCTTGCTGGACCTGCAGAATGGTGAAGTTGGACGCAAGGAAGCCCGAGACTCTTTGTCGGATGCGGCAATTGAGGAAAGCGGACAGCGAAACAACCTCTTCGCAGCCGCTCTGAGCAAGGAAGAGGAGGTTGCCTGGCAGGTCTGGCACTTGTGTTTTATTGAACCAGGAGGCTTCCTCGGTCAACAACACCGTTATTTGATAGTCCAATTGACTTGCCTTTAGTGCGAGTAACACTTTCAAGGCGAACTCACCCTCCATCCACAATAGCACGGCTCTAACCGTTTGCATCTTCACAGCTCTGCGCATCAGCAGTTCAAGCGACTCACTGCAGAGTTGTGAGGAAACAGACAGAGTGGAAACTCGGAGCAGACTGGAGCCCTGCAGTCCTCCCAGCAGTTGGTCAGGACTGCAAATTATCAGCACTTCTGGTATGGACAGCCGCTCGAGTAGACTAGCGAAAGAGTCCATTTGACTCTGCTTGCTTGGAAACAGCGACTCCTGGCCGAGTTGGTAGGAATTGCCACTGACAACTCTCGCACTGTCCACTTGATCAAGCAAGGTTTGCGACAAAGTCAAGTTGTTGAAGAAGTCGAACATCAGGCAGTGCTCAGAAATTTCGCTGTTCCATTCCTTTAGATTCGAGACTTGGATTAGGTCTTGAGCTTGGGCCAGACCTTTTAGCACTTCCTCTGCAGTTTGGTTAGAAACCAAGGCGACTTGATGCGCAGCGCCGAGACAGCCGAGTACCAGAAAATACATCATTATGACATATCGGACATTCCGACACTGAGGCTATAACAGGCCAAGGTGTTCTTGTTTTGTTCATCTATGTCAGTTTCTGACCCTGTAATTTTCTTCGAAGGAAAGTTACAGCAGGAAAGTCTTTCGACAACTGCTCCTCCTCAGAAGTATGACATTCTACCAATCTTAACTTCTCTAGTGCTTCCTAAAGGTAAATCTTTCTTATGACTAGGCTTAGACTAGCAAGCTATCCCTAGGATTATAGTCAAATATGTTGGCTAATTACGAGTTGCACATCTGAAGGACACGCCAAGGAGATCCGAGAAGGCCTCAAATACAGTTGATGAACTGAGGACTCTTTGGAAAACTGAAAGCGGAAAAGGTCTACAACCGACATTTCCTTCTTACGATACAGCTGAGAAGAGAAAAACAGAAATTGAAACATCCCTGCTGCTCCCAGCAGAAGTGCGAGACCAACTGTGAGTAGACTGACCCACAGCCAATCACTCGTGTGCACATTTGCACTCACACTCACCACGACTGAGTTCCAAAGCACACAGGCCATGCTAGTCCAATGTCACAAGTTCGCACGGCTGTATCCGTAGAGCCGCCACCGCACTGACGCTCCCAAGTATCCGGTTGTGAGCGCTGAAAGCATCACAGAGCAAGCAAGGGCGTTGTGATGAGTGAGTGTTTTGCTGCAGGAGACAATCAGGAGTTGGTAAATATACTTTATCATGAGGTGGGCGGGGTAATAGGAATGTGCAGAGTTGGCTGCACTTCCTGCCACTTGGGGCGCAGAAACACAGCTAAGGGTATATAGAGAACCAGGGCCATATTGACTAAGACTGCCAGTACTAGATGCACCCCACTCCAGCACTTCAGATAGCAATCATCTATGAGGTAGGTGTCTTCAAACCCCTGCGCTAGTAGAAGCAGCTTGTCCGCACTGAAATAAGCTGAGTAGTGGCATAACGATAGGGAGGAAACACAGCCAGACCCCAACCGCTCCAAGTGATATAGCAACTTCTACTACCAGAAGCTTTCGAGACTTTGTGAAAACTCGTTGCAAGCCCCAGTCAACAAATACTAAAAAGCGATCTGCTTCTATGAGCCACTGAGGCAGGACGGGCCCTAGATAACAGTACTGAAGAGCCTCCACTCCAATCACAGTAAATAGTATGTAGTCCTCAAAAGATATCTCTACTCGTCCTTGCAGAGCTGAGGCGTTTTTGTGCCAATATTTGTGCCAAATCAGTCCAATTATGATAATGGCCAGTAGTTCGAAAAGGACAAAGCAAACAACTTCGAGTGCTTGCGCGGGCTAAAACTCTTTCATTGGCTCAAAGGGACAGTCTATTGGATTCAATCGCGTATTCTTCCATTCCTGCAGTGTGAAAATTTGGAAGTCCGCAGTCTGTTGCAGACCTGCAACCACTTTGCGGAATTTGCTCTGATCAGTGCGCAGGGATGCACATCAGCCAGGCATCCGCCCACAAAGAGTAGCAGTAACAACATATGTGATGGAGTCTAGGAGATAGAGCCTAACTAAGCAATAGCTGTGGAAGTGGGGTCCACGCACTTGGGCAGGTAGTTGTCATGCACATACATGGTTTCGAAGAAGTCACTCTCAGGCGCAGGCAGCGTCTCCACCTCGGGGTACTGTTTCCCTGGCTCGGGTGTAAAGGTCGGGTAGCTCAGGCTGGTGAACTGCAAGTGGTGACCGTAAGCCGAGTCGTAGATCTCTAAAATTGTGCTGGCATAGCCAGGGACCGCTCCTTGTACGTACACGAGGTTTCGCTTGGAGTCGACCTTGTACACAATGAGGTTCTTGGCAGTGCGGTGCTCGCAGCCCATGTGTCCCGGCATCTTCTTCCCAGGGAAGGTTCTGCCTGGGTCTTGTCTGTTTCCTGTGGAGCCCAGCGCTCGATGGGACACACTGCACCCGTGTGTAGCTGGCTGGGCTGAAAAGCCCCATCTCTTTATTCCGCCCTCGAATCCCTTGCCTATCGTAATCCCTCGGACATCCACCTTTTGCCCCACAGTGAAGTGCCTCGCCATCAGTTCGTATCCGATTGGGAGGAGACAATCAGGAGTCACCTGGAATTCCCGAAGCAGTTTCTTTGGTGGCAGGTCGACCTTCATAAAGTGACCGATTTGAGGTTTCTTCACTTTACGGAGGTGCTGCTCGCCCACTCCCAGTTGCAAAGCGTAGTAGCCGTCCGTCTCCTTCGTCTTGACTTGCACCACATGACACCTGTCCACTTGCAGCACAGTGAGCGGGTGGTGCACTCCCCACTTGTCCCACTCACTTGTCATTCCGATCTTCACAGCTAGCAGTCCAGTCCTCTTCGATGTTTTGGGCGCTAGGAATGGTACAACTGCCAGCTTCTCATTGCTGTGTGGGTTTGCGATAGGAGGCGGCCGGCCGTAGATAGACTCTAACCTGCCCTTGGTTTCCGACACTGCTGCGAACCAGCGGCTCAGCGTTCTCAGCATTTTACAATATGCGAGTGTACTTGCTCCTAGCCATAGATGGGGCCTGGAACTACGGCAGTCAAGACAGTGACTGGGGCGACAACTGCCAATCAGGCGAAGGCAATCTTCTATCAATATCGACACTGGCGACACGTCCAAGTTGAGCTCTGAGTATCAAATGACGATTTACTACTACGGAAAGACATGTTCTCGCACAGTGATGAATGACGGGAACGTAGTGTATATGAACAGGAACTTCGGATGCCCTCTTTGTACTTCTGATCAACCTGAGTGCCTTAGTAGTGCATCAAGCAAGAGTAGCGCCCTTGTCCAGCAGTGTTCCAGACTGAGTTTGACCCTGCAATCACACGCGTTCATCATCTTTGTCCTGAAGACCCCTCAATTATTCGTGTGCATTCGTTACAATAGTCGCCTGACACAAAACGCAGGAGAAGTTTGGATTTCCCCACGCCGGACTCCCCGTGGACTACCACCTTGGCAGGACACCATTTCGCTCTCCAATACCTAGGCCTTAGGGCATTAAGCGTTAGCAGTGATGGAAGGCTACCTTGGATTGAGGTCTTCATAGCTTGCAGGTCCAGGGATTTTATACGCATTTGTTGGCAATAGAGTCTTCGCGGAACTCGTAAGGCTACTTGACCAGACCCTCTTTCAGAGACGACTTGAGTAAAAGCCTGCGGCTCATTGGAGAACTGAAAGCAAAGCAGATCAACAACCGATACACCTTGCTTGCGATACAGCTGTGAAGGGAAAAACAGAAATTGAAGCAGTTATTGCCACCAGGCCGCATCCTCCTCCCAGTAACAAACACTTACATGCCTATTTCACTGTGCCCACATTCGCACTCATAGTCACCACGACTGTGTATCAAAGCACACAGGTCACACTCACCCAATGCCACAAGTTCGCACGACCATATTCATAGGGCCGCTACCCACTCCAAGTATACGGCAGTGAAGACTGCAAACACTACAGAGTAAGCAAGGATGCTGTGATGAGCCAGTGCCTTACTGCAGGAGACACTGAGGAGTTAGTTCATCGACTTGATCATGAGGTGCGAGGTGTGAAGGGAAATAGGAATGTGTAGAGTTTGCTGCACTTCCTGCCACTTAGGACGCAGAAACACCGCTGAGGATACATGCCCAGCCAGACACAGTAGTGCTAGGATTGCTAATTCCAAGTGCAGCACTTCATGTAGCAGTCATTTAGGAGGTAGGTGTCTGCAAAGTCCACGTTTCCACGAGCAGAGATGCCAATGCACGATTACGAGGTACTCATCTGCGTGGTAGAGCCACTGAGGTACGACGGGCCCCAGATAGCAGTACTGAACTGATTCGATTACAATAGTCGCAAACTAAACATAGTCTTCAATAGATATCTCTGTCTGCTCTAACATAATTTCAGCATCCTTCCAATAGCTTCGCCAAATGAGTGCGGTGCCCACGATTGTTAGCAGACTCAGCAGCCAATCGAGTGCCAAAACATGTTTGAACTCCTGCATCTCCTTCGCCTCAAAAGGGCAGTCGAGTGGGTTAGTTCGAGTATCTCCAGACATGAAAGTTTTTCCATCCGGCCAAGTGATATATTCCGAGTAGGCAAAGAGCACGACTTTGAGCGGAGTGTAGGATCTAACGTCTTCACTATCACCGAACCGTCCTCTTGTGCCACTGCATTAGTTCAAAGACGGAGGCTACTCGTGATCCTTCTTGCATGCTCACATCTTCTGAGCACCCGTGAACCGCGCTTTCCGTAATTCACGAATCAGCACGTCGGTTTGCTTGCAGTCCAGTCCGACGGTAAGCATATAGTCCAGAGTGTTGACAAGTAGCAGAACCACGCCATAGTTAGTGAAGTGAGAAGGTTCCACTTGGTACTTCTGCTGAAACCGTGTCCACACGTCCTTGCCCAAAGCTGATAAACCTGCCTGGGTAGATCTGCAACGCCCCGTTCATCAATTCTTTGCGCTTCATCACACTCTCATCATTACCATCAAACAGCGGGAGCACGAGCCACATTACCGACAGAAACATCAGGCCTCCCCTGCGTATCCCAGGTCGTACAGTATGTCGAAGCAGTAGTTGAGAGTGCTTCCGTACATTATCATCACGATGATGCGAACTTTGGAGTCCAAGATTTCTTGAAACCATGGGAGCAGCTCATGAGGGTAGGAGAGCATATCAGTAGGTAGCATGCGCGCCACTGACAGTAACTCGGGTATAGCGGGAAAACAAAGTGGTCGAGGACAAGGTAGGCGAGGCGTTGTCTCTGCAATTTTGAGGGCCAGTGAAGTTGAACACATTGATGAGAAAGGAATAGAGCTGGATGGCTTCGTTGGAGTAGTTTCCCAGTCCCAGGTCCTCGTTTCACTCCAGCCAGCTGATTTTCCTCCCATTGTGTCGAACTCGCTCAGTCCCAAGGTCAGATTGAAGATTTTCAAAGTAGCGTATGACAAAATAGCGGTGCCCCTCGTTAATGTCCTGCACAGCGAGCTCAAATTCCCAGTAGAACTGCTCCTCCCCATTGTGCGACGGTCCGCTTGGGTTATCAGTGCCGTTGTTGAAACTGAGCTGAAGAGTAATCGCGCGAGTTTGAAGGGAAACTACAGCTTCCCCTTTGAGGCACTGCAGACAAAGAGTCACATCTCTCTGCAGGACAAAGCCCACTGCTTCCGCTGCGCCTTGCTGGACCTGCAGAATGGTGAAGTTGGACGCAAGGAAGCCCGAGACTCTTTGTCGGATGCGGCAATTGAGGAAAGCGGACAGCGAAACAACCTCTTCGCAGCCGCTCTGAGTAAGGAAGAGGAGGTTGCCTGGCAAGTCTGGTGCCTGTGTTTTATTGAACCAGGAGGCCTCCTCGGTTAGCAACACAGTCACTTGGTAATCCAATTGACTCGCCTTTTATACGAGTAACCCTTTCAAGGCGAGCTCACCCTCCATTCACAATAGCACGGCTCTTACAGTCTGCCTCTTCACAGTCCTGCGCACCAGCAGTTCAAGCGACTCACTGCTGAGTTGTGAGGAAACAGGCAGAGTGGAGACTCGGAGAAGGCTGGAGAACTGAAGTATTTCCGGCAGCTGGTCAGGACTGCAGATCATCAACAGTTCTTCGATGGACAGCTGCTCAAGTAGACAAGCGAAAGAATCCATTTGACTCTTCATACTTGGAAACAGGGACTCTTGGCTGAGCTGGTAATTATTGCCATTGACAATTTGCGCTGCACTCCCCGCCTGGTCCAGCAGGGCTAGCGACAAAGTCAAGTTATCAAGGAAGTCAAATACCAGGTACTCAGAAATGCCGTTCCATTTCTGACTCGAAACTTGCACAAGGTCTTGCACTTGGACGAGGCCTTTCATCGTCTCTGCTGGGGTTTGGTCTGAAACCAAGGCAATCTCATACACCACACAAAGACAGCTGCTAAACAGCCAATACATAATTATGGAGAAGGATTTACAGCCTGCAGTCATATCGCTGGGAGAATAGACAGGAAGACTGACGTTGAAGTGTTTGGAAATGGGTCCTGCTGCAAGGGCAGAAGAAGTACTACGAAATGCAATTCTTCTCCAGTGGCAATTCCTGTCGTTGTCCTCAATGACGAGTTCCCGTGCTCTTCGTCGGAGGCCCGGCAGAGAGTCTCTTAGTAGCTGCTATATCAGAAGTAATTACGCGGCAGTCCGTGTGTTGCTTTAGTGCTTTTTACAAGACAGATGGATGTATTTCCTTCGAAACGACTGCAACTTCATCCTAGAAAAGGAGTCTTGCGCCAGAGTACTAGACTTGGTTGTTGCTGTGAGTTTGCCTTGCTACTCGCCTAAGATAATGTTTAAGTATGCTGATTAATGACGAGTTGCACATCTGAAGGACACGCCAAGGAGATCCGAGAAGGCCTCAAAAACAGCTGATGGGCTTGGGGCTCTTTGGAAAACTGAAAGCGGAAGAGGTCTACAATCGAAATCCCTTTCTTGCGATACAGCTGAGAGGGGAAAAACAGAAATTGAAATATCTCTGCTGCTCCCAGCAGAAGTGCAAAACCTGCTGTGAGTAGACCGACCCACAGCCAGTCACTGGCGTGCACATTTGCACTCAAACTCACCACAGAGTAAGCAAGGGCGTTGTGATGAGGGAGTATCTTACTGAAGGAGACAATCAGGAGTTGGTATATAGACTTTATCATGAGGTGGGCGGGGGAAACAGGAATGTGCAGAGTTGGCTGCACTTCCTGCCACTTAGGACGCAGAAGCACTGCTGAGGGTACATACACAGCAAGGGCCAGTAGTGCTGGGATTGTCAGTCCCAGATGTACACCGCTCCAACATTTCATATAGCAGTCACCTATGAGGTAAGTGTCTGCAAACCCCGGGTCTGCACTAGTAGAAGCAGCCTGTCCGCACTGAAACAAACTGAGTAGTGACATTACAATAGGGAGGAAACACACATTCCCCAGGAAGGGCAGTAGTAGATAACCCAGCTGCACTAATCCACAGCGCAGCCTCAGTCCTGCTGCTACGAGTAAGCAAATCCAGACCCCGACCGTCCCAAGTGAAACAGCAACTCCTACTACCAAGAGCTTTCGAGACATTGTGAAAACTCGTTGCAAGTCCCAGTCAACAAATACTAAAAAGCGATCTGCTTCTATAAGCCACTGAGGCAAGACGGGCCCTAGATAACAGTACTGTACCGCCTCCACACCAATCACAGTAAATAGTATGTAGTCCTCAAAAGATATCTCTATTCGTCCTTGTAGAGCTGAGGCGTTTTTGCGCCAATATTTGTGCCAAATCAGTCCAATTATGATAATGACCAGTAGTTCGAAAAGGACAAAGCAAGCAACTTCGAATACTTGCGCTGGCCAAAACTCTTTCATTGCATTTGGCTCAAAGGGACAGTCTATTGGATTCAATCGCGTATCTCCAGGTACCTCCAAAGTTCCATCAGGCCAAATTATGTTTTGTGAAAAGGAAAGCAGCACTGTACCGAGAGGTGAATAAACTCCTACTTTAGTAATTGCCACTTTCCCGTCGGCCTGTATTACCGCATTTTGAATATCAAAGACTGAAATTTGTCTGTCTCCTTCGAAAAGACTCACATCTCCAGAACACCCTGTGAACCGAGCTTTGCGCAGTTCTCGATTCAGCACTTCACTTTGCTCGTATACTGCTCCTGTCGTGCGCAGGTAGTCCAGAGTGTGAGCTAGCAGCAGGACTGCGTCATAGTTAGTGCAAGCGAAGTGAGCAGGCTCCACTCTGTACCTTTGTCGAAACCTTGTCTGTATGTCGCTGCCTAGAGGTCCGATAAAAGCGCCTGGGTAGATCTGCACAGCCCCGTTCAGCAGTTCTTTGCGCTTCTTCACACTCTCATCATTGCCTTCAAATAGCGAGGGAACAAGCCACATTACAGACAAAAACAGCAGATCTCCTCTCCGCATTCCCAAGTCGTACAGCACTTCCAAGCAGTAGTTGAGAGTGGTTCCATACATAATCAGCACAGTGATGCGAACTCTGGAGTCCACCAGTTCTTGAAACACTGGGAGCAGTTTATGAGGGTAGGAGGTCATATTGCTAGGCAGCATTCGAGTACTAGCATTTGTAACTATTTCTAGCCCAGTGTCATTTGCTGTGCCTATCACTGTTTTGGCCAGATGTGTGCAGTATAAATCGTCGCAGTGTAGTAGAGCAAATCGAGTCCAGCCATAGTGGCGGATTAATCGAGTGAACATTACACCAGTGTACGCTCCACTAATAGTTACTCGGGAGTAGTGGGGAAACAAAGTAGGCGAGGAAAAGGCCGGAGAGGAGTTGTCCGCGCCTATTTGAGGGTGGGTGAAGTTGAGACTAGTGAGGAAGGGGTAGAGGGGCAAGGCTACGTTGGAGTAGTGTCCGTGCAGGAAAGCCAGTCCCAAGTCCTCAGTAGTCACTCCTGCCAGCTGCTGCTTCGCCCACTCGGAATCGAACTCGGTCAGTCCCAATGAGACGTTAAACACTCGTAAATGACTGAACGGAAGGAGTCCGGTATTTTCATTAATGTCGGCCACAGCAAGCAGCGCCCCCAAGTAAAACTCCCCCTCCCCTGTATTAGTGGGTCCGTTGGGGTTGTACGTGCCGTTGTTGAAGCTGAACTGCAGTGTGACTATGCGAGTGTCCTGTGAAGGGACAGGCGCCCACTTCAGACACTCCAGACACAGAGAGAGACGCTGTTGATTCAGCGAGCCCACTAGCTCTGCAGAGCCTTGGTGGAGCTGCAGCACTGAGAAAGACGGATCGCTGTGGCCAGAGATGCGCTGACGAACTCGACAGGCAACGACGTCAGTGTAGGAGATTGCCGACTCACAGCCAAAGTCCACAATGAACAGAATGCCTCCAGGTATGTCGGGAGTTCGAGTCCTGTCGAACCAGGAGGCTTCCCAGAGTAGCAGTACCGTGACTGGGTAGTCCAGCTGACTGTCTTGGAGGGACTGCAGCAGTTTGAGAGTGAGGTGGCCTTCGACACACAGCAGTATGGTCCTCACACTCTTGGCTTTGATAACCCTGCGAGCCAAGAGTTCTAGCGAGTAGGGGCTCAGTTCTGCTGAGATGTATAGAGAGGAGACCTGCAGAATGCTGGGGCTTTGAGCCAGTGCGGGAGAAACACTATGAATTGGATCACTCACTATCAGTACCTCTGAGAGTGAAAGAAGCCCAAGCAGAGATGCAACTGCTGTGTGTTGTTCTTCCAGACCAGCAAATAGCCGCTTCGCATCCAGCTTATAATGGTTTCCATTCTCAATGTAGCCGTCGCATTGCATAAACTCCTTTAATGCCTGTGATTGTTGCAGGTCGTAGAGGAAGTCAAGCACTAGCGTTTCGCTCCAACTTTCCCTTGCTTTCCATTCCTGTAGCGTGAAAACCTGTAAATCCGCAGTCTGTCGCAGACCTGCAACCACTTCGTTTGGAGTTTGCTCTGAGACAAGTGCGCAGGATTGCACATCAGCTAGACATGTGCCCACAAACAGGAAGGCTAATATCATTATAGAGTGTGGAGCCATGAAGCAGAAACCATTAGTTAACTGATAAGGGAAAGAACGGCACTTGGGTAGGTTATTGTCATTCACGTACATGATGAAGAAGTTACTCTCACAGGTCTCGACCTCGAGGTACTATTTCCCTGGCTCGGGGAATCTCAGGTTGGTGAACTTCGGTGGTGACTGTAAATCGCGTCATAGGCTTGTAATATGGGGTTGGCGTAGCCAGGGATTGCTTCTTGCACATACACGAGATTTTCGTTGGTGTCGATTTTGAACACGATGAGATTCTTGGTGGAGTGATACTCACAGTTCATGTGTCCTGGCATCTTTCCAGGGAAATCCTGCCTGAGTCTTGTCTGTTCCCTGTGAATCTGCGCTCGATGGAACACACTATTTCTGTGTGAAGTTGACTGGCGTGAAAAACCTCATCTCCTTTACCTATAGAAATCCCTCGGACATCCAACGTTTGCCCTACAATGAAGAGTCTGATCAGTAGTTCATATCCGATTGGGATAGACAATCAGGAGTCACCTGTAACTCCCGTCACAGTTTCTTTGAAGGCAAGTCGACATAGCAAACTTGAGGCCCGCATGACACCTGCAGCACAGTGAGCGGGTGGTGCACTCCCACTTGTCATTCCGATCTTCATAGCTAGTAGTCCTCTTCGATGTTTTGGCGCTAGGAAAGGTATCACTGCCAGCTTCTCATTGCTGTGTGGGTTTGCGATAGGAGGCGACCGGCCGTAGATAGACTCCCACCTGCCCTTGGTTTCCGACACTGCTGCGAACCAGCGCCTCAACGTTCTCAGCATTTTACAATATGCGAGTGTACTTGCTCCTAGCCATAGCTGCGGCCTGGAACTACGGCAGTCAAGGCAGTGACTGGGGCGACAACTGCCAATCAGGCGAAGGCCAGTCTCCGATCAATATCGACACTGGCGACACGTCCAAGTTGAGCTCTGACTATCAAATGACGATTTACTACTACGGAAAGACCTGTTCTCGCACAGTGGTGAATGACGGGAACGTAGTGTATATGAACGGGGACTTCGGGTGGATTTCAGTGGTGGATTTAGATGGGGACCCGAGGAAGTTCTTGGTGCAGAAGGTGGAGTTCCACATGCAAAGCGAGCACACTGTGGATAACGAACCTGCCTGGATGGAAATGAACATTTATCACAAGATCGATGACAGTGACTACACTGTGGACTTCCCCTCCCTAGCAGTCGTATCTGTCATGATTCGACCGGGTGACCCCTCCTATTTCATGGACTCTATCAACGTCCAGAACCTCCCTGGTATTGGACAACAGTTGATCCTCGCCAACACGTCCAATATCAACTTGCTGGCCATTGTCAACCCTGACGACAACTACTACTTCTACATCGGGTCACTCAGCACTCCAGACTGCACAAGCAACGTGCTGCGCTATGTGTTCGAGACCTGGCAGTGGGTGTCCATGGCGCAGATGGCCTACTTCGGAGTGTATTGGGGCGAGAAGAACAATGTGAGGACACTGCAGGACGTGGGCGACCGGACCGTGTACTACTCTCAAGCAGTGATGGTGGGAGCAGTAGTCTGGCTAGTAGGTTAATTCCACTCGACCTTGCAGATGTAGCTCTTCTCCAAGATACTCTTGCCCTCTTTGTACTTCTGATCAGCCTCGCTAGCCCAGTCGTACTTCCACCCCAGGATCTGTCCACAGCCCTTGCAAATTAAGTCTCGGACGGAGTGCAGGCCAGTCCGCATCATGCGTTCTTCCGCTTCTCCAGTGGTCATGTTGATCACTCGGTTGAAGAGAAAGGCCTTGCCTGTGGCGCCCCAGAAGTTCTTGGACATAAGCTCCGCACTGCTAGTGAGGTGCAACTTGCACTTCCTGCACGCATACACTCGGTCCACATCCAAGTACTCAACGAACTGCCGCCCCATACTATATGAATTGTATGGCCTTCCGCCCTAGTGACAGCCTCAGCTCCATACACGACTCACTGGCTTCCCTGGAGGACAGTCTGCGTTGGCCCCGGCCTCAGGACCGTACTCATTCCGACCAAGTCCGACGTCAACAGAGAGAACTGCAGAGTCTCAAACACGAAGTCGCAGCCTTGAAACACATGTTCCTTCGAAGAGCTGCTGAGGACCTGAACACAGAGATAGAGCTGGACAAAGCCATTAGTCAGCTAGCTGCAGGCACTGAGAAGCTCGCAGACAGGAGGAGACAGCTATCGGCTGAGAGAAGTCACGACCTGTGTGCACCCACACCCCTGCGCAGTGCTCGTTCCCCTGGCGACTTCTCCTTCAGCAACAAGGAAACTGACGAGACTTCCCGCTTTTCATTCGGAGAGACTGATGACAACTTGGAAGTGCGGACAGAGGCCAAGCCTCCGCCCAGCTGGGACGGCCTGGAAGCGCACCAAGTGCTTTACTTGCCTTTCATCTATGAACCTCGCCACACCGGCAGTCAGCCTTCCAAGTCCTTCCCCGTGCTTCTCGGCCATCGTATCGCAGAACGCTATCGCATGGATGCTATCATTGCCTCTACCAGTTTCAGCATTGTGCTCTCTTGCTACGATATTCAGAAGAGATGTGATGTGTGTGTGAAAGTCCTGCACAATCAGAAGGAAGTGTTGGATCAGGGTCTGGATGAGTTGAAGGTGTGGAAGCTGTTGGAGGCGGAGTGTGGGGAGACTCTCAAAGACAGGCATTTGGTGCGGCTGCTGGATTTCTTTTACTACAAAGAACACTTATTCTTAGTATCGGAGCTACACGGAGAAAACCTGTACTTGATAGGAGCCGAGCCCGAGACCCGGAAACTGCTCTCACTCGATACAGTCCGCAGGATAATTCGACAGCTGCTTGAGGCCCTGACCAGTCTACACTCCCTCGGCATCATCCACGCTGATGTAAAGCCGGAAAACGTACTGCTTAGCAGTTCAGTGCGGAAGCTCCGGAGTCCCCCTAAGACTGTGGACATCGTGCTTGCAGACTTCGGCTCGAGCTGTTTCCTGACAGACGAGCTGACTACCTACATACAATCCCAAGCATACAGGGCTCCAGAAGTGCTGGTGGGTGCGGCCTACTCCACGAAGATAGACATTTGGAGTGTGGGCTGTGTGCTTGCGGAGCTGGTCACTGGGGAAGTCTTGCTGCCTGCTGGCAGTGCGGAGGAAAGCCTGTTCAAGATCAGGTGTGTTTTAGGGGAATTGCCCACGGCAGGCAGACTACTTTCCACTTACACAGAAGCACTCCAAGAGGCGACCTTCGACCGAGTTCCCAGTCTCGAAGAGCGCTTTGAGTCCTCACATCTACGTGAGTTCCTGCTTTGGCTGCTGCGGGTAGACCCAGAGCAACGGCCAACTGCACAAGCAGCACTGCAACACTCGTGGCTTTTGCAGGCTGTAATGACAGCTGCGTACTGACTGCTTAGCTAAGATAGATGAGTACTATTGCATCTTTACAGGTCGGCCTGCAGGCTGCTTGCTTTCCTCCGCTCCAGACTTGAGAGCCCCCAAGGCAGCAGGCTTGGGAGTGTCACTGCCTGCCTTCATCAGTCCTGCAGTGGACCTGGAAGAAACCACGCTGCTGGGAGTGTCTGTCCCAGGCCTCGGCTCAGCCCTAGTGCTAGCCTTGGCCGCCAAAGCTTCGAATCCAGGCGCTTTCTCTTTGGTCGAGGCCGGAGTTTCAGATGTTGGAATGCGCAGACCAGGCTTGGAAAGTATATCAGCGGGGCCAGGCTTAGCACCTGCTTTGGGGGAGAGTGCTTCGAGGACTGCTCTAGGTGTCAGAGCTGTGGGGAGAGTTTGAATACGTTCTTCAGGTCGAGTGATAGCAGGGAGGTTGGAGCCTGACGAAATCAGGCTGGGCTTCGCAAGGACGGATTTGGAAGGCTCAGCATTTGCAGCGCTAGAGACACCCGCCTTGGGAGGCAGAGCCTCGAGCACTGCTTTGGGCGTTAGGGCAGAGGGGAGAGTTTGAACTCGCTCCCCAGCCTTAGCAGGAGTGTCTGCTCCTGGAGCCGCAAAGCCAGCCTTCGCAGGAACTAACTTGTCCGGACCAAGCTTTGGGCCCTGCTTGTCTGCAAGAGAGGCGCTTTCTTGTCTAGCCACACCTGCCTTCACAGGAGAAGTATCTGTGCCGGACACTACAAGTTGCGCGGGTCCAGGCTTCGCTATAGGCAGACTCTCCACTGCAGACTTCGGGGCGGCTCCGAACTTCGCAGTAGTGCTTGGAGGTCCGAGTTGAATGCTGCCTGATATCACAGTTGTAGCGCTTTCTGGCTTAGCAGAGCCTGGCTTGAGGCCGGGTTTTGCTGGGGAAGGCAGTTCAGGAGCTGATTTGGGAGGAGGGTTTTCGACTTTTGCAGGTGCTGGGCCTTGCGGCTTCCCTAGCGGTCCTGCCTTAGTGAGTAGTTCTGCGGGCTTTATCTCAGTCCCTGGCTTCTGAATAGCACTTTCAGTCTTTCCTCCACTCAAAGGCTTCTCAACAGCACTAGGCTTGGCAATGGGCTTCGACACAGTCTTCTCAGTGACCTGACGAACGGCTTCCTCTCTAAGTCCACTGTCAGTTACCACGACTACAGGCCTGCCCAGGCCACTCCTGCGTCCTCTCTCCTCCCCGTCCTGTCCCTGTCGCTTCGTCACAGAGGAGTTCCCTGCTGCCAGTCGATCTGCCTTTTCTATCTGCGCTGCGTCCCCTCTCCAGGGAGCCTCCTCCACTATGGAGGCTCTGGGAGAGTTCCCATGCTTCAGCATTTCCTTCCTGATTTCCAGCAGCTCCGTATTGCTTTTGTCCCTGTGCTCTAGTCTGGGCCGCTCACTGTCTCTGCTGTTCAGCTTCGCACTGACAGAGGGCAGTTTCTGTTGAAAGCGCTCCGCCAGGCTTTTCGTCTCTCCAATGCCAATTTCCAAAGCCACAGCTTTCCTGTATTTCACGTCGGCAGTGTCTGGCACAGGGGTGGTCAGTCTGCGGTCGATGTCAACTAGGACGTCTTGGAAGAGAGGAGGGCGAGGGGTGGGTGGATCTACTGGCTTTTGGTCTGCTTTGGTAGCGGTAATGTACTGCGTAGAGCGTTCTCGCTTGTTGACGACTGGGGCAGGGCGTTCAGGTGAGGGCGGACGATATGTGGGTTGAGGCGACTGGTAGTAAGGCTGATAGTAGTACTGTGGGTTCGGGGGGTAGATCGGGAAAGGCATGGGAAAGGGCTGCGGCATTTGGTAGATGATGGGTTGCGGGATGAACTGAGGGGACTGGTGGGCGGGAAAGGCAGGAGGGGCTTTGGCCTTATGCGGAGGTTTGGGCTTTTCCTCTTCTTCGTGTAGCGGACTGAGCGAAGAAGGTGGACTGACTTTGGGCTTTTTCTTCTTTTTCTTCTTCGGCTTCGCTATTTCCACTTGCACCTGCACACTTTTGCTGGACAGTACTGAAGCAGGCCTCGATGAGGTGGACCGGAACGACCTGTAGTGCTCCTCTTCCATCGCTTGGTAGGGAGGAGCCTGCTCAAACTGCTGTTCCTCCCTAGACATCTGGTCCTCGTCACTTTCAGTCAAGGAAGGGGGCTCGGAAACTCCGTCCGAGGACCCTTCTTCTGCCCTCAATAGCAGCTCTTCCTCACTGTCTTCACTCAAAGACTCAGGAGTCAGCAAGCGAGAGGTCTGATGCGAGACGTAGGAAGGGTGCATTTCCGCCTCGTTTACCGTGATATTGATACGTCCGCGCGGCTGCTGGCCTCTGTGGATGCGGTCTGGTATCGCAGGGACCTTCGCAGGGTACTGAAATTGCCGAAACATCGTCCGGAAGGTTCCAGGCTCCGAGTGATGTTTGGTCAAGTCAGTCTTCCTGCTGGCAGGCTGCAGGGCAGGGACGTGTGCTCTGGAGGACAGCCAGCCCTGTCTTTCCACTGAAGGTCTGGGTATGCTGTAGGCAGGGGCGGGGTAGTGGTGTCGGGAGGAGCGGCGGTAGGCAGGGAACAGGTCTGCCTGGGAGTATTGGCTAGTGCTCGGCCTGCGGTGGAACTTGGAAGGGTAGATGGGCGTGGGAGAGTAACTGGGTGGCCTGGGAGACCTGTGCTCATACATTCCCTGCATATTTATAGCCTTGGCTCCTACTGCTGCTTAGGCCTAGGCGCTGTCTTGCGCACCAACCAGTCACTTCCCTTGAAAAACACCCACAGCACCGCCATCACACCCACCATCCAGTAGTATTTCGCCCAACTCAAATCGTCGTCCCCCATATATGTGCATGCATTGGTCCAAATTCCTTTGTTCCCGTACATCCTTTTGCCCCTCATCTTCTCACTAAAAGCCGATAACAGACATGGGGAGCCACAGTAGTCGTTAACTAGCAAGCGACTGGAAAGTGAAAACTGGATTTCTTGTGTATCTGAGACAGTTATAGTGAGTACGGAGCCGTGCTGTGGGATTTCAGTGAAGAGAGTGAGGATTTTGAGTAGGGCTGTGAAGGTTATTTGAGGGGCGATGTATAGGGCAAAGGATGATTTGGCTTCAAGATTGGACATTATGTCAGTAACTAACTCGAAAGTCAGCATTTTCCCTTGGTCGAAAGCGCCGATTTCCAAGTTCCCCACGTAGTGCTTATGGAAGCTTTCCAGCCAGACTACAGCCTCTGAGGTCAGTTTGTCTCTATCTCCTCCCAAAGTGACGTATTCCGCATACTTCCCCAAACTCTCCACATCAGATGTATTGACTCCCAGTCGTTGGAACTCTGGTAGGAGCGGCTGAGCACTGGCTATTAAGTCTCTGTGTATATTGGTGGTGATGTGGTCTCGTTGCATGAGGTAGTGCAGTCGGGGACAAGTGACGGCTGTGGGGAAGAGCGCGGGAGAAGTGGGCCGGGGCGGCAGGGAGTGGACGGGGCCGTGCAAGCCCGATAGAAAGCTCTTGAGAGCCTCAGTGCAGCTGACTGTAGTGCAGGTATGGTAGTGAGAAAGCAGGTCTTCAGTTTCAAAGAAACTGCTGTAGTCAGTCTGAAGTCCCCTTCCTAATGTCTCGAAATCTGCCAGTGCAGCAGCTGTGGGCGGGGCTTCCTTACTGTAGGGATATACAGGTGTCCAGGCCGGCTCCACTGCTACTTCCACCAGAGACACGATTTCTGCACAAACCACTGCTACCAGCCAAACCCAGCCAAGGCCCATATTAATGGCCCGACTGCTCTGGCAAGGCCTGGACAAGTTCTGCAAGGACAAGCAGCTGGCCCGCTTCATCCAAGAGCACTACCCTGACATGTCCACTCTGTCCATCTGCAAACCACACAATAAGCCCTTCGCCTTCCTGATGTTTCCGAATGACGAGACCAGATCTCATTTCGTGGAGTCATCCGCAGATCTGAAATTCAAGGAGCAGAAGCTGAGATTGAAGGTGATAGACAATGAAGACCGCAGCACCCAGCATTACCAGACCATTGCGGAGATACTGGCTGTGCGGGCCGCCAGAGTGCAGGGTGACAGGGCTGAACCTGTGGGAACGCTGGAGGACCAGGTCACGCCGCTGTGGCAAACTCCCTATCCACAGCAACTCGTGATAAAGAGGAACATAGTGTACGAGGCCTTTCGAGCCATGTTGAAGACAGCAAAGGCCACCATTACCAAGGAAATGTCGCCAGAGCCTTCCTGGGTGTCCAGTCCTCTGACCATTCCCGAGCCCATTCCCAGTCCTAGCACTGATGCATACCGGAATAAGGTCGAATTCACAATCGGCACGGCTGGCGATGGCAGCATTGAAGTGGGCTTTATTCACGGCAAAATGGACAACGCTTCCATCAGAGTAGGCAGTGCAGAGAACTGTGTGAACATCTCTGCTGCAGCGAAGGCTGTGGCCCGCAGACTGGGGGAAGTGCTGAGCACAGGGACTGTGCCGGCCTACGACTCGAGCAATCACAGTGGAGCGTGGAGGACTGCTACTTATCGCAGTTCTGAAAAGACTGGAGAAAGCCTACTTGTGTTGGAAGCGGAGGAACACCCTAACCTGTTTTCCCTGAAAGATGCACTTCTCGCAGGCTTCCCAGACATCACCTCACTTTGCTTCTCAATCCGCAACGGTCCTTTCCACGTGCTCAAAGGCTCTGGCTACTACCATGAGCAGATTCTCAGCAAGACTTTCCGTGTGTCGGCCAAGTCCTTTTTCCAAGTGAACACCCCAGCCTGTGAGGAGCTGTACTCGAAGGTGAGAGACCTAGTGGAGGGAGATGTGCTGCTGGATGTGTGCTGCGGTACGGGCACCATTGGAATCTGCTGTGCGGAGAAGGTGAAGAAGGTGATAGGGCTAGAATTGGTGGAAGAGGCAGTGATAGACGCTCGCTTTAACGCCGAAGCCAACGGCGTATCCGCTGAATATATCGTCGGTCGCGCAGAAAACTCAATAAAATCAATCGCTCAGCAAGTGGAAGGCAAGCGTGTAATGGGTGTTGTGGATCCTCCACGTGCAGGTCTGCACAAGACGATTTTGACAGTTCTGCGTACAACAAAAGGACTGGACCGACTGATCTACGTGTCTTGCAACCCGGAGTCGATGTGCAACGACCTGTTGCAACTCTGCTTGCCTGTGACGCACAAGAGACGCGGACCTGCCTTTGTGCCGCAGAGTATACAACTGGTGGACTTGTTTCCGCATACGCCACATGTGGAAAGCATTGTCCATCTCGAGCGCATATACTAACCTAGGTAGACTGCAGCGTTGTCGGCCGCAATATGGAGGCGCAGGACCCGAAGCGGCAGGAGGAAAACAAGAAGGCGGCGGAGGAGCAGCGAGAGATGATGTTAGCGCAACTCCTCACCCCACAAGCTCGCGAGCGCCTGAACCGCATTGCTCTGGTGAAGGCAGACAAAGCCCGTGCTTTAGAAAACGCACTGCTGCAAGCAGCTATGCAAGGCAGAGTCGGCGGCAAGGTCAGCGAGGAACAACTCATCAAGATGCTGGAGCAGCAGCCCGCCTCCGAACCCGCAGGTCTGAAGATCATTAGACGCAAAGGCTTCGACGATGAGGAAGACGACCTAAGCGACTTCAGGTAGGCTAAGCACACCCTACAATTGCTTCGCTGCCAGTTCCTGCCACATGCCTTCCTTCGCGTACTCGCACGCCTGGGCCCACACCTCCTGACAGTGTTCACTGTGAGACCCTTGACAGCACTTGGTTTTCTTCATCTTCTCGCAGATCTCTGCAGGGGAGCAGTCGTAAACCAAGTCACTGAACATCCGGTTGTATATTCGGATGACTTCGAAAGAAAAGAAATAGCGCACAAAATTGTCATTGTAGCTCTTAGCTGTATTCTCAATCACACGAATTTCCTCCCTTCTGCTCTTCCCATCTGTCAGTGGCCCTGCAGTAGTCGCAGCCATTCGATCCAGTTCTTCCCAATTGGCCCTGTAGAACTCCTTCATTTCCTCCCACTTGCGGACCTGGCTGTCCTTGCTTCTATTCACTCGGTGGATAGAGGCTCCTGGCATCTTCTTCTCCTTTAACTGTCTCAAGGACTTCTTCAGAGCGCGGATATGCTGACAGCGGAAATACTCCTTCTTCGGATGTTCAACAGGAGCACCTTTTTTTGAATTCTTTTTGACCTTGATAAGGTTTTCAAGGAAAGTGGAAGTGAAATGGCTATGGCAGGGCACTGGGGCCTCAGAATCAGCCAGGGAAATCTCACTGAAGGCCAGACCTTCAGTGACTTGAGTCTGGTCTTCACTGTTCGAGATAATCGAAGAGTCGTCCTCCATATCCATGTCGCAAAAAGGAGGGGTCTGCTCCGCTGCTTCAATATCTGTGACAGGGGGAGATGAAAACATGAGCGGTCCTCCCATTGAATTGCCTAGTTGAGATTCCCCACTTCCGCTCTCGTTCAGTGTTGAAGAGCCTGAACTGTCTTCCAGCCCTTCCACTATTTCTCGCTTCAACTTCCGCACGGCATTGCCCATGGGAGCAGGATATACGCCTGGCTGGGTCAAGGCTTCCAGCACGCGGAAGACTTGACCACAGCCTGCACCGTCCCACCTTTTCAGCTTTGTGCGGACGCGAAGGCTGTAAGGAGAATTTTTCTCGACCACCAAGAACTCCGTCCACTCCTGAACGAACAGGTCGCTCGAGGGCCAAGGAAAGCCCGGCAGAGAGTGCAGACGTATGTAGGCACTGGAGAGGAGAGTGCTGTACTGGGAGTCCATTATATATGGCTGGGAGAGATTAGCTAGAGAGCAGGCGTGTCCTTTCGGTACAGGAAGACCTGTGCTAAGATCGACAAATCCACTGCAATTTGCACTACTCCGCACACGACAAATTGCACAGGCTCGGCTTTCCCCACGAAGTACGCTGTTTTGCACACGTCACCCACCGCCCACCCATAGATCATCCCCACACTTAGACCCTCGGTACTGCCGCTTTTGAGGTTCTTCAGCAGTTGTGGAATGCCGAGAACTGCCTCTGTGAGGAGGGCTGCGAAGCCCAGGAGTTCGAAGTAGACTGGGAGGGAGCGCAGAGCTAGAGTGAGGGTGGAGAGGGCGGCCCAGAACAGGAGGAGGAAGTAGTCTGGTTGGAGGTTACAGTAGGTAGCGGCTTCGTTCCAGTTCCAGAAGTCCCCTATGAGTTGGCTTCCCTTTTTCTCCTCTCTCTTCTTATTCTGCACGCACACTCCCAGCAAAAACACCTGAACACACACCATCACCACTGACTGCACCACCAGGACCAGCCCAAACGGCTTCCCCAGCCTAGCATAAGCACTACCAGAACAGAAGCCGCATGATGTTGGCAGTGACAAGGACCAAAGGCACATACATGCTGAAGCCAGAGGAATCGCGAGCCTTGACAATGCGTTGGTACTGAGGGATGTAGGGCAGAATCTGCCCAAGTACCAGGACCAAGGCTGCCACCACGTCCAGACTCTGTCCCAGGTACTCCATTACTCTCCTAGCAGGCTTCAGTACAGAGTCACTGCAAACTAGACGGAAGTACTAGTATCGCTAATGCAAGTCTTACTATGGCCTCCCCCAACCGACCCTCCTCCTCTGCTATGCGGTAGACTCCACCCAGCCAGCACAAGATGTCAGGCCTCACCTGCGCCCCCTCCTCGCCTGTGTTAGCTGCTGTCTACCTGGTCGTAGGCCTGGCTTTCATTGCCTATGGAGTTGTCATAGTGCGCGAAACTGGGAAAGTGGTGGAGATCGAGACCAGGTATGACTACCACGACGCTTGCAGAGCTCATCCTACGTATGGCGCACAGTGCACACTGCCTCTAAACGTCACCACTACCATGTCTTCCCCAATCTTCATATACTACTCCGTCAAGTCCATGTACCTCAACAACCGCTACTTCTCCAAGAGCAGAGACGCCTTACAACTCATGGGGAACATCCGGTCCAAAGAAGACGTGCAAAAGTCTTGCTACCCTATCATCACTATGAAAGACTTGGGACTCCACTCCAATCTCACCCTTGACTCTGACCACATCGCCAATCCATGTGGTCTCCTTCCCAGAGCCTTATTCAACGACACCTACGCTTTGAAGACTTCCGCCGGAGACCCGATTCCAATAATTGAGACTGGGATCGCCTGGAAGACTGATCTGAAGACGAAGTATGACAAGCCCAGTGACTGGAAGGAAGTGCAGTGGGTGGATGTGGAGAACGGTACGGGCTAGGCAGAGCACTTCATGGTGTGGATGGGAGTGAGTGCACTGCCTCACTTCCGCAAGTTGTGGGGCAGGATTGAGCAGAAGTTGGAGGAGGGAGTGTACTCCCTGCAAATAGAAAGCAATTACGACACTAGCAGGTTCGGGGGAGAGAAGTGGGTGGTGCTGTCCTCTGTGTGTGCCTTCGGAGGCAAACTGACGTTCCTAGGCATTGTGTATATTGCAGTGGGCGGAGTGTCAGCACTGGGCAGCGTAGTAATTGCCACTGCACACTGCTTGAAGGCTAGACGACTAAGGGTAGTTGGGTAGAACTGGAAACTACTTAAAAGGGTTATTTCGAAGAGAGGAAGTCTTGGGGGGACTGAGTAGCTGCGAGAGCTGAGTGGGCGAGGATGTTACCGTCCACAGAAGACGTGCATTCGTCTTTGCCCTCAGTGATCACCAGCATTCTGCCCAGTATTTCCACCAAACTAAACGCCTTCGTCAGTATGCGCACTTCACTTTGTCCCTTTTCGTCCCCCACCACATTGCCCAAGTCCCCTGCATGATACTCCTCCGTCTCTCCAGGACATCCGTGTGTCCCTCCCACTGTGTCCCAATGCAACTGGTCCCTGTCCACTCCGTCCTCTGGCACGAGGGACAGGATGTGCAGGGCGTGCGCTTGGCCTGGGGACAGGTTGCTCAGAGTCCCTGTGATTAACAGGGAGTCGTGGGAGGGCTGGAAAAGGAGACGTCCATGTATTTCCCCTTGGAAATCCGCGGAAACAGCCTGCACGTCCCTAGTCAGCGCAAACAAATGAACTAAGTAAATCTGACCTTTCGGCTGCATGCTGACATGGTACCAGGCTAGCAGTCCCACCAGCACTGCACACATTACGCCCAGAACAGTCGCAACCACACCTAGCACTGGCCTTTTGTACCCTTCCTCAGGGGGCAAAGTCAGCAGTGTCTGTTTTTCCATTATCACTGCGTTACAACTCGAACTAGGCCATGGACATATAGGTGTTACAGTGCAGGGACTCGACTAACTAGCTTCCTCCTGACCTCCCGAACTAACTGCAGGTACCCCTCGAGGCCCATATCCTTGGGAGTTCTGGTTGTCTCTCCCGGAGAATGGCTTTTCCGTCTAATGGCACTGAGCACCTGCGCATACTTTCTCATTGGCACTAAGGACCCTCTACTCACTCGCTCCACCGGAGGTGATGAGTCCTCGTCTTGGAAGGGAGGCTTGCGATAGTGGAACGGAGAGTGCGATAATGGAGACTGGGTGTGCGAAGGACCAAGGAAGTGCAGTTGAATGCGCTCCACCGGGTCTTTGTAAAGAAGCTTCGAACTGGCTTTCAGCAGCCGTCGCTGGGGCGAAGAGTCTGCAGCAGAGACTTTGGGGAGGGAGTGAATAGCGCAAGTAATTGCCTGTTGCAAGGAGACGAATTCTGCAGGCGGCAAATTGTCGCTTTCCGGGTCACTATCAGACGCTTCCTCATTGATTTCAGTGCTTTCTGGGGCCTCGGCAGGTTCTTTGTCTGTGATGTCTGCTTCTTCCTCCTGTCCAGTGCTAACAGAAGCAGCAGGACTCTTATATATCGGCTTCGCTCTGGTCTGTTTGAGGCGGGAGATGAGTTGATTAGCGAGGCTGTACACTCCGTCTTGAGTGGAGACTTCCTTGCCGCTCTTCTTCAGTAAGTAGGCCATTAGGCCGTATATGGATTCCCCCAGTTTGCACCCGATTTCCCGCAGAACCGTAGGGTCGAACTCAGTTTTCTTCTCTCCTGAGCAACTGCCATTAAAGGATGCCTCCAGAGTAAAGCTGTGCAGCACTCTTTTCTCACTAAACATGACCGTCCTGGCCGCCTTGTCGTGGGACTGGCTGTTGAAGAAGTAACAGAAGGGGTAGCTGAAGTGGGCGGTCAGCTTCGCCATGCAGATGGGCAGGAAGCGACTGGCCCAGAACCGCTCGTCCTGCCGACTGAAGGAGTTCCCGTACATGAAGCAGAAGTCCTTTTTGGAGTGACCGTGCAGGTCGATGAAGCAGGTACTGCCACTGAGCAGTTCTTTGGCTGCTGATATCACAGGGTGCAGGGTTGGGTCCGGCTGGTCCCACTTCCGGTTTAAGTCCACTCCCACCAGTCCAGTGCGAGTGTTGCCCATCACCACTCCATCCGGATTCAGCATTGGGACCACGTAGAAGTCACAGGCCCTGCGCAGGTACGCCGCCGCAGGGTGAGCAGACACCAGGAAGCGCAGCAGTCCTTCCACCATAAAGGAACCCACCGTTTCCCCAGGGTGGACTCTCGCTGTAACTCCCACTTTCTTCTTAGAGCCTGAGGAGTAGTCGCCCACTAGGACGTAGGCGCAGTTTAGTCCGCCTACAGTCTTGGCCAGAGTCTTTTCCTCCACCCGCACTTCGCGTCCAACCGCCTGCTTCAGTTCTCCCAAGAACCTGCAGAGGCGTGTGTAGGTGTAAGGCTCAGCGTAGGCGAAGCAGACCGTGTCATTATCGTAGGTGAAAGTGTAGGAGAAGGAAAGAGTGTAGTAAGTGCCCAGTCCCTTGTTTCCCCTGGGGAGTGAGTTTTTCAGGTAGCGGACGTCATAGCCTGTTTTCGCCCAACTAGTGCCGTAGAGCCGAGCGCGGGCGAGGGACAGGGCGCTTGGCTTCATTCCTCTGCCGAATGGACTGCCGTTCTTGGTGAAGTTGACGAGACTGAGGGAAATTGACTGTCCGCGGTGCTGGTTCCGGATAGAGAAGGAAAACCATTGGGTGTAGCCTTGAGTATTGCTGTCTGGTGTGAGGAAAAGGTGGAACTCGTTCGGACCCACTATCACCGCCCGGTCGAGATTGCCAGACTCGAAGTAAGAGTCGAACACGAACTCTGAGTAGCTCAAAGCCTGCGCCTCTCTCTTTATCCGCTGCTGCTTGGCTTTCCTGTGGCGTGAGCAGTCCCCCTGCTCTGCACTCCCTCCATATGCAGGCAGCCCCGGGTCCAGCAAGTTGTCAGTAAAGTGACTGAAATCCTCAGTCCTGGGACGGTGGTACACGCAGGGGTACTTGCTGTAGGCCTTACCCAGGTCAAACAGGTGGTCTGTATAGTCTCGGTAGATGAGAGGGATGGGTGTAGGCACTAGGGGGAAATGCGCCTTTGTGTGCAGGTAGTCGGGAGAGGGGAACTGGCAGGTACAGGGCTCTGCAATTGGGATCTGCTGGTCAGTTCTGCTAAAGTCGTCTGTGCAAAAGGCCTTTTCGACCTCAATTGGCACTAAGGAGAACAAGGACCGGTCCTGTCCCTTGTCGCTGGAGTTTCTGTCACAGGTGCGGTTTCTCCTGCCTTTGACTCTGTCCAGGACTGCAGCTTTGGCCCTGTGCTGTCCGCGGCTGAGTCGACTATTGGGACTGAGGCAAGGATCCACAAGAGTTGCGGGGTCTAGTAGAGGGACGGGGGGCGGCACGTAGTTGTAAGGGTCGAAGTCCACTAGAGTCTGTGCGGTTTCGCCCATTTCTTTAGAAGTTAACAGCACTCCCTGACACACAGTCAGTGCCACCCTGCTAATACATTCTTGGTATTGCCAGCTGAAGGTAGCGATAATGGCGGGAACGGACTACGTCCCTGTAATTCAGCTCCTTTGCAAGCTGCAAATCCTGCAGGGCAGGCAGTCGCTGCTGCCTCCTAAGCTGCAGACCCGCTCATTCCTCCTTTCGCTGGGCACAGAGGATGCCTCTGGTCTGTTTTTCCGCATATCTCATACTTGTGGAGATTCGAAACTACCCAATTCGCAGTGTTTCCCCAGGCGGTTTGGACTGAAACAGGTGAAAAAAGTGTATAGCAAATTCGCATCTGAAGGGAAAATCACGCTGGAATTGGTAAATTTCAACGTGTATTCAGCCCAGCCAATCAGCACGCTAATACTTGTATCAGAGGCTAGTCCTGATGGAGTGTGCACCCTTGTCTCCTACTTCTCCCCCTCTGTTCCCTGTCTGTCCGCCCTGCCTCTCCCTCCTTCGCCCCTCCTTGGCCTATCTCTGGACATCTTCGCTCTGCTATATGCCTGCTTAGGACCTGTGGAAGGGAAAAAACTGCGACTCGTCAACAAGCGACTCTACTCACAGGTGGGAGAAGTAGCACGAAAACTGACTATCTGCAAAGGAGCAGACACAGAGCTGGTCCTAAGAGTGATGGGAAGGTGCAAGGGACTGAGGGAACTGGCTCTGCAAGGGTACCAAGGGGCTGTAACAGGCCTAGCTGGCCTGCTTAAAGCCAGGACTGGACTAGTGAGTCTGGATTTGCAGGACTGCAGACTGCCTGACTCCTTCCTTGCAGCTGTTTCGCCCGCTAATCTACTGGAGCTCCGACTCACAGGCTTCTCTGCCGCAGCCTTAGCAGCCTTTCTACCCAGTTGCCTCTGTATTCGCTCTCTCCATCTAGCAGAGATCCAGCTCAATTCAGTCCTTTTCCAGACGCTCCAGACCCTACCAGTCCTCACAGTCCTCTCCATTCGCTACACAGGCCTGACCTCTGCCCTGCTGTACCTCCCTACCTGGTCCTCCTGCCTTTCCAGTGTATCCTGTCTCCCTTCCACTTCCTTCCCAGTCCTTTCCCCAGCCTTGCATGGTCTGTGGACCAGTCTAGTGCCCTGTAACTTGCAGGAAGTGGGGTGCGATATGGATATAAACACGGGCTTTGGGAGTATGTTCAGCAGGGTTAGGACGCTTTGGAGCTGTTCTTTGCCCTTGCAGCCGCTCCCTAACTTGGGCTTTTGGACGGTTTATATAGGCGGGGAGGACATGCTGGAGTGGCTGGAAGTCTATGGCGCCTGGCTTTCCCGCCTGCACAGACTGATAGTGATCGTCCAAAATGACTGGTTGGTGCCGGCTCTCAGTCGCAAACTAGGCCAAATCCTAGGCAAAGGCAAGGCAGCAGTGAAAGTAGCGCAGAAAAGGGAGAAGAAAGACAGTGTTTCAGGTGTTAAATGGTAGAATTAATGGTCTTTTCGCCAACATAGTAGGCACCCATCACGATATAAGGAGAATATAGTGACTTGCAGTGCTCAAAGATGCACCCAGCCATCATTGAAATAGTAAACTAAGGTGATTCCCTCAATTGAACTTCTACCGCACTTTATTCCGACCACTGAAGAAGTGGAAACAGTCCACTTGGCTCTACCATTAGTTCTAATAATAATATGTTTAAACGATGTAAGAGGCCTAGGAGAGACTGTGTCTGCAGGTCTATAGACTCCTCAATAGGTCAGCTGAGACTTGATTAGAGCAACCTTGCTCCACATCCTGCCCGGGATTTATATTGGCAAGACGTCATTAGACTGCCTTTGACTTAGCCACTTTGTCTATTGTCTC
>Ga0247837_1002764_pt1 | contig 32275 bp, 28 predicted proteins | sample LaCtaG_2_FD_187115 | JGI IMG/M metagenome (GOLD analysis project Ga0247837, IMG submission 187115) | Freshwater microbial communities from meromictic Lake La Cruz, Castile-La Mancha, Spain - LaCruzMarch2015_14.5m | ecosystem: Environmental > Aquatic > Freshwater > Lake | place: Spain: Castile-La...
ACCAACCAGTGGATTAAGAACTGGTAGGCTCAGTCCCAAGAATTCACTCTGTATCTGGAGTTAGTGGAGACATTCCAAACGCCAACTTTTTTCATAATAACATAGGAACCACTCGCCGTTCCATTTGTGGAGACATCTACCTTATTATTATAATCCGTATCCAGCGAGATGCTGTAAGGGACCGCATCATTCCAAGGATCGCAGTAACCTGCAGAATTCGTTCCACCTTTACCCTTTTTCCAGGCTTGAGCTTCTAAAAAGACAATGGCTCTTGGGTTGTTCGCTGTGTCGGCGGCGGTGAGGATATTCATCAAACTGGAGTTCACTGTTGTGGTGGAGTTTCCTGGCAATTTTCCATACTCCGTTTCATACGCCACTACAGCTGTTGCAATCTGAACGGCGTTATTTTTAGCTTGGGCTTTTTTGGCGGAATCCATTGCGCCACCGATTGCCGGGAAGGCCAGGGAAGCGAGGATGGCGATGATCGAGATGACGACGAGTAACTCGATGAGGGTGAAGGCTTGGGGGCGGGTGGTTTTTTTTGTGGTGGAGGTGCTCATGCGGGAAAGTTGCTACAAAGGGAGCATAGCGGCAAGTCTGGGTTTATGGGATCGGCTCGGCGACGAGGTCGTAGGTCTGGGCACCGAGGATTTTGGCATTGATGAAGGTGCCGACTTCGGCGGGTTGGGTGAGGATGACGCGGCAATCGACTTCGGGGGCGTCGTGTTCGGTGCGGCCGGAGTTGGGGGTTTCCACGAGGACGCGGAGGGTTTGGCCAGTGCGGGATTCGGCCATTTCGCGGGCGATGCGTTGCTGGAGTTTCATGGCCTCGCGATAGCGGCGGTTTTTGGTGCGGGTGGGGACTTGGCCATCCATCTTGGCCGCGCGGGAGCCATCCTCCTGCGAGTAATTGAAGACGCCGAGGCGCTCGAAGCGGGTTTCCTCGATGAAGGCGAGGAGGCTCTCGAAATGCTCCTCCGTCTCGCCAGGAAAGCCGACGATGAATGTGGTGCGGAGGCCGATGCCGGGAATGCCGGCGCGGATGCGGGCGATGAGATTTTCGATGTGCTCGCGGGAGGTCTCGCGCTTCATGAGCTTGAGCATGTCGGCATGGATGTGCTGCAGGGGCATGTCCACATAGCGGGCGACATGGGGGTTGCGGGCGATGGCGGCGATGAGGTCGTCACTCCAATGCGCGGGGTGGGTGTAGAGGAGACGAACCCAGAAATCGCCGCCGATTTCACCGATCTCATCCAAGAGGTGGATGAGTGAGGTCCCGCGCGAGGCGTCCACGGGCTGGCGCGGGCCGGCTTTTTCATCCCAGAGGTCCATGCCGTAGTAAGTGGTATCCTGACTGATGAGATTGATTTCCTTCACGCCTTCGGCAACGAGGCCGCGAATCTCGCGCACGACGGAATCGATGGCCCGGCTGCGATGGCGTCCGCGCATTTGGGGAATCACACAAAAGCTGCACGGGTGATTGCAGCCCTCGGCAATTTTCACATAGGCCGAGTGGTTGGGAGTGAGGCGGAAACGGGGAGTGGAGAAATCGGGAATGTAGCGGGACTTTGGCGTCACGAGGTTGAGGACGCTGGATTTGTCCTCTTCGAGCACGCGGCGGAAGATCGCGCCGGCTTCGGCGACTTGATCGAGTCCGATGAAGGCGTCCACTTCAGGGAGTTCGCCAACGAGGTCGGTGGAGAAGCGTTGGGAAAGGCAGCCGCTGACGACGATTTTGGCATCGGGGCGCTTGCCCTCGTTGCGCTGGCGGGAGGCTTCCAGAATGGCGTCGATGGATTCCTGTTTCGCGGAGTCGATAAATCCGCAGGTATTCACGATGAGGACATCGGCCTCTGCGGGGTCGGCGGTGATTTCGAAGCCCTCGGCTTTTGCGGAGCCGAGCATGATCTCGGCGTCGACGAGATTTTTGGCGCAACCCAGGCTGATCATGCCAACACGGCGTGTGGCGGCAGGAGGTGCGGCATCGGGCAGGGACTTCATTGCTGGCGTTTCGGCCGAGGAGAGGGTTCGAATGGCGGAAGGGTGAATGGCGTTTGAGAGGCCTTGCTGGCGGGCGGGGGGGTGGCTTCGGGAAGGACGCGCAAAACATCGGGAGCCGATGCAGGCGCCACCGGAGGACGTGCCGTGGCTGCGGGCTTCGGAGATGCGATCGGCAAAGCGGCTGGAGGAGTGGCGCCAGGCTGAACGCGTTCCAATTTTTTCCAAGTTTTCCAAAAATAAATTCCCGTGCCAATGAGGATCAAAACCAAAAGCCCGGCTCCAACCCCAAACACAAGGCGGCGGAGGGATTTGAACTGGTCGCCGTGCAGGAATGTTTGGCGGGCCAAAAGAACTTCGAGGTATTTGTTGTCGGTCGTGCCGAGTTGTTTGCTGCCGGGAAGATAGTCGCGGATTTCCTCAAGTGGAATGCGAAGATAGTTCGCATAGTCGACCAAAAAGAGGCGTGCGTAAGTGGGATGGGGGAAAGTCGAGAAGTCGTCTGCCTCGATCTGGCTTAAGCGCGCAGTGGAGACACGAATATCCTTGGCGGCCTTCTCGAGTGGAATACCGAGCTTCTGACGGCGCGCGGCAAGACGTGCACCGATGAAAAAATCACCTTCGGGCTGTTGGTCGTTATGTTTCAAAATGAGCCCTCCTCGTTGAGGTCGACAAGAATTTCGCGGTCCTTCGCGCCGTCCTTCGGGCCGACGATGCCGCGTTGCTCGAGAATATCCATCACTCGGGCCGCGCGTGTATAGCCTAATTTCAAGCGACGCTGAAGCATGGAGGTGGACGCCCGGTTTTCTTGCCTGATGACTTCAAGGCATTTGGTGCAGAGCGCCTCGTCCTCGTCGCTCACATCCTCCTCAGGAATACTGGTGCTGGTGAGCTTGTCGTGGATGCTTTTTTCGAAATTCGGCTCGGCTTGCTTGGAGACAAACTCCACCAGGCGGTGAATCTCCTCCTCGGTGACCAGCACACCTTGGGCACGCGTATATTTTGAGGTGCCCGGCGGGAGATAGAGCATGTCTCCCTGGCCGAGGAGTTTTTCGGCTCCGTTCTCATCGAGGATCACGCGGCTGTCGATTTTCGACGCGACTTGAAAGGCGATGCGACTTGGGATGTTTGCCTTGATGATTCCAGTGACAACATCGGCGCGCGGCGTCTGCGTGGCCACGATCATGTGAATGCCGGCCGCTCGAGCCATCTGGGTGATCCGGGCTATGGCGCTCTCGACATCTGCGGGCGCGGTCTGCATGAGATCTGCCAACTCGTCGATGATGACGACAATGAACGGCATGCGATCGGGAACGATAAGGTCGTCCGAGCGTGGCACGCGCACCGGCGGAGCCATCGGCTCCTCATCGGGCGGCTCTTCTTCGGGAAGCGGCAAATCGGTTGACTCCGGAGTGGGCGCAGCAGTTTCAGAAAGCGTAGGCGTCTGATCGAGAGGGTCCTCGAGGATGGCTTGTGAGTTCGGGAGGGGATTCTCCTTCGCAGCATTGGCGGCGGTCTCGGCATCCAGCTCGGCTTGAGATTTTGGGAGTGGGCGCTCGTTGAAGGCGGAAATATTCTTGACCTTGCACTTGGCGAATATGCGGTAGCGCTGCTCCATCTCATCCACAACCCAGCGGAGAGCAAGGAGGACCTTTTTAGGATCGGTGACGACAGGCGTGATGAGGTGCGGGAGGGAATTGTAAATCTGCATCTCGACGACCTTAGGGTCGATCATGATGAACCGCAGTTGCTCGGGCGAGTAGCGGAAGAGCAGGCTGGCTATGATGGAATTAATACACACGCTCTTGCCGCTGCCCGTGGTTCCCGCCACAAGGCAGTGAGGCATTTTCGCGAGATCGCCGATGATTGTGTTGCCATAAACATCCATGCCGAGAGCGAGAGGAAGTTTAGCGGTTGATTCGCGCCAGGCGTCCTTCTCGAAAAGCTCGCGGAGGGTGACCTTCACTTTCTTCGAGTTCGCGATCTCGATACCTACGGTGTCCTTGCCTGGAATCGGCGCCAAGATATTGATCCTTTCGGCGCGCGTCGCGCGGGCGATATCGCGCTCCAGCGCCACGATCTTGTCCACACGCACGCCGACATCCGGGTAAACCTCGTATCGCGTGATCGTGGGTCCCTTTGTGATCGTGCCTGGAGTCGCCTTGATTCCAAACTGCGCAAGAGTTTCGATAATGAGGTTTTGGTTGTTTTTCAGCTCCTCCCGGTCGAGAGGTTCGCGCTCAGTCTCATCGGGAGCGTCCAAGAGATCAGTCCCAGGCATGGTGTAATTTTCAAAATGCACATCTATGAGGCCGGGAGGAAACGAATCCTTTGTGTCGCGAGCAGCGCGGAGTTCGGAAAGTTTTGGCTTTTTGGCTGAGGCGGCCGTGGCGTCAATGATCTCGGGCTCCGGCAAATCGGCGGGAAAAAGCTCCAGTTCCGGCTCGGGAAGTTCAATGCCTTGTTTGCGGGCTTTTTTCTCAAGCTTGTTGGCTTTTTTCTCAAGAGCCAGGCGTTCCTCCTGAAGGCGTTTTTCGATATCCAAGGCCTCCAAGCGCGCACGGCGCCGGGCTTCCCTCCAAACATAAAAAGCCTTGCAGGCAGCATGCCCGTCTCGGATGGGATGGGCTGTCAAAGCATAAAGGAGGCTCACGATGTAGAGAAACGAGAATAAAAAAAACGACGAGGTTCCAATGAGATTGTAAATCGCTTTGCGACCCAGCCAGAGGCCGAAGAAGCCACCCGGGCCCTCGATGCGAAGGTCACTTTCCCAGTGTGACAGAAAGATCGGCTGCAGTTCCAACAGGCAAGAGCCCAGCAGAACCATGAGAAGACCCCAGGGGGCTTTATCTCGGAGGCGGTATCCCGGGAGGAACCACTTGGCCAAGCCGTAGCCCACCATGGTCATGGCGAGGAGGTAGGCGGCAGCGCCGAAGAAAAATAGCGCGTAGCCGGCAAGAACAGCCCCCAGAGGTCCGCCCAAGTTTGAAGATGCTCCGATGGATTTCGACACGCTGCTGATGAGCGGCGCCCAAGTCGGGACAGATCTCGGATCGTAACTGGCCAATGATGCAAAGAGGTAGATTCCCGAGGATAGGAGAGCCAAACCGACAAGGATGGCCGGGATTTTGACTGCTGTGGAGCGTTTCGCCATTAAAGGGTGGAGTATTACGGACTTCGCGGTGTGTTTCAAGAAGTCTGCACTTCTGAGCTCCCATCATTTCCATGTGGAAAACGAACATGAAAAGTTTATGTTCATAGCAATGAACAAATGTTCGGCATACCTCCAAAGGCTAAGAATCCCAGTCTGGAGTCCGGTGTTGGCCGGTGCGATGGTTTTTTCGCTGTCGGCATTTGCTTCTCAGGCGGACTTCCAACTTTCTGAAGGCCTCGCGAGTCCTGTTCCATTCAAGATTTCCGAGCGGGCGGAGAAGACTGCAGAAGCCCATGCACGCTACATACAGGCAATTTTTGATGAGGACTCAAACGGCCCCGATATGGCGCTTGAAAGCAAAAAAGGGGTTCTGGCTCTGGACCCTGGTTTTTGCGCTCTGGCCTTGGACGTCGCCCAGCACCACCTCCGCAGGGGTGAGATACCAGAGGCTCTTTCTATCCTGAAGGACGCCACAAAAGCTTCTCCGCAAAACCCGTCGGCACCTATCGCCTTGGCGAATATTTATCTCCACTACCTGGAAAAACCAATTCTTGCGGAGAGATTTGCAGCTCTGGCCCAAAACATCGACCCTTCGAGTTCTACTTCCTACGAGATTTTATGGGAAGTTTACCACGCGACTGGTCAAAAGAAAAAAGCAGAGGGCCTTTTTCAAAAAGCTCTGAAATCCGAGACGAAAAATCCTGCCTTTTGGCTCGATCTCGCCGACCTGCGGCTTAGAGATACCAAGCGTTCCAAGCGCCCGATCTCGCCGGGAGATTGGGAAAAAATCCTCACGCTTGTGGATCGGGCCGCCAAAGCCGACGAAAAGAAGCCAGAAATCCTCTCGCGCACGGCGGATTACTATTTTGCCTGCGGCGATGCGGCGAGTGCTTCGGAACTCTACAAGGAGGCTCTTGCTGCTCGGCCATCACTCGCAGGGGTGAAGGAAAAACTCGCCGACTGCCATGTGTTCAATGGCGACAACGCGGCAGCCGCAGCGCTGCTCGAAGAGTTGGTCGCAGAAAATCCGTTGAACCTCGCCGCCTATGACCAACTGGCGCGTCTCCACATTCAGCAAAATGAACCCACGAAAGCCCTATCGAGAATGCGCCAAGCGCTTTTGATCGCGCCGATCGAACCCCGCCGCTACGAGGAGATCATTCGCACGGCCTTGCGCGCGGGTGATGAGAAGAATGCTCTTCAATACGCGGACGAAGCGGAACGCCGTTTCCCCTATCTCACAGGGTTCACGCTCCTGAGAGCCATTTCTCTGAGCCAATCGAAGCAACATACTGCCGCGCTCATGGCATTTGAACGCACGCTTGTCGAAGCATCGAATTCAAATCCCGAAATGCTCGACGGCACCTTCTACATGGCCTACGGCGCAGCCGCCGAGCAGGCCGGCCACTACACCAAGGCCGCTGAACTCATCAAGGCAGCAATAAGCATGGAACCCAACAATGCCGAGCCATACAACTTTCTGGCATACATGTGGGCGGATCGAGGTGAAAACTTGGAAGCCGCCTATGAACTCGTTGGCCGCGCCTTGGAGCTGGAGCCCGGGAACGGCGCCTACATTGATACGCTGGGCTGGATTTATTTCCGGCAGGGTCGCTATGCCGAAGCCGTCTCGGAATTGCTCCGCGCCGCCGCAAATCTCGAAAAGCCGGACCCCGTCGTTCTCGAGCATATCGGCGACGCCTATGAGAAACTGGGGAAAACCACAGAAGCGCTCATGTATTGGCAAAAAGCCTATGGGATAGACCTAAAAAATCCCTCTCTTGCCGAAAAAATCGACCTGCATTCCTCAAAGGTTGCCAAGCAACCTGACGCACAACCCTGACTGTCATTCAGGCTATTCAATAAGAACGCGGATTTTCCCGGCGATGCTTTTAAAAACACCTGCAGCCGCGCTGGCGGGATGCGCCCCGACTGCTGGTCGCCCGGTATCTCCAGCCTCGCGCACGAGTGGCTCTATCGGCACCTCCCCGAGCAGTGGCACTTGAAGCTTCGCCGCCTCTCGGGAACCTCCACCTGTGCCAAAAATATCGTAGCGTTTTCCATCCCCCGGACACAGAAAGAAGCTCATATTCTCAACGATCCCAAGGATAGGCACATTCGTTTTGCCGAACATAGAAATAGCTTTGCGCGCATCGATGAGGGCGACTTCCTGAGGGGTGGTCACAATGATGGCTCCCGAGAGGGCGACGGTTTGGACGATAGTGAGCTGGATATCCCCCGTGCCGGGAGGGAGGTCGAGAATGAGGTAATCCAGATCCCCCCATGCGACCTGACGCAAAAATTGCTGGGTGTAGCGCGTGACCATCGGTCCGCGCAGGACAGCCGGTGAGCCATCGTCGAGGAGAAAACCCATCGACATGAGCGAGACTCCATGGCGCTCGATGGGTATGATGCGGTTCTCATCATCGGCCATCGGCCGTTCGTTGCTTCCACCAAACATGAGGGCAATGCTGGGTCCGTAGATATCACAATCGCAGAGCCCGGTCTTGGCTCCCGATTGCGCAAGGGCGAGGGCCAGATTGGCCGCGATGGTGGACTTGCCAACACCACCTTTTCCGCTGGCCACGGCGATGACATACTTCACGCCCTCGATCTTCGCGGGGCCAACCGCTCCGGTGTTGGTGGCGGGAGCCTGCACATCGATTTTCACAGACACACGGCCAACCCCAGCCAAGGCTTGGAGCGCCGCTGTCGCCTCCGCATGGATTTTTTTTGCGATGCCAGTGTCATTTGTCGATAGCACCAACTGCACATCGATGTCCGACCCGCTCAGCGACACATCACGCAATAAACCGAACGAAATGATGTCACGCGAGAAGCCGGGATATTTTACAGCGCCGAGCGCCTGACGGACAGAGTCCTGATTAATGGAAGACATGAGGGAGATTTTGCACGGACGCGGCCAACGGGCAAGAGCGATGGATTACAAGTTGCCTCTCGCGCGCGGGAGGATTAGGTTTCTCATGTCAGGGGCCATGGACTGCGGACCGGCGAACCCCGCCAGGGCAGGAATGCAGCAACGGTAGTCAGCTCCTCTTTGCCGTGGTCCTCTGACACCTCTCCGTTGCGATGAGGGTGGCGGGGACATTGCGGAAATCGAAGCAGATGGCGGCTTGAGTTTTACACGCCCCCTGCTCAACTTGACGGCTGTGGAATCCAATATCGAGGCCTCGGTGATCGGCGGGCGCTATGTGATCGACCGCAAGCTCGGCTCTGGCGGCGAAGGGGCTGTTTACCTCGCGTATGACCAGCTTTTGAGTCGCCATGTGGCCATCAAAAGCATGCACACGGGAGCCGATTCGCTCAGCGATGCCGCGGGAGCCTTTGACGAAGCCAAGCTCCTCGCCAGCCTCCAGCATCCGAACATCGTCACGATTTTCGATTTTCTGCCATCACACGAAAATGTGTTCGTTGTTATGGAATTCATCAACGGCACAAGCTTGGACAAACTGGATGCTCCGATGGGCGCCGGGGTGTTCTACCAATTTGCCCGCCAGTGCCTCGACGCGCTTGGGGCGGCGCACTCGTTGGGAATGGTGCACCGGGACATCAAGTCCGCGAACATCATGGTCACTTGGACCGAAGCTGGCGACCTGAGGGTGAAATTGCTGGATTTCGGACTCGCAAAAATCATGACGGCGCCCTCCGAGCAAACACTCGACCACTTGGGTGCATTGACGGGCTCGATTTACTTCCTCTCGCCCGAGCAACTCAACTGCCAACCGATCGACCACCGCACCGATCTCTATTCGCTTGGTTGTGTGTTTTACCGTGCCCTGACGCTGCAAAATCCCTTCCAAGGGGCTGGAGTTCCCTCCGTCATCGCCGCGCATTTGCAGCATGTCTTCACACCGCTCACCGCATGTCGGCCGGATTTGCCTGAAGGCCTCGCAGCTTGGGTTGAACAGTTGTTTGCCTTTTCCCTGCTGGAGCGTCCTATGAATGCGGCCGCGGCCCTTGCGGATTTGGAGCGTTTGCAGAAGGCACAGCCAAATCGAAATAAACCTGCAGCACAGCCCGTGCCGCTGCCACCAAGTGCATCTCCCAAGGCCGGTCGCCGTTTTCGTGTCCTCTTGGTGTCTGCAATAGTTATCTTGGCACTTGGTGGAGTTTTTGCCGCCATGAACTTCAAGGTTATGGGACTTGGCCAGACACAAGGTCCGCCGCCCGAGGCCGGTGAGGAGAGGGAAATGTTCACCGCCAGAGAACGCACTGGCATCGCACGCCGTTTGGGAAAGACAGCGACAGTGACAGGCGATATCGCTCAGTTCCGCGAGGAGGGCTCGAAGCGCTTCCTCACCTTCAAGGGCGCCGAATCGGGGGATGTGGCCCTGTGTTTTGTAAATTCTGAAAAAGGAGACTTCTCCACACGCCTTCTCAAAACCTTCCTCGGAGAAAGGGTCGCCGCCACAGGCATGGTTTCGAAAGACGGAAAAAAATTACTTCTGAAAGTGCCGAATATGAGCCAGCTTCGGAAGCAGGTCCGGCAAGACGCGCCAAAAAAATCCGCCACACCATGAAATTTTCTCTTCGCACCCTTTTTCGACTCCTCGCCCTCTTCATTCTCTCGACCTGCCTGTCCTGGTGGTGGTTCAGTGGAGCCGACATGGGATGGACAAAAACCTACGTGACCATTCCTGCCACAGATGATGTCACAGGCATCCAATACGAGGTGAAGAAGGAGAAGTTCGTGCCCGGCGTGGATTTCCTTGCCTTGGGAACCGGCTTGTCATTCGTGATTTTTGCAACCACCTTCCTATTTTCCGCTAAAAACCCAAAAATCCAACAACGATGAAAATCCAAGCCCTCGCAGTCGCCGCACTCCTCTCCACACAAGCCTTCGCCGATGAAGTCGCCTTCGACTTCAAAGATCCCAAAGGCGTCAACAATATCGTCTTTAAACTCGATGCCCCGCTCGAATCCATCAGCGGAACGACCAATGGCATCAGCGGCATCATATCAGCTGACCCTGCAGAACCAGAAGACATCGAAGGAAAAATTATCGTAGATGCTCGCACTCTCAGCGTCCCGAATCCTCTCATGCAGGAACACATGCTCGGAGCCGAGTGGCTCGATACAGCCAAGCACCCCGAGATCACCTTTGAAATCAAGGAAGTGTTGAATTCCAAAAAAGAGGGAAACACAGGCACGGCCGAGGTGAAGGGTATTTTCACGATGAAGGGCATATCGAAAGAAGTGTTGGTTCCCGTCAGTGTCACCTACCTCCCCGGACGTCTCGCTGACCGCACTGGTGGGAAAGTGGAGGGTGATCTGCTCGTCGTGCGCACAAATTTCCAAATCAACCGCGGAGACTACGGAATCAAGCAGGGTGAGAACCTCGACAAGGTCTCGGATGTCATCGACATCTCTCTCGCCCTTGCCGGTGCGGCTCCGAAAAAGTGAGCCTGGCCCTGGGCGCTTCATTCACCCTTGAGGCTTCGGAAGGCGGGGCCCGCGCGGCGACCGTCCACACGCGGCGAGGCCCCGTTCACACTCCCGTCTTCATGCCGGTGGGCACACAGGCCACCGTGAAGGCCATGAGCCCCGACGAACTTCGCGGCTTGGGCGTTCAGATTATTCTCGGAAACACCTACCACCTCCATGTGCGCCCAGGCGAAAAGCTCATTGCGAGACTGGGTGGCCTCCACCGCTTCATGTCATGGGACAGGCCGATCCTCACAGACAGCGGAGGGTTTCAAGTTTTCTCCCTTGCCAAGCTGCGCAAAATCACCGAGCAGGGCGTGCATTTCCAGAACCACTTGGATGGCACCCCGACATTTATCGGGCCCGAAACCTCCATGGAAATCCAGCGGGACCTGGGCTCCGACATCGTCATGCTTTTCGACGAGTGCCCTCCGCACCCTTGCAGTCACGCGGATGCCTCGAAGAGCCTCGATCTCACGCTGCGCTGGGCGCGCCGCTGCCGGGATTGGTGGGATGCGCAGCCTGTGGGCGGTCGGCCACTGATTTTCGGGATCGTGCAGGGCTCGTCACACGCCGACCTGCGCGAGAGGAGCGCGCGGGGCCTTGTGGAAATTGGTTTCGACGGATACGCCGTTGGCGGTGTGAGCGTTGGCGAGCCAGAGAATGAAATGTTCCGTGCCATTGAAAATGCCGTTCCCTTCCTGCCGGCGGATCATCCGCGCTACGCCATGGGGCTTGGCACACCGCCGCAGATGATTGAAATGATCGCGCGCGGAGTGGATATGTTCGACTGCGTGCTGCCGACCCGACTCGCTCGCAACGGAACAGCCTTCACCGCCTCTGGAACAATCAATCTCAAAAACGCCCCGTTCGCGGAAGATACCAGCCCGATCGAGGCGGGCTGCGAGTGTCACGCCTGTCGAAACTTCACGCGTGCCTACCTGCGCCACCTTGTGAAGGCGGAGGAAATTCTCGGCCTACGGCTCCTATCCATCCACAACCTTCACTTTTACCTTGGCCTCACACGCCAGGCCCGCGAGCACATTCTCAAGGGAACCTTTCAGGCATTCCGCGAGAAATTCGTGGCCGGATATCAGACCCGTTCGGAGTCGCCAGTCTAAGTGGCCTCAGCGCCAGAAGGCCTTCACAAGAGCCAGCCAGACTTTGTAGCGCGGAACTTTTACTCCCACGCCAAGCGGGTGCTGGGCGATGAGGGCGAGGGTTTGATTGGCAAGGTCGAGGGGCAGGGCACAGGCTGCGCGGAGGGCGCGCGGCTGAATGGCAGCGGTGTATTCCGCAGCGGACTGCAACAACTCGCTGACATGTTGCATCTCCACATAAAAACGCTCATCGGGAATGTAGATGCGCCCCGCATCGGCATCCGAGCGGCGATCCCTCAGGATATTGATAAACTGCAACGCCTGTCCGAAGCGGCGTGCGAGCGGCAACATTTCCTCGAGCGGCCTTGCGGAGTAGTTCGGCACATGCTTGAAGCACAGCCGCGTCCAAAATTCGCCCACGCTGCCGGCCACAAGGTATGTGTATTCCTCGAGCTCTCCGGGAGTCAGCGGCGCGGCATCTGGAGCCGCAAAACGCTCCACATCGAAAATCTGACCGCGAAGAATAATGCGCCATTGGGCAATGATCTCGCTTTGGTCGGGAAGGGTTTTCAGCGCCTCCAGAAGACGCGGAAGCATCTGTAGCAAGTCGCTCTCGGCATCCTTCAGCCCGAGATCTGGCGACTTTTCGGGAAAAAGATCGGGAAGACCGCGGAGCAGAGCGAGCCGCTGAAAGTCCGGAGCCGAGGAGGCGTCGGCAATGGTGTCCGATGCCCTCGCAAGCATGTAAGCCAGCGAAAGCGGTGGACGGAGCGATGCGGGGAGGATTCGCAGCGAAAGCTGAAAAGAACGCGCAACCTTTTTCAGCAGGGCCTCAAAGCCATATGTATCCAGGACCGTGAGAGTGAGCGGACGCGGGGAGGATTCTTTGTGACTCAGAGCCATCGGCAGTAGGTTTCAGCCAACGCACGCGAGACTTCGCCGATGCGCGTCTGAGTTTGGTCGAGATATTGATGAAGACCGGATTGAAAAATGGTGTCCACGGTCGTGTAGTCGAGGCTTGAGCGAAGCATGCCCGAGAGGCGCTCCGCCTCGTTGCTGAAATGCCCCCGCTCGCTGCCGGATATGCTGTGCAAGGCTTGATCGAGCGCATCGACGCTGAACCTGATCGAACGCGGGAACATGTCGTGAAGTATCAGAAATCCGGCGACTTCCCAGCTGGTCACACGCCCGTGGAAGAGCTTCAGATAAGCCTCCATGGCACTGCAGGAGCGCAGCACCGCCATCCACTGCGTGATATCCACATCGCCGCCAACCCGCTCGCTGCTGGGAAGGAGCACATGGTATTTGAAATCCAAAACACGCGAGGTCGAGTCCGCCCGCTCGAGGTATTTTCCAGCCTGGAGAAAATGCCATCCCTCGCCGTGGGTCATCGTCGCGTCGGTGATGCCTTGGAAGGAATGGAATTGATCGACGAGGCTCCGGTAGAAGCCGATGGGGCTTTCGCGGAACGCGGCATGGGCGGCGTGGCTTTGAAGATAGAGATAGACGCGGTTGAGCTGTTCCCACATTTCGCTGGAGATCTGCTCGCGCACAGTGCGGGCGTTTTCACGGGCAAAGGTCACCGATGAAAGGATTGAGTTGGGATTCGACTTTTCGAAGGTCACAAACTCCATCACATCATCGCCGTTGAGTTCCCCATGTTGGCTCTGAAAGAGCTCCTGCTCCTCGAGTGTGGAAAGAATGGGGCTCCAGAGGTCATCAGCGGAATTGCCGTTTTGATCCTCGGAATCAAGCACGAGTTGGATATTCACATCTAGGATACGCGCGCTGGACTCGGCCCGCTCGATGTAGCGGCTGAGCCAGAAACAGGAATCGGCAGCACGGCTCAGCATACGGCCCCCGACTCGTCCAGAACCCATGTGTCCTTGCTGCCACCGCCTTGCGAGGAATTCACAACCAGCGAACCCTTGCGCATGGCCACACGCGTCAACCCTCCAGGCACAATCGTCGTTTTTTCACCCATAAGAATGTATGGCCGCAAATCGACATGTCGGCCCTCAAAGCTCCCGTCGAAATAGCAGGGTGAGCGAGAGAGGCTGATGACTGGTTGCGCGATGTATCCGCGCGGGTCGGCTATGATGGCGGCGCGAAATTTCTCGATCTCTTCGCGCGTGGCCTTAGGCCCGATCATCATGCCATAGCCACCGCTCTCGTTGGCGGCCTTGATGACGAGATTTTCGAGATTTTCCAAAATGAATTTCCGGTCGGATTCCTCAGCCGAGAGGTAGGTCTCGACATTCGGCAGGATCGGATCCTCACCAAGGTAAAATTTGATCATCGCCGGCACATAGTAGTAGGTCACTTTGTCGTCGGCGACGCCCGTGCCAAGCGCATTGCAGAGGTTCACATTGCCCTCGCGGTAAGCGTTGACGATGCCGGGAACGCCGAGCATTGAGTCCTTGCGGAAAACGGTAGGATCCAAAAAATCGTCATCGATACGGCGATAGATGACATCGACCTTTTTGAGCCCTTTGGTGGTTTTCATGTAAACGCAGGCGTCCTTCACCACGAGGTCTTGGCTCACCACGATTTCGATGCCCATCGCGCGCGCAAGAAACGAATGCTCGAAGTAGGCGGAGTTGTAAATGCCGGGAGTAAGAACCACCACCGTCGGGTCCGGGTTCCCCTGCGGAGCCACATAGCGCAGCACTTCAAGAAGCTCTTGCGGGTAGCGGTCTACCGGACGCACCGCATGGCGGCTGAACAGCTTCGGGAAAACCCGCTTCATCGCCTGCCGGTTTTCGAGCAAATAGGAAACACCTGAAGGACAGCGGCCATTATCCTCGAGGACCATGTAGGTCCCGTCGGCTCCTCGAATGAGATCCGAACCACAGATGTGAATGTAGATATCGTGCGGCACATCGAGCCCGACCAACTCGGGCCGGTAGTGCTTGGCCGTGCGAATGATCTCCAGCGGAATAATCCCCTCCTTCACAATCCACTGGCCGTGATAGATATCGTGCAAAAAAAGGTTCAGCGCCCGCAGTCGCTGCTCGAGTCCCCGCTCGAGAAGGCGCCACTCGTCGGCAGGAATAATGCGCGGCACGAGATCAAAAGGCATGATGCGCTCGGTGCCTTCGTCCCCGCTGTAGACAGTGAAAGTGATGCCTTGATTGAGATATGTCTTTTCCGCCAAGGCACGTTTGGACTCGAACGAAGCGCTATCCATTTCCGAAAACCGCTCCAGAATTTTGGCATAGTGTGGACGTATGGTCTCATCCGCACTGAACATCTCATCGAAGAATCCCTCTGTTTCGTATCTACCGAAAAATCCCTTCATCCTGGGAGGGAGCATTGTGTATCGACCGGAAAGAGGAAAGCGAAAAAATCAATGCCCTGCTGGCTGAAGAGGGTCTTGATTGTAAGGCGACTGGAGGCTCGAAAATTTCGGGTAAACAAAACGGGAGACTGTTGAATTCGCACGCGTCACACCATGCGCTTTTTTGACTCCCCTGTCGCGAAGGAAAATGAGCGAGGCCGCAAGCAGACCGCTGCCAACGCCCCGGTTGCGGTATTCATGCAAAATCATCGGCCCGCTGATCAAATGGTTTCCTGCGTCGGCATCGGCATCCAGCAATGAAGCTCCGATGACGCGTTGTCCGTGAAGGGCGACGATGCAAGAGGGATCGGGCCTATCGAAGGCCTGTTCGACATAACGCCCCATGCCTTCCTCAAGCTTGCGGCTTATGTCTCCCCATGCCGTATCCATCGCGAAAGCCGAGAGCAAAGCCTTGAGGACCGTTTCCTCCTCGCCCTTCTCCGCGGGCCGCAGGATGAGTGGCGAAATCGAAGGCACGGGCAACTCCAGAGAGGCAAGCTCCCATTCAAAACAAATCCAGGAAATCATTTCAGCAAATCTTCAAAGCAAAACAGGCACTCGAGTTCAGGGATTCTGAACACTCCAAACGCCAGACCTTACACCACCTTACGACCCAAACCAAATTGACAACAACTCGGATGGTTTAAGGTGTGCGGGCACGGCATATCCCAGCATACACACGCCCCGTCAAAAGGAAATACTTTCTCTCATCAGAAAAAAGCCAGCGCGCGAGTAGAGAACTGGACAATGAATCAACCCTCCAATAAAAAGGCTTTTTAATAATCTCAAAAAAATGATCGACCCCATCGTAACCGCCCTCGGCGACAAAGCCGACTACCTACTCAAGCACACCTCCCAGACCATCTCCAAGGACATACTCCACCTGCCAGGACCGGACTTTGTTGACCGCATCTTTGCGCCAACTGACCGCAATCAGCGCGTCATCAACAATCTTCAACGCATCCATGACACCGGACGCCTCGGCGGCACAGGTTATGTTTCAATCCTCCCGGTAGACCAAGGCATCGAGCACTCAGCCGGGGCCAGCTTTGCAAAAAACCCGGCCTATTTTGATCCAGAGAACATCGTAAAATTGGCCATCGAAGGCGGCTGCAACGCTGTGTGCTCAACATTTGGCGTTCTCGGCGCGGTCTCACGCAAATACGCCCACAAAATTCCCTTTCTGGTAAAGATCAATCATAACGAACTCCTCACCTATCCAAATGCCTTCAAAGAAATCCTCTTTGGAAAAGTGAAGACTGCATCCGACATGGGTGCAGCAGCCATCGGAGCCACGATTTATTTTGGCTCGGATGATGCCCATCGCGAGATTGTGGAAGTCGCCGAAGCCTTTGCACTCGCCCACGAACTCGGCATGGCGACCGTTCTCTGGTGCTACCTCCGCAATCCTGCCTTCAGCATTAAGGGCGACAAAGACTACCATGTCTCGGCGGACCTCACCGGCCAAGCAAACCATCTCGGCTGCACGATTCAGGCTGATATCATCAAACAAAAACTCCCCGAAAACAACGGTGGCTTTAAGGCTTTGAACTCCGGCGGGTCGAGCTACGGCAAGCTAGACGAGCGCATTTACACCGAGCTGACCAGCGAACATCCGATAGACCTCTGCCGCTACCAAGTGGCGAATTGTTACATGGGCCGCGCCGGCCTTATCAATAGCGGCGGTGCCAGCGGCAAGAACGACTTTAATGAGGCCGTCTACACCGCAGTCGTGAACAAACGCGCAGGCGGCACCGGGCTTATCTCCGGCCGCAAGGCATTCCAGCGTCCGATGGACGAAGGAGCCAAACTCCTGCACGCCATTCAAGACGTCTACCTCTGCAAGGACATTACGATCGCCTGATTTCCCAAGATGGAAAATCTTCCGGCCGCGAGAGAGAATGAACTCCCAGAAACGCGGCCGGTTTTTTGTGAGAGCGCAGTGTGAGAGAGTAGGGGCAGCCGGATTCGAACCGACAACCAAGCGGTTATGAGCCGCCTGCTCTAACCGTTGAGCTATGCCCCCGTTTGCTTTGAGCGCTGTTATTATGCCCAATTTTTGATTGCCGGCAAGCCTCGAAAGGCAGAGACTTTTTACTTTTATGACACTCCAAGGAAAAACAGCTATCGTCACCGGAGGGAACAGCGGCATCGGTCTCTCGATCGTTCTGGAACTCGCCAAACAAGGTGCAAACATTGTGATCGACTATGTCGTTCACCCCGAAACCGCAGTGGCTCTCGAGCAGCAAGTGCTTGCCCTCGGTGCCCAAGCCATCCATGTCCAGGCCGATGTGAGTAAAACAGCCGATCTGCAAAAGCTCGTGGACGCAGCCGTTTCCAGTTTCGGGCGCCTCGACATCATTGTGAACAACGCGGGCGTGGAGACACGCACCTCCGTGCTTGATACGACCGAGGAGCAATACCAGCGCGTGCTCGACATCAATCTCAAGAGCGCCTTCTTTGGCACCCAGATCGCCGCCAAGCAAATGATCGCCCAAGGCGGCGGAGGCCGTATCATCAACATCACCTCCGTTCACGAGGACTGGCCGATGCCTGGGAATACCGCCTACTGCCTCTCAAAAGGCGGCATGCGAATGCTCACCCGCACGGCCGGTCTCGAACTCGCCCCACACAATATCCTTGTCACCGCAGTAGGCCCGGGCGCAGTGGCCACACCGATCAACACCTCTACGATGAAGGATCCCACCTTATTGAAGAAATTGGACGACGCCATACCACTCGGCCGCATGGCCAAACCGGAGGAGGTCGCCAGCGTTGTTGCGTTTCTTGCCGGCGAAGGAGCCAGCTACCTCACGGCAACAACGATTTTTGCGGATGGAGGCATCATGCACTCCAGCCCTGGGCTCTAAGCGGGGCGAAAAAGACGGGGCATCCCTTTTCAAGTGGAATGGAATAAAATGACTTGCTCCACGCGGCAAGCACACACACTCTCGTTCTAACGATTCACGGGAGCTCCAACGGATATGCATAAAAGCGACACCTGGTCTTAAAATTCGCCCTATTTGGTTACAATAATTCTGACACGATGCCAGCCAACCGTTCGCCCGTTGATATCTTAATTCACTGTCCAGGATCCCATGGGGCCATTGCGGACCAAGTGCACAGGCAAGCCATTGCTCTTTACGATCTTGGAATAAAAGTTCTGGTGCTCTGCAGCCCCAACTACCTTCGCACGCGCCCGACAGACTACCCCACTTTGGCTTGCATGGTCGAGGGTGCAACCCAAGAAGGGGGGCTGGTAACAAGAAAAGTCGCAAAAGCAAGACAAACAATTAGGAATCAGTGGGTTTTGGCTTGGCATATTTTTTCTGCAAAGCCAAAAATCGTGCTCACCGGAAGCCACACAGACACACACTCTCCACTCTGGATCTGGCCACACATCCTTTTGTCTCGCTTTGGAAAAATTGTTTACGCAACGAATCTTCATTTCTCTGCCCGCGATCACGCCCTTGGCCCAAAGTGGTGGGGCATGCTCTCCGCACGCCTCTCTTTCGGTCCAGTTCGCATAGCCGTCGCCCACAAACGCCTCTCCAGCCCGACCCAATTACCCCGCCATATTCATCCTGTGGAAGTGCCTTTGGGCCCAGAATCCACCACGCCGATTCACGAAAAATCGAAAAATATACGCGCCTTGTGGAAGGTTCCACGCGGCAAAAAAGTCTTGCTCGCCTTTGGCACGATTCGAAATCATAAAAATATCGATCTCGCGATTCGCGCACTCATCGACAACCCCGATGTCCACTTGGCGGTCATCGGAAGTGTTTCTTCACACAAAGACAAGCCGCTGAAATACTACCAGATGCTTGCAGATGACCTTGGCCTCTCACAGAGGGTTTTTATTTCTGATCAGTTCGTGGGCGAGGAAAAACGCCTCAGCTACTTCCAAGCGGCGGATTACATTCTTCTCACATATGCTGCATCCTTCCACTCTCAAACGGCCACGCTGACCACGGCGGTGAATGCCCGCCGCCTTGTGCTTGCCTCAAGCGGGGCAAGCCCGATGGAGGATCTCGTGCGGCAATTTGGGCTGGGCGTCTATGTGGAGCCAGACTCCAGCGATGCGGTGGCGGACGGCATGGCTACCCTCTTACACGGAAAGCTTCCCGAGCCCGATTGGGAGGGCTACGAGGCGCACGCCACATGGGAAACCAATGTGACTCTCCTGCTTCAAGCCACGGTGGATTATCTCAATGGCCAATCCCCGCAAATTAGACAATTTGGGGATCTGGAGGAATCGGGCGTCGACAAGCCCGAGCTACTCAATGCCCGCCGGCTCCACCACCAGAAAGACCCGGCCCCAAAAAAGCGTGCCGCAAGAGCAAAAAAGACACCCGTCCATAAAGAAGCCTCCTCTGTTTCTGGGGGAACGAAAAAAAACGAATCGATCAAGGGCCAAGCCGTCGATCAGTCACTCTTCCCAGGTTTCGATTTGCCGGAGCCAATGGAGGCGCCTCCCAAACTGCCTACTGTGGCACTCCCCCAAAAAACCACCAATAGACGAGCAACCGCCAGTCCGGAAGCCGTGAAACCCTCGCCGCGTCGAAAAATCAAGCCCGCCAAAAAAGGGGCCTTTGCAGCCCTCTAAACCCCCACATTCGAACGGCTCCAAAAACGTGTTGGAACCCAGTTCAAAACCCAAATCCAAAGCAGGCGGTTGGCTGATGAAAATCCTCCAGACGCTCGTCACCCTCGGGCTCCTCTGGTGGCTGCTGCGTGACCCGGCACGCCGCGCCGATATGGCTGGCGCGGTGATGCGTGCCGACCCCTGGTGGATTCTTGCGGCGATGGTATCGGCCGGAGCCTGTGAGTTTTTTGGGATCATACGCTGGCAGCTTTTTCTCAAAATGTTACACCTTCAGGTTCCCCTTTCCGAGACTGTGCGCCTATTTTTCATCGGTGCATTTTTCAATCAGTTCCTACCCGGCACCACGGGTGGGGATGTGGTGCGTGTGGTGTATCTCATGCGGGAATATCCCGAGCACCGCACGGCGGGATTCCTCAGCGTCGCAGTGGATCGTCTACTGGCGATGCTCGTGCTTGTCGCCATGGGGCTGGCCTTTGCCTGGTGGCGCTCGGAGTGGTTTGAGCAAAGCGTGACTGTCGGGAACGCGATGAAAATATTTGCCGCAGTGCTCTTGGCGATGGCTCTTGGACTCGGCGCCTCCTTCCTGCTTACCAAGCGGCACCTGGTCGAACGCCTGCCTGCGGGAATGCCGTTCCGCAATGCCATCGTAAAGCTCTCCACACTCTGGCAGCTTTGCATAGAAAATCGGCGCGAGGCTTTGCTGGGCGCGTTCTACACGATTCCCATGCTGGTGACATTTTTCGCGGCTTTTTATTTCGTGGCTCGCGCATTCACACCGAAAGTCAATTTTTTGGATATGATGTCGATCATGCCTCTGGTGACCGCCGTCTCTTCGCTTCCGATCAGCCTCAATGGCATTGGCGTGCGAGAGGCCCTTCTCGATGAACTCCTGCACGAACTCTGCGGAGTGGCGAAGGGCACGGGGATGTTGGTCTCGCTGGTGGGCATGGTCGTCTATCTGGTCTGGAGCCTCCCTGGAGGTTGGTTTTACCTCTCGCGAGAACGCCGCACCTCATTAGAAGCCCAATGAACGATTCCTGGTTTTCCTTTAGTCTGCCGGATTTTTCCTACGCCTTCGTGAGTGTGCTGCTTGAGGGCGTTCCATTCGTCCTCCTTGGCACGATTCTCTCTGGCCTGATCGATCAATTCCTTCCCGCCCGGTTCATGACGCGCCTCCTGCCTCGCAACGCCTTTGCGGCCGTATGCCTTGGAGGCGTGCTCGGGATTATTTTCCCTATGTGCGAGTGCGGCATAGTGCCGGTCATCCGCCGCCTTATCGCCAAGGGCCTGCCCGTCTCGAGCGCTGTCGCCTATATGCTGGCCGCCCCCATAGTGAACCCGATCACCGCCTTGAGCACCTACGCCGCATTCCGCGGACAGGGTGCGGCGGAATTCACCGCCCTGCGCCTCGGACTTGGGTTTTTCGTCGCCGTCCTCGCAGGCCTCGCCGTGCTGAATCTCCCGATTGGAGCGGTGCTGAAAAAAACCATTCTCGAATCGGTGACGCTTTCGGGTGCTGTGGGAGATGGCGGCCTATCGGCCCACCCGCTCCTTCGCAGGCTCATCGGTGCAATGGAGGCCGGGGTGCGAGATTTTCTCGATGTGATGGTCTATTTTATTCTCGGTGTCGGAGTCGCCTCGCTATTCAGCACAGCGGTGAATCAGGAAATTTTCTTGCCGCTTTCGCTTGATGACCGCCTGGCGATTCCGGCGATGATGACACTTGCGGGAGTTCTCTCGCTGTGCAGTTCCTCGGATGCCTTTATCGCGGCCACATTTGTCGCCTTTCCAGCTGTTGCCAAACTCGCTTTTCTGGTGTTCGGTCCCATGATGGATCTCAAGCTGGTGTTCATCTATAGCGCTGTCTTCACCCCGCGCTTTGTGGCTACGCTGGCCATCGGGCTTTTCGTTATCATCGGCCTGCTCTGCCTGCGCTTGGCCGTTGTCCTGCCATGACCGGCATTCTTTCACGATTTGCGGCATCTGGCGTCCTCATGGTCTGGGGACTCGTGCTGACCTACTTTTATCTCTCGGATCGCATCATTTCCTACCTGCACCCGGCTTTTCACATCTACACGGCCATTTCCGGAGGTGTTCTCCTACTCCTTTCGCTTCTCTTGCTGCTGACTGTCCCAAGTGACTCGTCCAGGCACGCTCTTCCCGGCATGGGAATTTTTCCGCTCCTCCTGCTCACCGTCCCTCTTCTTGCGGCGACAAAGCTCTCCCCAAGCCAGTTTGGCGCCACCGCTGTGATGAATCGCGGCATGATCAACAACATCTCTGATCTCCCGGGCTTTTCCCCTCCTCAAGAACCCGGATTGCCAAACGCGGATGGATCTATAGCCGAAGGCACAATGATGGATCCCTCTCTTTACCTGAAAAAAAATGCCGATGGCTACATCTCAGCGGAAGCGGTCGATCTGCTCTACGCGGCGGGGGAGCCGGTGATGCGCGAGGACTTCGAAAACAAGCAGGTCGAAGTCAACGGCCAGTTCCTACCGGCCTTGACCGGAAACCCGAATGGCGACCGCTTCAATCTCACCCGCCTTTTTGTCATGTGCTGTGCCGCCGATGCCCGCCCCGTGGCTATCAGCGTGGAATCCAACCCCGCGATCGATCTTCCGAAAATGACTTGGGTGAAGGTGCGAGGAAAAGCCACATTTCCTGTCGAAGGAGGCAGGCACATACCGGTTCTCGTTGCGGAATCGGTTGCTGAAACCGAAGCTCCTCAAGAGTCCTTTATTTACTAAAATGAAAACCTTACTTGCAGCTCTCACCATCCTTTTCCTCTGCACCAGCACGATCATCCGCGCCGAGATGCAAGGCGCTTGGATTTCCTCCGTGCACAATATCAACTTCCCATCCAAACAAGGCCTCGGCGTGGACGCGCAGAAAGCCCAGGCCGTCCGCCTGTTGGATGCTGCCAAGGGCGCTGGGCTGAATGCGGTGCTACTGCAAGTGCGCCCCGAAAGTGATGCGCTCTACCCCTCGTCGCTGGAACCTTGGAGCCGTTTCCTCACGGGAACGCAAGGCAAGTCGCCAGGCTACGATCCGCTGGCTTTTTTCATCGGCGAGGCCCGCAAGCGCGGCCTGGAGGTCCATGCGTGGATCAACCCCTATCGCGCCGCTGCGAACATTTCCCATCCCCGAGTCGCCGGGCATATCAGCCGCCGCTTTCCGAATTACGCCTACCGCATCGGCACCGTGCTTTACATGGACCCCGGCGCACCCGAAGTGCGTCGGCACGTCAATGCTGTCGTGCGGGATCTCGTGACCCGCTACGACATCGCAGGTGTGCACCTCGATGACTATTTCTACCCCTACCCGACAGAGAAGGGCGGTCTTCCAAAATTCCCCGATGACAAAACTTACGCCGCCTACCAATCGGCAGGAGGGAATCTCGCCAAGGCCGATTGGCGGCGAGCCAATGTGAATGCACTCATCCGTGAACTCAGCCAGACCGTCCACTCCACGCGCCCCGGCCTGCAGTTTGGTGTGAGCCCCTTCGGCATTTACACCAAGGGCGCGCCCTCGGATGTCAAAGCTGGAGTGGATCAATACAACCAGCTTTTCTCCGACCCCGTGGCTTGGATGAGAAACGGCTGGGTTGACTATCTTGCTCCACAACTTTACTGGCGCGAAGGCGGCCCGCAAAGTTTCTCCTCTCTGCTCCGCTGGTGGAGAAGCCCCGCTGTCAATCCCAGAAGCGTGCCGATCCTCCCCGGCATCGCCGTCGATCGCCTCACCTCCCACGGCTGGGGAGCGGATGAGATCGACCGCCAGCTTCGGCTGGAAAAAAACATCGCACCGCGTCCACGCGGTGGCTTTCTCCTCTGGAACATCGGCGCTGTATCAAAGAATACGAAAGGCCTCTTGGATACGGTCAAGCCCCATTGATCCGTGTCGCAAGCCTCCGCAAAAAGTATCTCTTTTCATTTTCTCCTGATTCGCCCTTAATGCGAAGATGGTTAAAAGTTTTTTCGCTTCCCTTGGTGGTCGCATCCTCTCGATCATTGTATTAGCAATCATCATAACCCTCGGAGCATGCCTCATTGTTATTCATGAAAGATATCTCACCTTCTCCAAGGACGATACAGAGAAGGAATTGCGAAACCTCCTTATTCAAGCAGAGAGCACGACCGACTCGATCGGAGCACTCGCGCAAGCAGGAGCTTTTAATTATCCCGAGCTTGCCCGCGAAGTCGAAGCCAAGGGGAGAGAAAACTACAGAGATACCACTTTTTACAAGACAGTTCCCGTAGTCGCCGCATGGGAGGCGATCAGGAAAACAATCGAAGGAACAGAAACCAAATTCCGTATTGTTCGCGACACGCCCCGAAACAAAGAAAATCTTCCGAGAACGGAACTCGAACGCCGCCTATTGGACGCGGTGAACAAAGAGGGCAAGCCTGAAATCTTTGTCGAAGACCAGCAAGCCGGGGTCTTTGCCTATGCGCGCCCTGTGATCATGTCAGAAAGCTGCATGACCTGCCATGGCAACCCTGCAAACAGCCGCACAGGGAATGGCAAGGATGTGCTTGGCTTCCAAATGGAGGGCTGGAAAGCCGGAGACCGCCAAGGCGCTTATATTCTCACTGTTCCTTTGGATGATGTCTATGGCCCCACCCAAAGAATGATGCTCGAGGTGACGGAGTGGACTCTGCCAGCAAGCATCATCGTGCTGATTGGAGCCATAGGGTTTGTTTCGCGAATCAACAAGCGCCTCAACCTCACCACCAACGAACTTGAAACCGGATCAGAACAACTCGCCGCTGCCTCAGGGCAAGTCTCTTCAGCGAGCCAACGCTTGGCGGAAGGTGCCAGCGAACAGGCATCCTCCTTGGAAGAGACGAGTTCCTCGCTGGAGGAGATCGCCACAGTCACAAAACGCAACGCAGAGAATGCCCACCAAGCCAAAGAATCCTCACATGCGGCTCGTCTGGCAGCCGAGAGCGGTTTGGCAGAGATGCAAAACATGATTTCTGCCATGTCGGAAATTCACAAATCGGGCGACAAGATTGCAAAAATCATTCGCACGATCGACGAGATCGCATTCCAGACAAACATCCTTGCGTTGAACGCGGCTGTGGAAGCAGCCCGAGCTGGCGAAGCTGGGCTGGGATTCGCAGTTGTGGCCGATGAAGTCCGCAACTTGGCGCGCCGCAGCGCAGATGCCGCTAAAGAGACGGCCGAAATCATCGAGGAATCCATCGTGAAGAGCCGAGCTGGCAGCGAGATCAGCCGTCAAGTCTCCGAAGGCTTATCAGGCATCGTGGCCAAAGCCCGTGAGGTGGATGAAATCGTCGCCCAGATTTCCCTGGCCTCACAGGAACAGAGCCAAGGCGTGAGCCTTATCAATACTTCGGTGAACCAGCTCGACACCGTTACTCAAAGCAACGCCGCAGCAGCGGAAGAAAGCGCAAGCGCCTCCGAAGAACTCGGATCACAAGCCGCCTTACTGCACGATATGGTCTCCGAATTACGCTCCATGGTCACAGGCAAGGTGGAGAGTGCATTGAAAACACAGAAACATTCGAATGACGCCTTCTTTTTTGAGGCCCAGCCCTCCCAGTCGAAGAAAAGACGGCAAGCCTCGCTCGGATCCAGCAAGCGCTTGCCGCTCTCACCGCCAAAAAATAACGCGGACGACAACGATTTCATTGACGAGATTTGAATCGGGCAAAAGCCAAGTTTGTTCAGTTCTAATCCCTTCGATTTCTCAAACCGATATCTGCACGGCTCCGTCTTGTGAAAGACCTCTTCAACGAAATGGACATTGCCCCTCCCTCTTCGCCCATCACCCGCTCCACTCGGATCAACGAAGCGGGGGGATCTGAGACCATTTCCGTGTAACAATGCAAGCAACAGACTTTTCGAAAATCGATCTTTGGATCGAACAGGCAACAAAGGAAATTATTCTCTCCGAGCCGGGGACCGACCGCAGCCAATTTCCGCTGCGCGATCTCCTCTCCAGTCTTGCCGACAAATCCAAGAATGCTATCGGCTTGGAAGAATTCCACAAATGCGCCGCTTTTTCGACGACTGCTATTGAGGAGATGCTCTTTTCCGGAGAGCCTTATTCGGAGGCTCAATTGGAGTTGCTGAACGATCTGGCCACCCAGTTGGGCCAGTTACGCGACAGTCCCTCGCTCGTTTTCATAGAACCAGCGCCGGTCGCCATACCATCAGGAGCAGGGGAATCAAAGCCGGAGCCCTTCGCGGCCCAGTCAGCCCCAAAAGACCCGGAGGAGCTCAACGAATTCACATCCATCAACCTTGAGGGAGATGGTGAAATTCTTCACGAGTTTTCCAATGAAGCCCGAGAACACCTGGAAAATATCGAGCAAGGAATTCTCGTGCTGGAGGAAAATCCTCAGGACTCCACCATGTTGAGCTCGATTTTCCGCGCGTTCCACACCTTCAAGGGAGCGTCTGGATTCCTGCGCCTCAAGCCGGTGAACCGCCTCTCCCATGAGCTCGAAAACCTCTTGGATCTTGCGCGCAGCGGGAAGCTCGAGCTCACCCCGCCGGTCATCGATATCATCCTTGAGGGAAAGGACATTCTTAAAAATTTCACCGATGAGCTGCAACTCCAGCTCGATAGGAAAAAGCCCGTCGAGCCGATCCATGTGCCCGTCAACGAGCTCACCACCCGGGTCAAGGAGGTCATTTTAAATCCCCATGCACCCGTGGCTACCAAGCCGTCTGAAATCAATGATTCGGCAGAGCCAAGTGCAACGGCTACCGAGGGCGCACGAAAATCCAGCTCTTTAGCGGCAAGTAAAAGCGTCTCGCAAATGATGAAGGTCGACACCCGCAAGTTCGATAGCTTGGTCGAACTCGTCGGAGAATTGGTCATCGCCCAATCACAGGTCTCCCAACACCCCGATCTTGTCGGCCTGCGTAGCCAGCAACTTGCCAGAAATCTTCTCCAACTCAGCCAGACGGCACTCGCGCTGCAGAAAATAGCCATGTCGCTCCGCATGGTTGCCATCAAAGGCACATTCCAAAAAATGAACCGCCTGGTGCGCGATCTGACAGCCAATATTGGCAAGGATGTCGAACTCGTCATCCGGGGCGAAGAAACCGAAATGGACCGGACCATGGTCGAGGAACTCGGAGATCCACTCATGCACATGATCCGGAATTCCGTGGATCACGGCATTGAATCTTCAGCCGCCCGCTTGGCTGCGGGAAAGAACGCCAGAGGCACAATCCGCCTTTCCGCCTTCCACCAAGGCGGCAGCATGGTTATCGAAATCGCCGATGACGGAGCGGGTCTGAATAAAGCCCGCATCCTTGCCAAGGCCATCGAGCGGGGCATCGTGAGCGCTGGAGCGGAACTCGAGGACCGCCAAATTCATGACTTGATTTTTGCGCCCGGCTTTTCGACAGCCGAAAAAATCACCGATATCTCAGGCCGAGGCGTTGGGATGGATGTCGTAAGGCAAAATATTGCTAAGTTGCGCGGAAAAATCGAGATCGAATCGACACTTGGCGAGGGCACGACATTCCGAATTTTCCTGCCCCTCACGCTTGCTATTATCGATGGGTTGATCGCCCGCGTTGGTGAACAGCGTTATATTTTCCCCACCCTCTCGGTGTGTGAATCCTTCCGCCCCACGCCGGAGATGATTTCGACAATTTACGGCAAGGGAGAAGTCGTGAAAGTCCGTGGCAAACTCCGCCCGATGCTTCGACTCTATGAATATTTTAAAATCACTCCTCGAACGACCAACCCAAGTGAGGCACTGGTGATCGTTGTCGAGTCTGCCAACCAACAAAGGTGCATTCTCGTCGATGAGCTCATCGGTAAGCAGGAGGTCGTCATCAAGAGCTTGGACGAACGCTTTAAACAAAACAAAGCCTTGGCTGGAGCTGCAATTCTCGGCGATGGCAAGGTCGGTCTCATTCTCGATCCACGCGCCCTCGTGAATGCGGCGCACTCCTTCGAGTCTCGCGACATAGCTGGCAGAAATCAAGCAGCGGGGGTGGAGCCTGCAACGATGGCGGCGGCCTTAACGATGTAGGCTGGTATTGCCGAAAGGGGAAAAACCTTTTCGGCGGCGCCCACCTCGAAAGCCACGCGCGGCATTCCATACACGACGCTGGTCTTTTCATCCTGAGCAAAGGTTCTGGCACCCGCCTTCCTCAAAGCCAGCAAGCCATTAGCCCCATCACTACCCATGCCGGTAAAGATACCCGCCACAGTGCGTGCCCCAGCGATCGTTGCAGCCGACTCAAAAAGCAGGTCGATCGACGGGCGGTGGTGCATCACCTTCGGCCCCTGCTTGATCTGCACGGCAAATCCCTCCTCACCGCGCTTGTGCAAAAGCATGTGGAAATCACCGGGGGCGACGAGTGCCAGACCTCTCCTTAAGACATCACCATCCCGCGCCTCGCGCACTTCGATGTCGGACACAGAATTTAAGCGATCCGCAAAGGCTCCGCTGAAACTTCCCGGTATGTGCTGCACGATACAGATACCGGGCAAGTCGCCGGGTAATTGGGAAAAAACCTCTCGCAACGCCTCCGTGCCCCCAGTGGATGCCCCAAGCAAAATGATCTGCTTGGAATGATAGCGCGTCACGCCGCCGCTAATTCTGCCGGGAGCGTCAACCCGCGCACGGGTAAGCGGAGAGGAGCTGCCCCGTGAATTGGCAGCGGCTTTGATCTTCATGATGAGGTCAACAGCCATATCACTCAAAAACACAGAGCTTCCCGGCTTCAGCAAAACATCCACCGCACCAGCTTCCAAAGCATCCATGGCGATTCGTGAGCCGGCTTGGGTGAGCGAACTCATGATGATAACCGGCAGGGGATGCTGCTTCATGATGAGCTTGAGAAATGTGAGCCCGTCCATCTTCGGCATCTCGATGTCGAGAGTGATCACATCCGGCTGCAATTCGAGGATTTTGTCCCTCGCCATGTAGGGGTCCGAGGCCGTTCCCACGACATCGATTTCCGGATCCACGCGCAGAGCGTCGGTGACGATTTTTCGGACCACCATGGAGTCGTCAACGACTAAAACTTTTATCTTGCGATTGAGCATATCTTTTAATTCAGCGGCTTGCGGTAAACGGCAGGTTGGACGGCCTGCAGCCCATGTTTAAGGGTGGACAGGCTTTCGGAGTGGCCAACCTTCAAGTAACCGCCGGGCACCAAGAGGCGCGCCATTTTTTGCACAAGCCACTCTTGAGACGGGCGGTCGAAATAAATCATAACATTACGGCAGAAAATCAGATGGAATTTTTTGTCGAAAGGATACGGCTCCTGAAAAAGATTCATCAGGTGCCAAGACATCCTATCCCTCAAAATCTGCTTGGCACGCGAGCGGCCGTCCTGCTTTCCGATGCCCCTTTGGAAGAAACGCCGACGCACATTTTCGGGCATGTCGCTGATCCGCTCATTCATATAAATTCCCAACCGCGCGGCATCCAGCGCCGTTCTGCTGATGTCTGAACAATCCATCTCCCAGCGGAAGCCAGGGCGCAAGTCCTCGTGGCGGGCGAGTGTGATCGCTATGGAGTAAGGCTCTTCGCCCGTGGATGCCGCAGCGCTCCAGCAGCGAAAGCAGCCGTCGCCTCGATAGGCTGGGTTTTGGTGGAACTCACGAAGCACGTTTTCCTCAAGGAATGAAAAATGCTTTTTCTCACGGAAAAAAAAGGTGTGGTTCGTTGAAATCGCATCCACTAAATGATTGATCTCTGCCTCGCCCTCCTTGCGGCCGAGGAGAGAACAGTATTCAGAGTATGTCTCACAACTTGTTGCCCTGAGTCTTTTTCCGAGCCTGGAGGAGATCAGCTCCCTCTTTCCGTCACCGAGATGGATGCGACTGTGCTGATAAATGATTCGAGAGATGTGCTCGTAATCAGCATCGGTGATTGTCTGTAGCGCCATGGAGTATTTTGGCACGCCAAAGTTGCACTCCGCGGCACCATGTGTGAAATCAACCACAACGATCTGGTGGGTCAATGCGATTTTCAAAGCTGCCGAGCTCAAAGAATGTCGCGAGATTTCTCTCGAAATTTCTAACCTCGCCAGTAACTTCGCGCCATGGCCTCCGCTCCGACATCCGCAGAAAATCTGACACAATACGGGACTGCGCTCACCGGAAAATACCTGACTTTTTCACTGGCGGGCGAGTCCTATGGCGTGCCGGTCTTGAAAGTTCGAGAGATCATCACCATGCTCCATATCACGACAGTCCCGCAGATGCCGACTTATGTGAAGGGCGTTATCAACCTCCGCGGAAAGGTCATACCCGTCATCGATCTTCGCACCAAACTTGGCCTCCCAGCCGCGAGTCTCACAGTCAGCAACTGCATTGTTGTGGTCCAGATCACACCAACGGGCATGGAAACAAAAAATATCGGCCTCATCGTAGACGCCGTGGAGGAAGTGGCAAACCTCACGCAGGATGACATTGAACCCGCTCCTGACTTCGGAGGAACAATCAATGTCGAGTATCTCCTCGGCATGGCGACTCTCAAGGGCCATGTGAAAAGCCTCCTTGACATTGATAAGGTTATCGCCATCGACGGGCTCATTCCCTCCTTGGAAAACAACTCCTAAGCGTGCTCTTCTTCGACTAAGATGAGTCTCCCCTCCGATGAAAAAGCCTTGCTGGAATCCATAAGGCCTGACGAGGTTTCCAACTCCCTCAGCGACGCGGAGATTCTTGTCGTAGATGACAGCCGCCTCATGCGCATTGTCCTGACAAAAGCTCTTCAGGAACTGGGTTTTACTCATATCACTGAGGCGATAAACGGACGGGAGGCCATTGAAAAACTGAAGGAAAGGCCCTACGATCTCATGCTCTTGGACATGGAGATGCCGGAGATGAATGGAGATGAAGTCCTGCTGGCGAAAAGCCAAGACCCCAAGCTTAAAGAAGTCCCAACCATCGTCATCTCGGCATCCGAACACATCGACCTTGCCGTCAAATGCATAGAAGCTGGTGCCGAGGACTATCTCATCAAACCCCCGAATCCCACCCTCCTTCGCGCACGCGTCAATACATCACTGGAAAAAAAACGCCTTCGCGATATGGACCGCCTGCTTTTTGCGCGCCTCCAAGAGGAGAAGGAATTGGTAGAAATCGAGAAGGAAAAATCAGAGCGTCTGCTCCTGAATATCCTCCCCGCGTCCATTGCAAGGCAGCTGAGAAACGAGGGGCAAACCATCGCCAACGGCCATAAGATGGTTACGGTCATGTTTGCCGATATCTGTGGATTTACCGAACTCTCCCGCAATACCAGCCCTTCAGACCTCGTGACGTTGCTCAACGGAATCTTTGTGGCCTTCGACAATATTGTGGAAAATTACGGCCTCGAAAAAATCAAGACGATTGGCGACTGCTACATGATGGTAGGCGGCCTTCCAAATCACCGTAATGACCACGCCCATGCAGTTGCAGATGCATCTCTCGAAATGCTCGAAGCTCTCGAATACATCAACGAACAAAATAACATCTCACTGGCCATGCGCGTTGGCGTTCACTCCGGCCCGGTCGTAGCGGGCGTCATCGGCAAGATCAAGTTCACCTACGACATCTGGGGCGATACGGTCAATGTCGCGAGCCGTATGGAGTCTTCCGGCATGCCGGGAAAAATCCAAATCTCTGAGCAGACGCAAGCCGAGCTTGATTCCCACTTCGACCTTGCAGAGCGCGGCATGGTGGACTGCAAAGGCCTTGGCCAGATGAAGACATTCTTTCTCACCGGCCGCCGTTAGGATAAATCTCGCGGCATGGAACGCGCCCACAAAAAACTTTGTGGCGGGGTTTGACACGGAACAACAGGGCACTCAAGGTAAGAAGTTCTTAATTGATCAAGATGAAAACATTCTCAGCCAAATCCGAAGAGGTGAAGCGCAGTTGGTGGGTCATCGACGCCGCCGGCCAGCCTCTCGGCCGCGTCGCCGTGCAGGCCGCCAATCTCCTTCGTGGAAAAAACAAAGCCATCTTTACTCCCCATGTGGACACGGGCGACTTCGTCGTCGTCCTCAATGCTTCAAAGGTCACGATCGGAGGGAAAAAAGAAATCGCCAAGACCTACATGAGCTTCTCGGGATTCGTGGGCGGACACAAATCGGAAACCTTCCGTGCACGCCGCGAGCGCCGTCCGGAGCTTCTCATCGAGCGCGCCGTGCGGGGAATGATCCCGCACAACCGTCTTGGCCGCGCCCTCTACGGCAAGCTCAAAGTCTACGCGGGCGCCGAGCACCCGCACACCGCACAGAACCCGCAAGCCGCCTGATTTTTTTCGTATGAGCACAGCAGCACCCATCCAAACCACAGGACGCCGCAAGACCTCCGTGGCCAGCATTCGTCTTCAACCCGGCTCGGGAGCCATCAAAGTGAACGGCCGCGATTTCACCGACTACTTCCCCAGCCTCTCCATCCAAAACCAGATTCTCCGTCCGCTGGAAATCGCCAACTCGGTTCATACCTACGATCTCACTGTGAGAACAGTCGGCGGCGGCATCAATGGCCAAGCCGGCGCCTTGCGCTTGGCGATCAGCCGTGCGCTCCTCGAGATCGACGAGGCGCTCCGCATCCCTCTCAAGCAGGAAGGCCTACTGACACGCGATCCGCGCATGAAGGAACGCAAGAAGCCCGGCCAGCCCGG